>Ga0233375_1000520_pt1 | contig 20371 bp, 23 predicted proteins | sample ElkDunMinimDraft_10_FD_191539 | JGI IMG/M metagenome (GOLD analysis project Ga0233375, IMG submission 191539) | Fecal eukaryotic communites from dung pellets of Tule Elk in California, USA - Elk Dung E16 | ecosystem: Host-associated > Mammals > Digestive system > Large intestine > Fecal | place... | reverse complement strand
CTGATGGAGGGGGCAGCGGCAGAGCGGCGAAGGGCGGTGCGGATGGCCGGAGGCGAGCGCCCGGCGGCCGAGGCGACGGCGGAGCCCGCCGGCGGCGCCGACGTGGTGCTCAGCCCGCTGGCGGAGTTCCCGCCGCTGAGCGAGGAGGAGCTGGCGCTGCTACGCGGCATCGGCGCGCACTGGGACGGCGCCGCGGCCCCTTCCGGCCTGCCGGTCGACCCCACCCTGGGCCGGTACCGGCACCCGCCCGAGCCGGGCCGGTTCGGGCGGCTCGCCCCGGTGCGGATGTTCCACCCGCAGCGCCCCGGCGAACTGGTCGCCGCGCCGCCCGCCGCCGAGGACGCGTCCCGGCTGGGACGTTGGCTGACCCCGGTCCGGCGCACGGTCCTCGGACCGCCGCTGAGCAGCGCCGCTGTCGTCTACGAGCGGATGCGCAAGCTCGTCGCGTTGCCGGTGCTCTCCTCCGATCTGCTCTCCTCGGTGGCGTACGGGCCGGAGGCGATGTTCGCGGTCCTGGTGCTCGGCGGTACGGCGGCGCTCGGCCTCTCGCTGCCCATCGCCGCCGCGCTGATCGTGCTGATGATCGCGATCGGGGTGTCGTACCGGCAGACCATCGCCGCCTATCCGCACGGTGCCGGGTCGTACCTGGTGGCGAGCGACAACCTCGGCCCGCGTTCGGGGCTGGCGGCGGCCGCCGGGCTGATGATGGACTACATCCTGACGGTCTCGGTCTCGGTGGCCGCCGCCGTCCACGCGCTCGTGTCGCTGCTGCCGGGGTTGGCGCCGCTGACGGTGCCGATCGGCGTGCTGGTGATCCTGGTGCTGCTCGGCGGGAACCTGCGCGGCGTGCGCTCCTCGGGCCGGCTCTTCGCGCTGCCGACGTACCTCTTCCTGCTGGCCCTGGTCGCGCTCCTGGCCGTCGGCCTGGCGCGGGCCGGGGCGCGCGGCTTCACCCCGCTGCCACCGCCGCCGGTGCCAGCGGCCGAAGGGGTCGGTCTGCTGCTGGTGTTGCGGGCCTTCTCCTCCGGGGCGGTCTCGATGACCGGGGTGGAGGCGGTCTCCAACGCGGTCCCGGTCTTCCGCCGTCCGGAGTGGCGCAACGCCCGCACCACGCTGACCTGGATGATCGCCATGCTGGTGGTCTTCTTCATCGGGCTGGTGCTGCTGAGTCACCTCAACGGAATCGTCCCGACCGCCGACGAGACGATGATCTCCCAGTTGGCCCGGCACGTGTTCCCGAGCGGTCCCTGGCGGGGGCTGATCCTCGCCGCGACCGCGCTGATCCTGGCGCTGGCGGCGAACACCGCCTTCAGCGACTTCCCCCGCCTGCTCTTCTTCGTCGCCCGGGACGGGTACGCGCCGCGGCGCTTCCTGCACATGGGGGACCGGCTCGCCTTCGGCAACGGGCTGATGGCGATCGCCGTGCCCGCCGCGGTCATCTTCGTGGTCTTCGGCGGGCAGACCCAGAAGCTGGTCCCGCTCTACGCCGTCGGAGTCTTCCTGGCCTTCACCCTCTCCCAGTCGGGAATGGCGGTGCACTGGTGGCGGCACCGGGGCCGGCGGTGGCGGCACAAGCTGGGGATCAACGCGGTCGGCGCGGCGCTCGCCGGGGTCGTGCTGCTGATCGCGGCGGTGACGAAGTTCGGCGAGGGCGCCTGGGTGGTGGTGCTGACGGTGCCGCTGCTGATGCTGCTGGCGTCGCGGATCCGCGCGCACTACGACGTGGTGCGCCAGGAACTCGCGTTGCGCCCACCCGCCGCCGGCGACGCCGGCCCGATCACCGTCGGCCCCGCCGCGGCGCCGGCTGCGGACGACGGCGGCGGTGAGACCGAGGAGCTGCCCCAGCAGGTACGTCACCTGGTGGTGGTGCCGGTGGCCCGGCTGAATCTCGCCTCGCTGCGGGCACTGGCGTACGCCGCCTCGCTGCGCCAGCCGATCTTCGCCGTGCACCTGAGCCCGGAGGAGGCCGAGGCGCAGCGGTTCCGGCAGCAGTGGCAGGTCTGGGGCGACCATGTGCGGCTGGAGACGATCGTCTCGCCGTACCGGGCGATCGTGGCGCCGCTGGCGCAGTACCTGGCCGCACTGCACGCGGCCCGGCCGGATCTGGCGCTGACGGTGATCCTGCCGGAGGTGATCGTGCGGCGCCGCTGGCACCAGTTGCTGCACAGCCGTACCGAGCACCGGCTGCGGCAGGCGCTGCGGGAGCTGCCCGGTGTGGTGGTGACGACGGTGCCGGTGCACCTGTCGCGGTGACCGGCGGTTCCTGCCCGGTTTTGTCGGTGCGCGTACCTAGCCTGAACCGATGGCACACGACTTCCAGCTCACCGTTGATTCCGCGCAGCCGCACGACCAGGCCGACTGGTGGGCCGAGACCCTCGGCTGGCAGGTCGAGCCCTCCGACGAGGCATTCATCCAGCGGATGGTCGACGAGGGCCAGGCCTCGCCCGAGGACACCACCCGCCACCGCGGGGTCCTGGTCTGGGCGGCCGGTGCCGCCCTGCGGCATCCGGACAACGGCCGGCGGATCCTGTTCCAGCAGGTGCCGGAGGGCAAGACGGTGAAGAACCGGCTCCACCTGGACATCGAGGTCGGTGCCGAGCAGGTCGAGTCGGTCGCCGCCGAGCTGACCCGCCGCGGCGCGACCTTCCTGCACAACGGCCGGCAGGGTCCCTTCTCCTGGATCACCATGGCCGACCCGGAGGGAAACGAGTTCTGCATCTGCTGAGGCAGCCGCCCCGGGGGCTCAGCTCAGGCCGACGGCCTTGCTGCTGGCTTCCCAGAGCCGCGCGGCCAGCTGCGGGTCGGCGGCCTTGGGCAGCGGCCGGCGCCGTCTGCGGTTGGCGTAGTAGGCCCCGTCGACCAGTTGCCGCGCGTCGATCTCCGCCAGCCAGAGCAGCGTGTCGGCGCCCTGTTCCGGCGTACGCAGCAGCGGCGCGATCCGCATGCCCCAGGCCACCAGCCGGCTGTCGGCGGCGAACCGGGTCCGCACCACCCCGGGGTGGAAGCAGTAGGACTCCACCTCCGGCCAGCGGCGGGCCGCCTCGGCGGTGAAGAGGATGTTCGCCTGCTTGCTGGTGCCGTACGCCCGCAGCGACCGGTACCGCCGCAGTGGCGCGTTGAAGTCGTCCGGGTCCAGGGCTCCGCTGCGGTGCGCGCCGGAGGCGGTGTTGACGATGCGCCCCACCCGGTCGTGCAGCAGGTTGCTCAGCAGGAACGGCGCCAGGTGGTTGGCCTGGATGGAGAGTTCGAAGCCGTCGATCGTGGTGACGGGGGTGAGCACGATCGCCCCGGCGTTGTTGGCGAGCACGTCGATGTGGTCGTAGCCGGCGCGGAGCTTCTCCGCCAGCCGGCGCACGTCGTCCAGGACGGCGAAGTCGGCGCGGAACAGCTCCGGTTTCACCCCGCCGGCCTCGTGCACCTGCTCACCGGCGGCCCGCAGCCGCGCCGGGTCCCGGCCGACCAGTGCGAGCCGGTCACCGCGCCGGGCCAGGGCGGTCGCCGCGGCGAGCCCGATCCCGGAGCTCGCGCCGGTGACAACGACCAGCCGCCGGAGTGCCGGCTCCGTCACGCCTTCATCTACGCCCGTCATGGCCTGAGGCTAGCGCGTCGGGGGAACCGCGACGGAGGCCGCCGCCGCGGCTGCGCCACTGTGGCCCGGCCCAGTTGCCGCTCCTGGCCGGTCGCCGCTCCCGTCGGCTCAGGCCACAGTGGAAGCCGGTGGTCTCCTCGCGCCGTCAGTACCCCGTGCTCGGCTGATTGACGGCGAAGACGACAAGGACGACGAAGAAGGCGACGATGAGCAGGCCGAGGGCCGTGGCGATCCAGCCGACGATGATTCCGGCGAGCGCCATCCCGTCCCCGCCCTCGCCCCGTTCGCGGATCTGCTTACGGCTGACGTGACCGAGGATGGCACCGACGACGCCGATCAGTCCGCCGACTCCATAGCAGGTCAGGAAGAGGATCGCGGAGATCGAGACGACCATCGAGCCGATCGCCATGCCGTTGGTGGGAGCCGGCATCGGATATCCGGGGTAACCGAAGCCGTACGGCCCGGGCTGGGGGGAGCCGTACGGACCCGGCTGCGGGTAGCCGTACGGAGCCGGCTGGGCGGGGACGACGTACGGGTCGGCCGGGTTCGCGTACGGGTTGGCCGGGTTGGCGTACGGGTTCGCGCTCACCTGTTGCGGCACCACGGCCGTGGGAGGCTCACCGCCGAACGGCTGGGATTCGGCGCTGACCGGCCGGGCGGGGTCCGCGTACGGGTCGACGCTGACCGGCTGGACCGGGTTCGTGTACGGGTCCGCGCCGAAGGTGGGTGCCGGCGCGGAGCTGACCGGCTCCGGGGCGGGGAAGGCGTCCGGGGTCGGCGGCGGGTTGGCCGAGGGGTCCTGCCACGCAGGCTGCGGATTGGTCATCGTCGCTCCAACATCGTTTCGAGGGCGGCAACAGGGTAGCGGTGACGCTCGACCGCGGCGGAGCCGCGACGTGCGGGGTCGCCGCTGGGCACGTTCACGGCGCGAAGGCGAGGTCCCCCAGGGCGCTGAAGATGATCAGGCCGATGCCGGCAGCGATCCAGCCGATGATGATCCCGGCGATCGCCAGCCCGTCCCCCTCCTCGTCCCGTTCGCGGATCTGCCGGCGGCTGACGTGGCCGAGGATGGCGCCGGCCATGCCCACCAACCCGCCGATGCCCAGGCAGGTCAGCAGGAAGAACCCGCCGACCGAGAGGATGAGGGAGCTGATCGCCAGGCCGTTGGTCGGTGTCGTCTCCGGGGGAGGCCCGGGCTGGGCATAGCCGTACGGGCCGGGCCAGACGGCCGGCGGCGCCCAGGGGGCAGGCGCTGCCCAGGGGGCAGGTGGCGCGGAGGAGGCAGGTGGCGCCGAGACGGCCGGTGGCGCCGAGACGGCAGGTGGCGCGGAGGAGGCCGGTGGCGCCGAGGCGGCAGGTGGCGCCGAGACGGCCGGTGGCGCGGAGGAGGCCGGTGGCGCCGAGGCGGCAGGTGGCGCCGAGACGGCCGGTGGCGCGGAGGGGGCCGGTGATTCGGCGGGCGGTTGTGGATTGGTCATCATCGCTCCAACATCATGATCAGCGGCCGGAACAGGGTAGCGGCCTAGATCGACATTGGGTGGCCCCGAGGCGAAGCGGTGGGATCCGGATTTGTCGGCGGAGCCGGCTCCGGTGAGGACCGCCCTGCGCTGGCAACGGCGACGCAGGTCGCAACTGGACGTCGGAGAGTGGTCATGCCTGTGCGTCGCGTTGCCGCGGTGCCGGTGCGCAGGGCAGGATCGCGGCCATGACAGTCGAGGCGGGGGCGGAACGAACCGACGACGCGGTGCCGCTCACCGAAGTGGTCACCATGCGGCTCGAGGGGCGCGTCGCGCTCGTGACGGGGGCCGGCAGCCCGGACGGGATCGGCTACGCCACCGCGCGTCGCCTGGTCGAGCTGGGGGCGCGGGTGGCCATCGTCTCCACCACCCGCCGCATCCACGAACGGGCCACCGAACTCGGCGCGACCGGTTTCGTCGCCGACCTCACCGACGAGGCGGAGGTGGGGGCGCTCGCCGACGCTGTCGTCGACCACCTCGGCGACGTGGAAGTGCTGGTCAACAACGCCGGTCTGGCGAGCCGGGCAAGTCCGGAGGTGCTGCGTCCGGTGGCGGAGCTGACCTACGACGAGTGGCGGGCCGAGATCGACCGCAACCTGAGCACCGCGTTTCTCTGCAGCCGCGCGTTCATCGGCGGGATGGCCGAGCGCGGCTGGGGGCGCATCGTCAACCTGGCCGCCACCACCGGACCGGTCAACGCCTTCCCGACCGAGGCGGCGTACGCCGCGGCGAAGGCCGGGGTGGTGGGGCTGACCCGCGCGCTGGCGATGGAGATGATCGCCGACGGCGTCACCGTCAATGCCGTCGCGCCCGGCACGATCTACACGGCCGCGTCGACCGTCGCCGAGCTGCGCAAGGGCATGGGTACGCCGGTGGGACGGCCGGGCACACCGGACGAGGTGGCCGCCGCGGTGGCATTCCTCTGCGCGCCGGCCGCCTCGTACATCACCGGTCAGCTGCTGGTCGTCGACGGCGGCAACAGCGTCCGGGAGGCGCAGTTCCGCTGAGGCAGGGTGCCCCGCCGACGTCCGGTGGTGCCGGACGTCGGCGGGATGCGGGCCGGCTCGCGGGTGCCGGTCAGTAGGTGCCGGGCTGGCCTTCGGAGACGGCCCAGCCGATCAGGCCGATGTAGCCGCAGCAGGCGAGGAGAGCGAGGCCGGTGAAGACGTAGCCGAGGATCATGCCCCACTTGGCCAGCGGCTCCCCCTCCTCGCCGCTCTCCCGGACCTGCTTGAGGGCGATGTGCCCCATGACGATGCCGGCCACGGGGAAGACGAACGCGAAGACCAGGGCGAGGATCGCGAGGACGTTGGTCTTGTTGCCCGGCGGGGGCGCGCCGTAGCCGTAGCCGTACGGCGGCTGGCCGCCGGCAGGCTGCTGGCCGTACTGGGTGCCACCCCACTGCTCCGGCCCCGGCTGGCCCGGCTGCCCCGGCTGCCCTGGCTGGCCCTGCTGCGGCCACTGGCCCTGCTGCGGCCACTGCCCCTGGCCGTACGCGGGTGGCTGCTGCTGCTCGCCGTAGGGCTGCTGGCCGGGTGTCGCCCACTGGTCCGGCGCGCCGGAGCGGGGCGCGTTCGGGTCCTGCGGGTCGTAGCTTGGTGGCTGGGTCATGCGACTGCCGTCCTCATGCTCAATGGCGACCGGATCGCCCCGTTGATCGGATGCTGGCTACATCCTGCCTGGGGCGGATCCATGATCACAGACCCTCGTCGGCGAGTCCGCCGACCAGGACGGGCAACGACCCTCGTCAGTCGTCATCTTCGATCTGCACCGCCCGCGTCTGGCCGGGCGCCTCGCCGGCGACGCGGGCGGGTGGCGGACCCGTCCGTGTGGCTTGTCATGCGCCTTTCGTGCGGCTTGTCGTGCGGTGTCAGGCCGGTTGATTACGGCAGGGGCTTGCCTGCGGGTGCCGCAGCGGTGAACCTTTTCACAGGGAATGCATGGACTGCCCGGGTTGGCTCGCGTCGTATGCCGGCCGGATACTTACCGCGCCACCAGTTACTCGTGAGTACGCCACCCCCTGAACCCTCCGGAGGCTCTGAACATGGCCCGACTCGCCCAGACCCCAGGGCTGACCGACGTCCAGCGGTCGATCCTCGAGACCGTCCGGGAGTTCGCCGACAAGGAGATCATCCCGCACGCGCAGCAGCTGGAGAAGGCTGACGAGTACCCGGCCGACATCCTCGCCGGCATGAAGGAGATGGGCCTGTTCGGCCTGACCATCGACGAGCAGTACGGCGGCCTCGGCGAGTCGCTGCTGACGTACGCGCTGGTGGTCGAGGAACTCTCGCGGGGCTGGATGTCGGTCTCCGGGATCGTCAACACCCACTTCATCGTGGCGTACCTGATCTCCAAGCACGGCTCGGAGGAGCAGAAGCAGCGGCTGCTGCCGAAGATGGCCACCGGTGACGTCCGGGGCGCCTTCTCGATGTCGGAGCCGGAGTGCGGTTCCGACGTCTCGGCGATCAAGTCGAAGGCGGTCAGGGACGGCGACGACTACGTCCTCAACGGCCAGAAGATGTGGCTGACCAACGGGGCGTACTCCTCGGTGGTGGCGACCCTGGTCAAGACCGACACCGGCGCCGACTCGGTCTACGGCAACATGAGCACCTTCCTGCTGGAGAAGGAGCCGGGCTTCGGCGAGACCGCCCCGGGCCTGACCATCCCCGGCAAGATCGAAAAGATGGGTTACAAGGGCGTCGAGACCACCGAGATGATTCTCGACGGGGTTCGGGTGCCCGACAGCGCCGTCCTCGGCGGCGGCGACAAGGTCGGCCGCGGCTTCTACCAGATGATGGACGGCATCGAGGTCGGCCGCGTCAACGTGGCCGCCCGCGCCTGCGGCATCTCGATCCGCGCCTTCGAGCTGGCCATCGCCTACGCCCAGCAGCGGCAGACCTTCGGCTCGCCGCTGGCCAAGCACCAGGCCATCGCCTTCAAGATCGCCGAGATGGGTACGAAGATCGAGGCGGCGCACGCCCTGATGGTCAACGCCGCGCGCCTCAAGGACGCCGGGCAGCGCAACGACGTCGAGGCCGGCATGGCGAAGCTGATCGCCTCCGAGTACTGCGCCGAGGTCGTCCAGGAGTCGTTCCGCATCCACGGCGGCTACGGCTACTCCAAGGAGTACGAGATCGAGCGGCTCATGCGTGAGGCGCCGTTCCTGCTCATCGGCGAGGGCACCTCGGAGATCCAGAAGACGATCATCTCCCGGGGCCTGCTCAAGGAGTACAAGCTCTGACCTCTCCCCGGAGAGGACGACCTGCAACGTAGGCGGGGCGGTGCGACAGCACCGCCCCGCCTTGGCGCTTGTCTGTCTTCCACGCCGTCATGATCGTTAGTTGATTTCCGGTGTTTTTCCCCTGTCCGAGCACTGGAAATGAACTAACGATCTTCGTTTGGCGGCCGGCGCAGGGTGCGTCCGGATCAGGGGTGCGGGCTTGTGTTGCGGGTTTACCGGCGGGGGGTGGGGCCGGTGAGGGCGGCGACGGCGCGTTCGACGGCGAGGCAGCGGTCTTCGACGTAGTCGATGCCGGCTTCCTCGGCGATTCGGCGGGCCTGCGGGGAGACGATGCCGAGCTGGAGCCACACCGCCGGCGCGCCGATCTCCACCGCCTGCCGGACCACGTCGAGGGCGTCGTCCGCGGGGCGGAAGACGTTGACCAGGTCGACCGGGAACGGGATGTCGGCCAGCGAGCGGTAGACCCGCTCGCCGAAGAGTTCGTCGGCGCTGGGGTTGACCGGGACGATCCGCCAGCCGTACCGCTGCATCTGCAGCGGTACGCTGTGTGCGGGCTTGCCCGGGTCGCGGGAGGCGCCGACCACGGCGATCACGGCGGAGTCGGCGAGGAGTTCGGCGATGCTGCGCATCGTGCGACTGTAGCGCCGCCGCCCGGTCAGCAGACCGTAGCGCCGCCGTCCGGTCAGGAGGCCGCCGGTCCGGTCAGGAGGCCGCAGCGCCGCTGTCCAGTCAGTACGGAGTAGACCCGCCGTCCGATCAGAGCAGGGTGAGCTGCTCGGCGGCTGGGGTCTGTGGCAGGTCGCGGTTCGGGTTGCCCTCGGCGCGGTGCAGTCCGTGCCGGCGGGCGGCCATCCGCACCCGGGCGGTGACTTCCCGCTGGTACGCCTGCGGCAGGTACGACCCGCTGCGGAACAGCTCGCGGTAGCGGGGAACGAGGTGGGGGAAGGTCTTGGCGAGCCACTGGGCATACCACTCGCGGGCGCCGGGGCGCAGGTGCAGCGGCAGCGGCGTCAGGCTGGTCGCCCCGGCTGCGGCGATCGCCGAGACGGTGGCGTCGATCGCCTCGTCGGTGTCGGTGAGGCCGGGCAGGACCGGCGCCATCAGCACGCCGACAGAGAACCCGGCGTCGGTGAAGGCCCGGACCGCGTCGAGCCGTCGTCGTGGGCTCGGGGTGCCGGGTTCGACGGCCCGCCACAGTGCTTCGTCGACGAACCCGATCGAGAAGGAGATGCCGACCGGGGTGACCTCGGCGGCCCGGCGCAGCAGGGGCAGGTCGCGCAGGATCAGCGTGCCCTTGGTGAGGATGGAGAAGGGGTTGGCGAAGTCGGTGAGCGCACCGATGATCTGCGGCATCAGCTTGTAGCGCCCTTCGGCGCGCTGGTAGCAGTCGACGTTGGTGCCCATGGCGATGTGCTGCCGCTGCCATCGCGGCGCCGCCAGCTCCCGGCGCAGCAGCTCCCCGGCGTTGACCTTGACGATCACCCGCTGGTCGAAGTCGACCCCGGCGTCCATGTCGAGATAGGTGTGGGTGTTGCGCGCGAAGCAGTAGACGCAGGCGTGGGAGCAGCCGCGGTACGGGTTGATGGTGTATTCGAAGGGCACCCGGGAGGTGCCGGGGACCCGGTTGACGATCGACTTCGCCTGGATCTCGTAGAAGGTCATCCCGGCGAACTCGGGGGTGTCGAATGTCCTGGTGACCGCAGCGGGCAGCGCCAGTGGCAGGGGTGGAGCCACTGGCGCTGCCCCCGGCGAGGGCGTCCCGTCCGGGGGAGCGGCGAGGCTGTCCCAACGCATGCCTAATTCGAACACACGTTCCAATGGATGGCAAGCGCCGGGTCGACATCGCGCCGGACATGCCGCGGCCCCGGCCGAGTGCTCGACCGGGGCCGCGGCGGTGCCTCAGGACTCGGTGGCCGAGACCTTCTGCCGAACCTCGTCCATGTCCAGGGCCTGGACCTGTTCGATGAGGTTCTCCAGCGCGGACTCCGGCAGCGCACCCGGCTGGGCGAAGACGATGATGCCGTCGCGGATGGCCATGATGGTCGGAATCGACCGGATGTCGAACTGCGCGGCGATGGCCTGCTGCGCCTCGGTGTCGACCTTGCCGAAGACGATGTCGGCGTGCTTCTCGGAGGAGCGCTCGTAGACCGGGGCGAACTGCCTGCACGGACCGCACCATTCGGCCCAGAAGTCCACCAGCACGATGCCCTCCTGGCCGGTCACCTCTTGGAAGTTGCCGGTGGTCAGTTCCACGGTTGCCATGTGTCCACTCCGCTCGGCTCGAGTATCTGTGCTCGTTGAAACTCCGGATGGCCCTGCGGAAATTCCCTGCGTGGTGACCCTGAAACCGCGGGTGGGTTGCCCGGGCATGCGCTTTGCACTCTGCAAATGCGTCACTGAGCGTGACTCGGGGAGCGCTCATCCGCGCGGCCGCCCTGCTGGCGCCGAGCCCGCTCAAACCCCCCACCACCGGCCATTACCCGCCGTCAGCAGGGCCTACGCTGGGTCAGGTCACGAATTGGCAAATGTGATCCCGATCTCTTTGGGAACTCTTTCGGCAACTACTGCGCGTACGGCAGAATCTAGCCATCAAAGCGTGGGCGGCGGGTGCCGGGGAGGGCCCCGCCGCTCATTGCGTCCGCCGATGATTTTGGCGAATCCCGCGTGAGTGTCTGCTCCGGCGTGGCTGTGAAATTTCCCGCGATGCCCGCCCTGGCTCCTCAAGTTACCCGTCGGTACGGCATGCTGATCCCTACTCCGTCGCCGTCTGTCGAAGGGCACAACGATGCAGTTCGGTCGCTACTACGAGGAGTTCGAGGTCGGCGCGGTCTACCGGCACTGGCCGGGCAAGACCGTCACCGAGTACGACGACCACCTCTTCTGCCTGCTCACCATGAACCACCACCCGCTGCACATCGACTCGCACTACGCCGAGACGAACACGCAGTTCAAGAAGAACGTGGTGGTCGGCAACTACATCTACTCGATCCTGCTGGGGATGTCCGTGCCGGACGTCAGCGGCAAGGCCATCGCCAACCTGGAGATCGAGTCGCTGCGCCACGTGCACCCGACCTTCCACGGCGACACCATCTACGGCGAGACGACCGTGCTGGACAAGCGCGAGTCCGCCTCGAAGCCCGACCGGGGCGTCGTGGCCGTGGAGACCCGCGGTTACAACCAGGACGGCACGCTGGTCTGCGTCTTCCGCCGCAAGGTGATGGTCCCCAAGAAGGAGTACGCCGTCGCCAACGCCCCCGAGGGCGTCGACCCCGAGCGTCCGAGCTTCCCCGACCCGCGCTGACCTGGGCTGCGTGCGGTCGACCGTACGAGCGGTGAACCGCCCCCGTCCATTCCGGCGGGGGCGGTTCGTTTTGCCACCTTTCGTCATATGCTGACGCCGGAGGTACCGATGAGTCACTCCGCTGCCGGTGGGCCCGAACGCCCCGGTCGTCGTGGCACCTCGCTCGGTACGGCGCTCTACTCGGCCGCCGAGTGGCGGCTGCTCGCCCGCCTGCCCGGAAGGGTCATGGTGGTCAGCGCGACACGTCGGGTCGCCGATCCGGTCGCGCCGGGCCTGGCCGGCCTGGAGGGCATCGCCGCCGGCCGCGCCTCCGACAGTGACCTGGTCCGCGCCGTCGTCGCCGCCGTCTACGCCGAGGCCGAGGTCGCATCGGAGACGTACGCGCAGGTCAACACGGTCGACGAGGTGTTCGCCGAGTGTGCTCGTGCGGTCGAGGTGCTGACGGGCCGGGCAGATCCGGCAGATTCGGCGGCGTACCGGCAGTGGGTCCAGTCGGTGGCCGCGCGGGTCTGCCGGGCGGCGCGGCCGGAACCAGACGACGGCGGGGCCGACCCGGACGATCAGCGTTTCCTGGCGCAGCTCGGTGCTGCCCTGGGGCTCTGCCCGTAGCCGTCGGCGCGGGCCGTACCCTCTGCAGAACGTGACGGATGAGCAGCTGGACGTGGGTGTCGGACCGTGGCCGGGCGAGCCGCCGACGGACCCCCGCTACGACCCGGAGCTGCTCGCCAACGGCGACCGGCGCAACGTGGTGGACCGGTACCGCTACTGGCGGCGGGAGGCGGTGGTCGCCGACCTGGACCACCGCCGGCACGGCTTCCACGTCGCGATCGAGAACTGGCAGCACGACTTCAACATCGGCACGGTGGTGCGCAACGCCAACGCCTTCCTCGCCGCCGAGGTGCACATCGTCGGCCGCCGCCGCTGGAACCGGCGCGGCGCGATGGTGACCGACCGCTACCAGCACGTACGCCATCACGAGACGATCGCCGACTTCGTCGCCTGGGCCCAGCGGGAGGAGCTGCCGATCGTCGGGATCGACAACCTGCCCGGCTCGCGGCCGATGGAGACGACGGTGCTGCCCCGGCGCTGTGTGCTGCTCTTCGGCCAGGAGGGCCCGGGGCTCTCCGACGCGGCACGGGCGGCCTGCGATCAGCTCTTCTCGATCGCCCAGTACGGCTCGACCCGATCGATCAACGCCGGTGTCGCCAGCGGGATCGCCATGCACGCCTGGATCCGGGAACACGCCGGCCCGCCGCCCGCGCAGTGATCCAGGGGGCCGCTGCCCGCCGTCTCGCCGGCCGCGGCGCCGGTGACAGTGCGGGGGCCGTTCACCCGGAGGCGCCAGCCGCCGTGCAGGGTCGCTGTCCACTGTGGCCTACGCCATCGCCGTGGGTCCGGATGCGACACGCAAGACACTCGGGGTTTGGGGCCGTATGAGATAGCCTCTCAGCGAGCGCGCGGTTGCTCCTCGCGATCGGACACCTGCGGGTGTTCGCCGGGCGGAGCTGCCCCGTGCTCGGATGTGGAGCGAGACGTCCGATCCTCCAGAAGGCTGCAAATGCCGGACGGAATAGCGGATTTCGCCGCTCGGCATTCATACTGGAAGATGTCGTCAGTACGTTGAGTCGCTGCGGTGACGCCACCGGCGCCGCGCGGAGAGGAGGGCCCCATGGTCAAGAAGGTCCTCACGTGGCTGGGACTTGCCTTTCTGATCTTCTTCATCGCCTACCGGCCCAACTCCGCGGCGGACGTCTTCAAGTCCCTCGGCGGCGGCATCATGGACGTCGCCGCGGGATTCGGTGACTTCTTCACCAATCTCGTCGCCTGACCGGACCGATGGGATATCCGCCCGAGCCGCCGGAGCCCGACGACGACGAAGGTCGCCGCAGGGAACGCGACACCGAGCCCATCGCCCGTGACCGACCCGGGCAGGGCGGCGGCGACGATCCAAGCTCGCCGTACGGACGCGACAGTGGCGGCTATCCGGCCGCCGGCGGCGGCGGGGACGGCTACCCCGACGAGCCGGTCGAGCGCACCACCTGGGTCTATGACCAGGAAACCGACTTCATCTCCGAAGAGGAGCTCGCCGGCCTGCGGGCCGAGGCGGGGACTCCGCTGGCGACCCGCCGGGTCCTGCCGCTGGAGGACGAGCCGAGCACGCTCGTCGCCCGCTATCTCTTTCCGACCGAGCGCTACCGTGGTGAGTGGAAGCGGCACTGGATCCACCTGACCACTCCGATCCTGGTCGGGGTGATCGCCACCTTCGTGCTCGGCTACCTCTCCGGGTTCCTGGCCGGCCGCGACAGCGGGGCGCTCACCACCGCCGCGGTCCTGCTCTGGTTCGGGATCATGGGCTGGGTCGCCTGGAAGATCGCCGACTGGTGGTACGACCGCTTCATCCTGACGAACAAACGGGTGATGGTGGTCAACGGGATCATCACCCGCAAGGTCGCGATGATGCCGCTGACCCGCGTCACCGACATGAAGTACGAGCAGTCGCCGACCGGCCGGGCGCTCAACTACGGCACCTTCGTGCTGGAGTCCGCCGGCCAGGAGCAGGCGCTGCGGGAGATCAAGAATCTCCCCAACCCGAACGAGCTCTACCTGCGCGTCGTCGAAGAAATGTACGAGCCGCAGGCCGTCGAGGCGCGGCTGGGCAAGGAAGCCGACGAGGCCAAGAGCGACGACGGGGCGTGAGCAGCTAGCGTCGGGTGATGCCCCCCGATACGTACTCCCAGGCCGGCGCCGGCCCGCGCATCGACCTGCACGCGCACTCCACCGCCAGCGACGGCACCTGCACCCCGGCCGAGCTGGTCCGGGCCGCAGCCGACGCCGGGCTCGACGTGGTCGCGATCACCGACCACGACACCACCGACGGCTGGGAGCCGGCGCTGCGGGCGTTGCCGCCGGGCCTGACCCTGGTACGCGGTGCGGAGCTCTCCTGCCGCTGGTCCGACGGGGGCCGGCCGATCTCACTGCACCTGCTGGCGTACCTCTTCGACCCGGCGGACCCGGCGTTGTGCGCGGAGCTGGCGCGGGTGCGGGCGTCGCGGGAGCTGCGCGGCGAGCGGATCGTGGAGCTGCTGCGCGCCGACGGCATCGCCGTGGAGTGGGCCGAGATCCTCGCCAGTGCGGCCGGCGGCACTGTCGGCCGGCCGCACATCGCCGCCGCGCTCATCCGGGCCGGGTTGGTGACCAGCACCACCGAGGCGTTCGAGGCGCGCTGGCTGGGCGAGCGCTACCGGCTGCCGAAGGAGGACATCGATGTCTTCCGCGCCGTCGAGCTGGTGCGGGCCGCCGGGGGCGTACCGGTCTTCGCCCACCCGAGGGCCACCCGACGGGGGCCGGTCGTCCCCGACTCGCTGATCGTCGAGCTGGCCGAGGTGGGCCTGGTGGGGGTGGAGGCCGACCACGAGGACCACTCGCCCGCCGAGCGGGAACACGTGCGGTCCCTGGCCGACCGGCTGGGCCTGGTGGCGACCGGTTCGTCGGACTTCCACGGCACCCACAAGACGGTACGGCTCGGCGCGCACACCACCAGCCCTGAGGCGTACGAGCGGATCGTCGCCGCGGCGCGGGGGGTGACGCCGGTCGTCGGGGGGTGACGCCGGTCGCTTCGGGCCGAACCCGTTAGACGCGGCAGATGGCGTGACTACCGTTGATCACGTGGACATGAAACTGTTTGTCGAGGCCTTCGTGACGTTGATCGTCATCACCGACCCCCCGGGCATGATGCCGATCTTCCTCGCGTTGACCGGATCGTTCTCCGCCCGGGAACGGAACCGGGCGGCCTGGCAGGCGGTGGCGCTCGCGCTCGGGGTGATCGTGCTCTTCGCGGTCGCGGGGCAGACGATCCTCAACTACCTGCACGTCGACCTGCCGGCGCTGCAGGCCGCCGGCGGGCTGCTGCTGATCCTGGTGGCGCTGGAGTTGATGACCGGCAAGACCGACGACCCGAACCAGCAGGCGACCTCCAACATCGCGCTGGTGCCGTTGGGCACCCCGTTGCTGGCCGGCCCTGGCGCGATCGTGGCGATCATGCTCTTCGTGCAGCGGGCCGACGGCACGGCCGACTATCTCACCATCGCCGCCGCGCTGCTCGCGGTGATGCTCTCGGTCTGGCTGGTGCTGCGCTTCTCCGGCGGCATCGTCAAGATCCTGCGGCCGGGCGGCATCGAGGTGCTCACCCGCATCGCCGGCCTGCTGCTGGCCGCGATCGCGGTCCAGCTCATCGCCGACGCGATCGCCGCCTTCGTCACCGCGTACCTGAACCCGGTCTGAGTCGGGAATGTCGGGGCCGGATGGCAGTATCGCGGGCATGGACGGGGAGAGGGAGCCGGGCCCAGCGCGCCGGGGCGCCGCACCACAGCCGCGCACGGGCGGCCAGCCGCAGTCCGGCGGCCAGCCGCGCACGGGCGGCCAGCCGCGTGCGGGCGGGCGAGCGCGTGCGGGTGGGCAGTCGCGGGCGGCCGCGCCGGAGCAGCTCGGTTTCGACGGGATGCCGGAGCGGCTCTTTGTCTGCACCCCCAGCAAGCTCGGCACGTACGCCGACTGCCCGCGCCGCTACCGCTACTCCTACCTCGATCGGCCGGCCCCGCCGAAGGGCCCGCCGTGGGCACACAACTCGCTCGGTTCCAGCGTGCACAACGCGCTGCGCGCCTGGTACGCACTGCCGCCGCAGCGCCGCCGTCCGGAGGCGGTCGCCGGCCTGCTCAAGGGGAGCTGGGTCACCGAGGGCTACCGCGACGACGCGCAGGAGCGGGCAGCTTTCGACCGGGCGCTGAGCTGGCTGGAGTCCTACCTGGCGGAGCTGGACCCGGCGGCCGAGCCGATCGGCGTGGAGCGCGTCGTCGCGGTCAAGACCGGGGTGCTGGCCTTCAACGGCCGGGCCGACCGGATCGACTCCCGGCCCGGTGAGAACGGTCCGGAGCTGGTGATCGTCGACTACAAGACCGGGCGCAGCGGCCTGGACGCCGACGACGCGCGCGGCTCGCAGGCGCTGGCGCTCTACGCCTACGCCGCCGAGCGGGTCTTCCGCCGTCCCTGCCGGCGGGTGGAGCTGCACCACCTGCCGACCGGCACGGTCGCCGCCCACGAGCACACCCCCGAGTCGCTGCAGCGGCAGGTGACCCGGGCCGAGCAGACCGCCCGCGACATCGTCGCCGCCGAACGGGAACTCGCCGACGGCGTCGCGCCGGACGCGGCTTTCCCGGCCACCCCGAGCAACCGCTGCGGCTGGTGCGACTATCGGCGCAACTGCCCGGAGGGGTCCGGTGTCCCCGGGCAGGACCCGTGGGCGGCCGTGGAGCGGGCCGCGGCGGCCTGAGCCGTCACCGCTCAGACCGCGATCGTCTCCGCCGTGGGCTTGGTCTGCGGCCGCGTCGCTCGTGCCGGTTCCTCTTGCGCGGGCTTCTCCCCGGCGGCGGTGTGCCGGGCGGCGCGTTCCATCGCCGACCGGTAGACATCGCCGGCGATCAGACTGTGTGGGATCGCGCGCAGCGCCAGTCGCAGCATCCGCGCGTTCAGGTCGCCGTAGAGCGCCGTGGTCGGCAGGCCGAGCGTGCCGTAGAGGCGCTGCGCCCACGACGGCAGCAGGGCGTACGCGGTCGAGGCGACGCCGAGGTACGCCCAGCGCGCCGGGCCGAGGTTCAGGCTCCAGCGCAGCGGCGCGTTCAGCTTGCCGGGCGCCGGCGGCGCGGTCAGGAAGAACGCGGTCCGTGCCGCGTCGGGGGTCATCCGCAGTTCGGGGCGGATCTGCGCGTAGTAGTCGGCGATTTCGGCGGCGCTGCCCGGGACGGTCTGCGGGTCGAGCCCGACCAGGGCGGCGGCCCGGCGCTGCTCGGCGTAGTAGCCGTCGATCTCCGCCGGGGTGAGCCGCTTGCCGGCCCGCGTGACGGTGGTCAGGAACGACTCGACCTCGGTGACGTGCACCCAGCGCAGCAGCTCCGGGGAGTCGATGCGGAACTCCGTACCGGTGAAGGGGTCTCGGGCGCGCATGCGGGCGTGCATCTGACGCAGGCGCCGCCCGGCGGCCTGCGCCTGCCCGGTGGTGCCGTAGATGACGGTTGCCACGTAGTCGCTGGTGCGCGCCAGCCGCCCCCACGGGTCCTGCTGGTAGCTGCTGTTCTGCGCCACGCCCGCCATCGCCCGGGGGTGCAGCGCCTGCAGGTAGAGCGAGCGGAGCCCGGCGAGCAGCAGGATGGGTTCGCCGTGCAGTTTCCAGGTGACCGAGCCGGGGCCGAACAGACCGAGATCCTCGTCCATTGCCCAAGAGTGCCACGCGCCGCTGCGCACGGCATTCACCGCGGGCTTTCAGGTACGGCCCGTACGCTGGCCGCCGCTGAAGTGATCGACCTGGTGGAGGTGTGGATTGTTCCGCGAGTTGCTCGGCCTGCCGGCACACCCGCTGATGGTGCACGCCGCGGTGGTCTTCGTGCCGCTGCTGGCGCTGCTGGCCGTCGTCTACACCGCGGTGCCGCGGTGGCGTGCGCGTACCGGCTGGGCGGTGGCGATCCTGGCGGTCGTCGCCCCGGTCAGCGCGCTGATCGCGAAGCTCTCCGGCGAGGAACTGGAACGGGTGCTGATCGACAGCGGCTACCCGCCGGAGATCCTCAACGAGGTGAGCCGGCACGCCGATCAGGGCGACACGACCTTCTGGCTGGCGTTGGCGCTCGCGCTGGTCATGGCGGTGGTGCTGGTCCTGGCCAGTGGTCGGCTCCGGGGTGTGCGCCTGCCGGGCTGGTTCACCCCGCTCGCGGCGCTGGTGGTGGCGGTGCTCGGCGCGGTCACCGTCTACTACGTCTTCCTGACCGGTGACAGCGGCGCCCAGGCGGTCTGGCGGGGAGTGCTCTGACCCGGCAGGCGGGCGCTGTCGTCGCGGGGGCGGGGCGTCCGTCTCAGAAGATGATCCGGGCGCAGAGCAGGAACATCAGCACCATGCAGATGGCCCCGGCGAGCATCCCGACGCCGTAGGTGACGGTCCGGGCGTCCTGCTCGGCCTCGTCCAGCGCGGCGGCGTCCTGGGGTGGCAGCGGCCGGGGCGGCTGGGCGCGCAGGTGCAGCGGCGGCCGCCAGCCGGGCGGCGGACGCAGGTTCCGCGGCGGTCCGGCGTAACCGGCAGCCGGTGGGGTGGCCGGCGGGTCACCGAGCCCGCGCGAGCCGAAGCCGGTGCCACCGTGAGAGCTCACGGCGGTGCCGCCGCGCCCGTTGGTGCCAGGCCCGGGGGCCGCGGGCGGCCGCGCCCAGAACGCCTCTTCGTGCCGGGCGTGGACCCGGGACCCGTCGCGAAGAGCAGAGGGTTGACTCGCCCTGGCAGGGCCGCCGTGTTCGCCCGCGTCACTGCGCCCGCCGGAGCCCGAGCCCTCACCACCACCAGAGCCCTCACCACCACCGATGCCGCCGCCACCGATGCCGGAGCCCGGGCCGGCGTCGTCCGGGCCGTCGGGGCGGCGCCAGGGGGTGTCGTCGGCGGACAGATCACGGGGGGTCGTCACGCCGTCTGACGCTACCAACACCCGGGTAGGCTTGTCGGTCGTGAGCAGGCTTGAGCAGCCGTCGGAACGTACCGACGACGACCGCACCGTTGAACTCGTCGACGAGGTGGCGGTCATCCCCGACCAGACCGCCGACGACACCGACCGTGGCTGGGGCGAGTACGCCGACAGCAACGACGACCGTCTCCTCGCCGACCGCCCCCCACACTGGGGCTGATCCGCCCGCTGGGCTGATCACCGGCAAGGGTGGATCACTCGCCACCGGCGGGGGTGCATCACTCGCGCCATCGCCATCGCCATCGCCATCGCCATCGCCATCGCCATCGCCATCGCCCGCGCTGGGGCTGGTCGTCCGCGCTCATTCGCGTACGACGATCGCGAAGCGGCTCCCCTCGGGCTGGGCGATCGTCGCCTGCGCCTGGGCCGGTTTCAGGGCCAGATAGAGCGCGGAGCCGATCTCGCCGGCGTCGCCGGTGAGCACGTCCAGCACCAGGGCCCGGCCGGCGAGCAGCAGCGGCTCTCCGCCGGGCTTCTGTACGCCCGCCGGTGGCACGGCCAGCAGGTCGACCCGGGCACCCGGGCGTACGGCGGTGAGCGCGGCGGGGTCGGCGAGGCGGACCGGTACGCCGACCGTGCCGGCCGGCAGCGTCAGGGTTGCCGACGGCGACACCGATGGCGACGGTGACGGGCCGTCGGTGGAGGCGGTGGCCGGCGCGCAGGGGCTGGCCGGTTCGGCGGACCAGAGGATCGCGGCGGCGACCGCGAGCAGAGCCCCGACCGCGGCGAGGCGCAGCATGGTCGCCCGGCGCAGCCAGTGGGGTGGCCACCGGGCCGGCCGCAGATCCTCTTCCGCGGCCGCTCGTTGCCGTGCCCGGGTCCGCATCGCGCCTCCCTCGCCTCGCCGCGCCGGGTGGCGCGGGCGATCGGCAGGAGACTAGGCGCGGCCTCCGGGCGGAGGCGGGCAACGACCGGCGGCCCTGTGGACAACCTTCAGGCTGTGGACAACCAGCCCGCCGGTGGAGGCTGTCAGGCGGCTGAGGCGGCCGGCTTGGCGGTCGAGGTGCTGCCGGCGGAGGAGCCGGAGTCGCTGCTGCTCGAGGAGCCGGCGGAGCCGGACTTGCCGGAGTCGGACTTGGCCGAGTCGCCCTTGGCGGAGTCGCCCTTGGCGACGGTGCTCGGCGGGGAGGATTCCTTGCCACCGTTGCGGGAGTCCGTGCGATAGAAGCCGGA
>Ga0233375_1000519_pt1 | contig 20469 bp, 18 predicted proteins | sample ElkDunMinimDraft_10_FD_191539 | JGI IMG/M metagenome (GOLD analysis project Ga0233375, IMG submission 191539) | Fecal eukaryotic communites from dung pellets of Tule Elk in California, USA - Elk Dung E16 | ecosystem: Host-associated > Mammals > Digestive system > Large intestine > Fecal | place... | reverse complement strand
GCCTGCAGCGTGCAGGAGGCCTGCGGCTTCGGCATCTTCGCCAGGTTGCCGTCGCGCCCGGGCGCCCACACCTCGACGAGGCACTGGCGGCAGGCGCCGGCGGGTGCCAGCAGCGGGTGGTCGCAGAACCGCGGGATCTGGATCCCCAGCTCCTCGGCGGCCCGGATGACGAGCGTGCCCTTCGGCACGGTCGTCTCGATCCCGTCGACGCTGAACGTGACGGTGTCCGACGGCTCGGCGGGCGCGGGCGGCGGTGCCGCCGGCACCAGCGGCGTCGTCTGCGTACCCCGAGGGGTCGTGATCGTCATGCGTGCACCCCCGCCAGCTGCGTGCTGCGACGCGGCGTGTAGTCGAAGAGCGCGGCGCGCTCCGGCGGGAAGAGGACGTCGGCGGGCGTGTGCGTGCCCGCCTCGAACTCCTCCCGGAAGTACTGGATGGCGCTGGTCACCGGGCTGGTGGCGCCGTCGCCGAGCGCGCAGAACGCGCGGCCCAGGATGTTGTCGCACAGGTCGAGCAGCAGGTCGATGTCCGCCGACGTGCCCTGCCCCGCCTCGAGGCGGCCCATGATCTGCGCGAGCCAGAACGTGCCCTCGCGGCAGGGCGTGCACTTGCCGCAGGACTCGTGCTTGTAGAACTGGATCCACCGCGACACGGCCTTCACGACCGAGACCGTCTCGTCGAAGATCTGCAGCGCGCGGGTGCCGAGCATGGAGCCGGCCTTGCCGACCGACTCGTAGTCGAGCGGCACGTCGAGGTGCTCCGCGGTGAAGATCGGCGTCGAGGAGCCGCCCGGGGTCCAGAACTTCAGCTCGTGGCCCTCCCGCACGCCGCCCGCCATCTCCAGCAGCTCGCGCAGCGTGATGCCCAGCGGGGCCTCGTACTGGCCCGGCCGCGTGACGTGGCCGGACAGCGAGAACAGGCCGTGACCGGCGGACCGCTCCGTGCCCATCGAGGTGAACCAGTCGGCACCGCCGACGAGGATCCCCGGCACCGACGCCACGGACTCGACGTTGTTGACGACCGTGGGGCGCGCGTACAGGCCTGCGACGGCCGGGAACGGGGGCTTGAGGCGCGGCTGGCCGCGCAGGCCCTCGAGCGAGTCGAGCAGCGCCGTCTCCTCGCCGCAGATGTACGCACCGGCGCCCGCGTGGACCGTGATCTCCAGGTCGAAGCCCGACCCGAGGATGTCGGTGCCCAGGTAGCCGGCCTCGCGCGCCTCCCGCACGGCCTCGAGCAGGCGGCGGTAGACGTGCACGACCTCGCCGCGCACGTAGATGAACGCGTGGTGGCACCCGATGGCGTAGGACGTGATGATCACGCCCTCGATGAGCTCCTGCGGGCTCGCCATCATCAGCGGGATGTCCTTGCAGGTGCCGGGCTCGGACTCGTCGGCGTTGACCACGAGGTAGCGCGGCCCGCCGTCGGGCGCGGGCAGGAAGCCCCACTTCATGCCCGTGGGGAAGCCGGCACCGCCGCGGCCGCGCAGGCCCGAGTCCTTCACCGTCGTCACGACGTCGGCCGGGTCCATGCCCAGCGCACGACGCAGACCGCGGTAGCCGCCGTCGGCCTCGTAGCGCGCGAGCTTCCACGACCGGTCCGCGTCCCAGTGCGCGGACAGCACGGGGGTCAGGGTCGTCATCACGACTCCTTCGCGTCGTCGGACTTCTGCTTGCGCTGCTCGCCGGCCGGCGAGACGTCGGCGGGGGTCGTCTCCGGGCGGTCGGCGCTCGACTGCGTCTCGCCCGCGTCCGGCTCGCCGTGCGTGGCTCCCGTCGCGGCGGCACGCTCGTCCGCGTCGAACGACGGGGCCGTCCAGCCGCGCTCCTTCGCCAGGAGCGTGCCGCGCAGCGTCGCCTCACCGGCGCCCACGCCCTCGTCGGCGCGGCCGTCCGGGAAGCCGGCCAGCACGCGGCTCATCTGCTTGAACGTGCAGACCGACGACGCGCCGCGGGTCGGCGCCACCGGCGCACCCTCGACCAGCTTGTCGACGACCTCGACCGCCGAGGCCGGGGTCTGGTTGTCGAAGAACTCCCAGTTGACCATCACCACGGGCGCGTAGTCGCAGGCCGCGTTGCACTCGATGCGCTCGAGCGTGATCGCGCCGTCGTCCGTGGTCTCGTCGTGCCCGATCCCGAGGTGCTCGCTGAGCTCCTCCCAGATCGCGTCGCCGCCCATGACCGCGCACAGCGTGTTGGTGCACACGCCCACGGTGTAGGTGCCGTTGGGGTGGCGCTTGTACTGCGTGTAGAACGTCGCGACGGCCGACACCTCGGCGGTCGAGATGCCGAGGGTCGCCGCGCAGAACGCGATGCCCCGCGGGCTGACGTAGCCGTCCTCCGACTGCACCAGGTGCAGCATCGGCAGCAGCGCGGAGCGTGCCTGCGGGTAGCGGGCGATGATCTCCTGCGCGTCGGCGGTCAGCCGGGCGCGGGTCTCGTCGTCGTACCCCGTGGCGTGCCGCTCCCCCGGGGTCCGGCCGTGGTCGTGGGGCGCTGCTGCGCCCGCGTGCTCGACGGACATCAGCGGTCCACCCCTCCCAGCACCGGGTCGATCGACGCCACGGCGACGACGACGTCGGCGACCTGCCCGCCCTCGCACATCATGGAGACGGCCTGCAGGTTGTTGAACGACGGGTCGCGGAAGTGCGCCCGGTACGGCTTGGTCCCGCCGTCGGAGACGAGGTGCACGCCCAGCTCGCCGCGCGGGTGCTCGACGGTCTGGAAGACCTGCCCGGCCGGGACGCGGAAGCCCTCGGTCACCAGCTTGAAGTGGTGGATGAGGGACTCCATCGAGGTGCCCATGATCTCGCGGATGTGGTCCAGCGAGTTGCCCATGCCGTCGGTGCCGATGGCCAGCTGCGCCGGCCAGGCGATCTTCTTGTCCGCGACCATGACGGGTCCCGGCTCGGCGAGCCGCTCGAGGCACTGCTCGACGATCCGCATCGACTGGTAGCACTCCTCGATCCGCACCAGCAGACGTCCCCACGAGTCGGCCGTGTCGTTGGTCGGCACGTCGAAGTCGTAGGTCTCGTAGCCGCAGTACGGGTCGGTCTTGCGCACGTCGTACGGCAGGCCGGTGGCGCGCAGCAGCGGCCCGGTGACACCGAGCGACATGCAGGCCGCCAGGCTCAGCACGCCGACGTCCTTCATGCGCGCCTGCAGGATCGGGTTGGCCAGCATGAGGTCCTCGAGCTGACGCATGTAGCCCCGGACCTTGCCCAGCGCCTCGCGGACCGAGTCGATCGCGCCCGGGGGCACGTCCTGCGCGACACCGCCGGGGCGGATGTACGCGTGGTTCATGCGCAGGCCGGAGATCATCTCGAAGATCTTGAGGATCTCCTCGCGGGCCGTGAAGCCCAGGATCATGATCGTCGTGGCGCCCAGCTCGTTGCCGCCCGTGGCCAGGAAGACCAGGTGCGACGAGATGCGGTTGAGCTCCATCATCAGCACGCGGATGACGGACGCCCGCTCGGGGACGTCGTCCGTGATGCCGAGCAGCTTCTCGACCGCGAGGCAGTAGCCGGCCTCCTGGAACAGCGGCGCGACGTAGTCCATGCGGGTGCAGAAGGTCACGCCCTGGGTCCAGGTGCGGAACTCCATGTTCTTCTCGATGCCCGTGTGGAGGTAGCCGATGCCGGCCCGGGCCTCGGTGACGGTCTCGCCGTCGATCTCGAGCATGAGCCGCAGCACGCCGTGGGTGGACGGGTGCTGCGGGCCCATGTTGACGACGATGCGCTCCTCGCCGAGGCGCGCGGCCTCCTCGGCGATGTCGGACCAGTCGCCGCCGGAGGCCTCGAACGAGGGCACGCCCTCGGTCTCGGACAGCGGCACGTGACGGGTCGCGTGGGGGGTCTGCGACGTGGGGGCGGTCATCAGCTGTACGACCTCCGCTGGTCCGGGGGCGGCACGGTGGCGCCCTTGTACTCGACCGGGATGCCGCCGAGGGGGTAGTCCTTGCGCTGGGGGTGGCCCGGCCAGTCGTCGGGCATCTCGATCCGCGCCAGGCCCGGGTGGCCGTCGAACACGATCCCGAAGAAGTCCCAGGTCTCGCGCTCGTGCCAGTCGTTGGCGGGGTACACCGCCGTGGTCGAGGGGATGTGCGGGTCGCCCTCGGCGACCGCGACCTCGAGCCGCAGCCGTCGCCCGTGGGTCACCGACACCACGTGGTAGACGGCGTGCAGCTCACGTCCCGCGTCGTGCGGGAAGTGCACGCCCGACACCCCGAGCGACAGCTCGAAGCGCAGGTCCGGGTCGTCACGCAGCGCCTGCGCGACCTCGACGAGGTGCTCGCGCGCGATGTTCAGCGTGAGCTCGCCCCGGTCGACGACCACCGACTCGACCGCGGCCGCGTAGCCGGTGCCCGACTCGTCGAGCACCTCGGCCAGCACGTCGACGACCTCGTCGAACCAGCCGCCGTAGGGCCGCTCGCTCGGGCCGGGCATCGCCACGGTCCGCACGAGGCCGCCGTAGCCGGACGTGTCGCCGGTGCCGCTCACGCCGAACATGCCGGTGCGGACGTCGACGATGTCCAGCGGTGTGCGCGGTGCGGTGGTCGGGTCGGGGCCCGCGGGCAGGTTCTGGGAGCCGGCCTCGAGGGCCGCAGCGCTGGTGCGCTGCGTCCCGGCGGGGGCGGGCTCGCCCGGCTTGACCGCCGCGGACGCGTCCGCCTTCTCGGCCGTCGGCTTCGTGCCCTCGGTAGGACGGTCGGCCGTCGGGGACGTGGCGTCCTCGCGCGGGCTCGACACCGCCTCGGGCTTGGTGCCCGTCGTCGGGTCGGTGCCCTCGGGGGTGCCCCCGGCGGGCGTCGTGCGCTCGTCGCTCATCGCAGCAGTCCCGTCATGTGCGACGTCGGGGTCGCGGCCATCGCGGCCTCCTGCGCCTTGCGGGCGGCCTCCTGGCGGTTGACGCCGAGGGGCTCGTCCTGGATCTGCTGGTGCAGCGCGAGGATCGCGTGCAGCAGCATCTCGGGGCGCGGAGGACAACCGGGCAGGTAGATGTCGACCGGGACGATGTGGTCGACGCCCTGCACGATCGCGTAGTTGTTGAACATGCCGCCGGAGGACGCGCAGACGCCCATCGACAGCACCCACTTGGGCCCGGCCATCTGGTCGTAGACCTGCCGCACCACGGGAGCCATCTTCTGGCTGACCCGACCGGCGACGATCATGAGGTCGGACTGGCGCGGGGAGGCACGGAAGACCTCCATGCCGAGGCGCGAGATGTCGTACCGGCTGGTGCCGGCGGCCATCATCTCGATCGCGCAGCACGCGAGCCCGAACGTCACGGGCCACAGCGATGCCTTGCGGAAGTAGCCGACGAGGTCCTCGACCGTCGTCAGCAGGAAGCCCGAGGGCGCTTCCTCGATGCCCATGTCAGCCCCTCCTCAGGGTCGGTCGGGTGCACGTCGTGGCACGTGGGGAGAACTGCACCGTCAGTCCCACTCCAGACCGCCGCGCTTCCACTCGTAGACGAACGGGACCGTGATGACCAGCAGGAACGCGAGGATGGCCAGCAGGCCGAACGTCGCGAGCTCCGCGAAGCTCACGGCCCACGGGTAGAGGAACACGACCTCGATGTCGAAGATGATGAACGTCATCGCGACGAGGTAGTACTTGATCGGGAACCGCCCGCCGCCGATGGCGTGGGGCGTGGGCTCGATGCCGCACTCGTAGGCCTCGAGCTTGGCGCGGTTGTACCGCTTGGGCCCGAGGATCGCGCTCGCGCCGACGCCGCCGAGGGCGAGGACGGCCGCGATCCCGATCATCACCAGGAGCGGGACGTACGGGTTGCTCATCGAGCGGTCCTCCTCGTCGAGGCCAGGCCCGTGCGGAGCCGGCGGTGGGGGGCGGGGGCGTCGTGCATCGGGTGCCTCATGCGTCGGGCGCCAGCCGTGCGAGACCGGCGATGACACGGTCCACCACGTCGCCCCCGCGGGGCTCGTAGCAGTCCGACAGCAGCTTCAGCACGAACTTCATGAGCAGAGGCCGCGGCAGACCGTAGCGCGTGCACAGGTGCATGATCTGCGGGTGCTCGATGAGCCGGACGAACACCCGGCCCAGCGTGTAGTACCCGCCCAGGTCGTCCTTCATACGGTGCTGGTACGTCGCCAGCGCCCGCTCGCGACCCGCGGCGGACCCGCGCGCCAGGCCCTGCGAGATCGCGTCGGCGGCCACGCGCCCGGCCTGCAGGCCGTAGGCGATGCCCTCCCCGTTGAACGGGCTGACCATGCCGGCCGCGTCACCGGCGAGCAGCAGCCCGTCGGCGTACAGCGGACCCCGGTTGAACCCCATCGGCAGGGCCGCGCCGCGCACGGGGCCGATCTGGTGCTCGGGCGTGAACTCCCACTCCGCGGGGGCGTTGGCCATCCAGCGGGCGAAGAGGTCCTTGTAGTCGACCTTGGTCGCGGCCGCGGTCGAGCTGACCGAGCCGAGGCCGACGTTGGCCGTGCCGTCGCCGAGCGAGAAGATCCACCCGTAGCCGGGCATGAGGTTCGACCGACCGGGCGGGCCGTCCCACAGCTCGAGGTGGGACTCCATCCACGGGTCGTCGTGGCGCGGCGTGCGGAAGTAGGTGCGGACGGCCACGCCCATCGGGCGGTCGTCGCGCTTGGGGCGGCCGACCGCCGTGGCGAGCCGCGCCGCGACCCCGTCGGCCGCGATGACGACCGGTGCGCGGTACTCGACCTCGTCGCCCGCGTCGACCGTGCGCCGCCCGTCGGCGGCGACGGGACGTGCGCGCACGCCGACGACACGGCCCGTGCGCTCGTCGCGCACCGGCGCCGTGACCGACGTGCCCTCGAGCAGCTTGGCGCCGGCAGCACGCGCGTGCTCCGCGAGAAGCTGGTCGAACGACATGCGGGCGCGCGCGAGCCCGTAGGAGGGGTAGCTCGACAGCTCGGGCCACGGCAGCTCGAGGCGGTGCCCGCCACCCATGACGCGCAGGCCACGGTTGCGGATCCACCCGTCCTGCTCGCGGACGGGCACGCCCATGCGCACCAGCTCGGAGACCGCGCGAGGCGTCAGGCCGTCGCCGCAGATCTTGTCGCGCGGGAAGGTCGCCTTCTCCAGCAGCAGGACGTCGAGACCGGCCGACGCGCAGTGGTAGGCGGCCGAGGCCCCCGTCGGACCTGCGCCGACGACGATGACGTCTGCGTCATCAGTCGTTGCGTCCACCAGGTCACCCCACTTGTGACGTCGTTCACGTGCACCTCGGCGAGTGTAACCAGCGCCTCTGGGCCTGTCTGCGAAGGTATGGCTTACCTCATCGGGAGCTGGGGACGATCGTCCCGGCACCGGCCCGGAGCAGCAGCGACGCGGCCCCCGGGACCCGCGCGTCGACCCCCGACCCGCGCGACCCCCATCGTCTCCCGCCGGGACCACGCCTGCAGGGCGGGCGACGCGCAGCGCACACCCTGCGGGCCCACCGGAGCGCCCGCGGACCGGCGGGTGCGCAGGTCCGTCGCCGACCTCAGGGCCGGCGTGCGCGGTGCAGCGCGACGATGCCGCCCGTGAGGTTGCGGAACGCGACGTCGGCCCAGCCGGCGCGGCGCACCAGCAGCCCGAGCTCACGCTGGTCCGGCCACTCGCGGATGGACTCCGCGAGGTACACGTAGGCGTCGGGCTCCTTCGACACCGCACGGGCCACGGGCGGCAGCGCCCGCATGAGGTAGTTCGTGTACACCGTGCGGAACGGGGCGAACGTCGGGCGCGAGAACTCGCACACCACGAGGCGGCCACCCGGGCGTGTCACCCGCAGCAGCTCGCGCAGCGCGCCGTCGACGTCCTTCACGTTGCGCAGGCCGAACGACATGGTGACAGCGTCGAAGGACTCGTCGGCGAACGGCAGGTGCAGCGCGTCGCCCGCGACGAACGGCAGGTCCGGACGGCGGCGCCGGCCCACCCGGAGCATGCCCGTGGACAGGTCGCAGGGCACGACGTGCACGCCGGCGTCCGCGAGCGGCTCGCTCGACGTGCCGGTGCCTGCCGCGAGGTCGAGCACGGTCTCGCCGGGCTGCGCGTCGAGCGCCGCGAGCGTGGCCCGGCGCCAGGCGCGGTCCTGCCCGAGCGAGATGACGTCGTTCGTCACGTCGTACCGGTGCGCGACCGCGTCGAACATGGCGGCGACGTCGCGGGGGTCCTTGTCGAGGGCGGCGCGAGGCATGCGCCCATGGTCGCAGGTCCGGGCGGTGAGGGCGCACGGGAGGAACAGGTAGCGTGCGGCGTGGGCGCGGCCGGTGGCCGCGCCCACGACCGCAGCACGACCGAACCCGGGGGCGTCACCACCCATGCCGCAGTACGCGATCCTCGTCCAGCCGTCGGCCAACCGGGTGTACTCCCAGCACGCCGCGCGCCTGACGCGCAACGAGCTGCTGGCGCTCGACGACCTGCTCCTGGGCGGCCGTCTCGGCGCGCACGGCGGCCCCGCCGAGCGGACCATGGGCGGCGTCCCGTACCTCGTGGTGCCCGCGCCCGGGCTGACGGCCGACGAACTGCGCGTGCTGGCCAACCTGTCGTCGCTGTTCGCGCTGTTCGAGCTGCGCGAGGACGGTGCGCTGGTGCCGCTCGACGTGCAGCGGCTCGACCGGTACGACGACGACCTGCTGACGATCCTGAAGTACGTCGGCAAGACCAACGAGCAGCTCACACGCCTGCTGCTCAACCTCACGGCCGCGGCCGCGCTGCCGCTCGAGGGCTTCCTCGCCTCGCGCGTGCGCGTCCTCGACCCGCTGTGCGGGCGCGGCACGACGCTGAACCAGGCCCTCATGTACGGCTGGGACGCCTACGGCGTCGACGTCGACCGCCGGGACGTCGAGGCGTACACCGCGTTCATCGAGCGGTGGCTCAAGGACAAGCGGATCAAGCACAAGGCGAGCGGGACGCGCGTGCGCGTCGGCGGCACGAACCTCGGTCGGCGCACGAGCATCCAGCTCGCCGCGGACAAGGAGGCGTACCGCGCCGGCGACGTGCAGACGCTCGAGATCACGCAGGGCGACACCCTCGACGTCGACCGCATGTACCGCGCGGGGCTCTTCGACGTCGTCGTCGCCGACGTGCCGTACGGGATCCAGCACGGTGCGGTGACCGGTCCCCGCACGCCGTCGCGCTCACCGCGCGACCTGCTCACCGACGCGATCCCCGTGTGGACCCGTGCGCTGCGCCGCGGTGGCGCGATGGGCCTGTCGTGGAACACGAAGGTGCTCCCGCGCGAGGACCTGGTCGCGATGCTCGTCGACGCCGGGCTCGAACCCCTCGACGGCGAGCCCTTCCTCGGGCTCGCGCACCGCGTCGACCAGGCGATCGAGCGCGACGTCGTCGTGGCCCGCAAGCCCCACTGAGACGCGCGTCGCACCGCGCCGACGCGAGCCCCGGCGCGCCAGGCCCTACCCTGGACGGCGATGAGCACGTCGCCCAGCACGCCCGTGACCGGGGGTTTCCCACGTCCCCTGGTGGTCCGCACCGTCGAGTGCGACGACCTGCCGACGGGTGAGCACCCCGACCCGGCCGACCTGCTGGACCTGCTCGGCCCCGACGCCCCGCTGGCGTGGGTCCGCCGCGGGGACGGGCTCGTCGCGTGGGGCGAGGCCGTGCGCGTCGAGGTGCACGGTGCCGACCGGTTCGCCGCCGCCGAGCGCGCGTGGCGCGAGGTGCTCACGCACGCGATCGTCCGCGACGAGGTGCGCCTGCCCGGTACCGGCCCGGTCGCGTTCGGCTCGTTCGCGTTCGACGACGACTCCACCGCCGGTGGTGTGCTGGTCGTCCCGCGCGTCGTCGTCGGGCGGCGTGACGGCCGCACGTGGCTCACGACCCTGAGCACCGCAGGTGAGCTCGGACCCGCGCCGCGGCTGCGTGACGTCCTGCCGGCGCGCTCACCGGCCCACGCGCCGGGCGACGTGACGTACACCGACGGCGCCGTCGACGCCGACGCCTGGCTCGACGTGGTCGCGCGCGGGGTCGACGCCATCCGCGCGGGCGAGGTCGACAAGGTCGTCCTCGCGCGCGACGTGCACGCGCGCACCGAGCACCCGCTCGATGTTCGATGGGCGCTGCGGCGCCTCGCCGACCGGTACCGGTCGTGCTGGACGTTCAGCGTCGACAACATGATCGGCGCGACACCCGAGCTGCTGGTGCGCTCGGACCGGGGCCTGGTGACGTCACGCGTGCTGGCCGGGACGATCCGGCGCACGGGCGACGACGACGCCGACATGGGCCGCGCCGCGATCCTCGCGCACTCGTCGAAGGACCTCGAGGAGCACGAGTACGCGGTGGCGTCCGTCGCGCGCGCCCTCGCGCCGTTCTGCTCGTCGTCGAACGTGCCCGACGTGCCGTTCGTCCTGCCGCTGCCGAACGTGCTGCACCTCGCGTCCGACGTGACGGGCGTCCTCACCGCGCCGCAGGGCGACGAGGCCCACCCCTCCTCGCTGACGCTCGCCGCGGCCCTGCACCCGACGGCCGCGGTGTGCGGCACGCCGACCCAGGCGGCGCGCGAGCTCATCGCGCGCATCGAGGGCATGGACCGCGGGCGCTACGCCGGGCCCGTCGGCTGGCTCGGCGCGGACGGCGACGGCGAGTGGGGCATCGCGCTGCGCTCGGCCGAGGTCGACCGCGCCGACCCCCGCCGGCTGCGGCTGTTCGCCGGGTGCGGCGTCGTCGCGGCGTCCGACCCCGCGGCCGAGCTCGCGGAGTCCCGCGCCAAGCTCGACCCCATGCGCCACGCCCTGTCCTGACCCCGCAGGGCGCGCACGGCCGGGTGGAGGCGCTAGCCGCGCACCCGGCGCGTCGCGGTCGCCGGACGTGCGAGGGCCCGCCGCGGGAGGGGGTCCACGGCGGGCCCGTCGGTGCGCGCCGGCCGACGTCGGCCGGCGCGCACGGGCGCGACCACGGGGGGCCTGCCCTGGCCTGGGGGGCCACGGTGGGCCCCGGTCTGCTCCGGGGTCCACCGTGGCCGGGTCGCTCAGCCCTGGCCCTGCTGCTGCTGCAGCCACTCCCAGAACTGCTCGGGGGTCATGTCGCCCGGCAGGGTGCCCTGGCCCTGCTGGCCCTGGTCGCCACCGCCCTGCTGCTGCGGGGCCTCGGTCGTGGCGTCGGGCCGCGTCGCGAGCGTCACGTCGACCTCGACCGTGCTGCCGCCGCGCACGACCGTGAGCGTCACCTCGTCGCCCGAGGTCATCGCGCGGACGTACGCCGTGAGCGACTCCGCACCGCCGACCGCGTCGTCGCCGATGGCGACGATGACGTCACCCACCTGCAGACCGGCCGCGGCGGCCGGTGAGCCCTCGCTGACCGACTCGACGACCGCACCGCGGCGCGTGACACCGTCGGCCGTGGCCGTGCCGTCGGACAGCGAGACACCGAGGAAGGCGTGCTCGGCCTGACCGTCCTCGATCAGCTGCGTGGCGACGCTGCGGGCCTGGTTCGACGGGATCGCGAAGCCGAGACCGATCGAGCCGGACTGCGCGCTGAGGGTCGCGATCGACGACGTGATGCCGATGACCCGACCGGTCGCGTCGAAGAGCGGACCGCCGGAGTTGCCGGGGTTGACGGCCGCGTCGATCTGGATCGCGTTCGTCACGGCGGTCTCGCTGCCGCCGTCCTCCTGCGTCGAGACCGGGCGGTCGACCGCGGACACGATGCCCGTGGTCACGGTGTTCGCCAGGCCCAGCGGGTTGCCGACCGCCATCACGGGGTCGCCCACGGTGACGTCGTCGGAGTTGCCGAACGCGGCCGCCTGCAGGTCGTCGGGCGCGTCCAGGAGCTGGACGACCGCCAGGTCGGTGCTCGGGTCGGCGCCCACGACCTCGCCCTCGAGGATGCGACCGTCGGTCAGCGTCACCTGCACGTTGCCCTGCGCGCCGGACACGACGTGGCTGTTGGTCAGCACGTGGCCCGCGTCGTCGATGATCACGCCGGAGCCCTGGCCGCCGCCGGCCTGGGTCTGCACGGCGATCGCGACGACGGACTCCTGGACGGCGGCCGCGACGGCCTGCCAGTCCGGGTTCTCGGCGTTCGAGCCCGAGACGGGCACCCGGTCGGTCTCGGACCGGCCGACGTCGGCGAGGGACGCCGCCCGGTCGGTGCCGTCGCCGTCGCCCAGCCGGCCGAGGCCCGCGACGGACCCGCCGCCGACCAGCAGGCCGACGACGGCGGCCCCCGCGATCCACGCCCACGTGCGCGAGCGCTTGCGCGGCTCGGGTGCGGGGCCCGCCGGGGCCCCCCAGGGGTCGGAGCCCGGCGGCACGGCACCCGGCTGCGTCGGCGCGGGCCCGGCCGGGGCGGGGCCGACGCCGAACGCGGCACCGGGGGCCGACGCGCCTGCGGGGGCGTGCGGGGACGTCGGGGCGCCCGCTGCGACGGGACGTCGCGCGGCGCGCTGCGCCTCCTCGTAGCGTGCCCACTGCTGGGCGGGCGTCAGAGGCTCGGGCGTGTCGGCCGCCGCGCGCGGCTGCCGCACGTCGTGCGTGGGCAGCGGCTGCGTCGGGTTCTCCTGCGGGTGCTCGCCGGGCTGCGGCTGGGGCGTGGTGGTCATGGCGTCCTCCTTCTCGACCACCATGACACCTCGTCGTCCTGGGATCGCGCTCCAGAGAACCTGAGAGATCGCTGTGGACCACCCAGGTGCGCCCCGGCCCGGGTCACTCGGGCCGGGACAGCGCCTTGTCGACCGCGGCCGCGACCTGCGACCCCAGGCGCTCGGCGAGCGACCGCCGGTGCGTACGGTCGACCCGGACCTCGACCACGCTCGTGCCGGTGCCCGGGGCGGCGAGCGCCGGCAGCAGCCCTTCGGTGTCCACGACGCGCGTGTGCCGGACGCCGTACCCCGCGCACAGCGCCGCGACGTCCACACCGTGGGGTGTGGCGAACACGCGCTCGAACACGTCGGCCCGTTCGGGCTCGCCGGGCTCGAGGGTCGTGAACACCGAGCCCCCGTCGTCGTTCGCCACGACGATCTGCAGGTCGACGGCCGGCTCGGCGCTGCCACGCAGCAGGCCGCCCACGTCGTGCAGGAACGTCAGGTCGCCCAGGTAGGCGCGCACGCGGCGGTCCGGCAGGGCGAGCGCGACCCCGGTGGCGGTCGCGATCGTGCCGTCGATCCCGGCCAGGCCGCGGTTCGCCAGCACGAGCGGCGCGAGGTCCCAGCGCGCGACGAGGTCGAGGTCCCGCACGGGGTTCGACGACCCGACGACGAGCACGTCGTCCGGTGCGCTGGCCCGGGCGACCGCACGGGCCAGCGCCCAGCCGCTCACACGGTGGCCGCTGCGCGAGCGCCGCGCGTCCTCGGGGGTGTCGAGCACGCCCGCGAGCACCTCGCCGGCCGCGGCGTCCGCGGTGCGCCAGGCGTCGAGCCACCCGGCCGGCGCGCCGACCCGCCCCTGCCGCATGCGCGGCGGCACCTCGAGCAGCACCTGGGAGGCGTTGCGGGCCGCGTCGGGCCAGTCGGTGCCGCGAGGGGCGACGACGAGGACGTCGACGTCCGGACGCGCGAGCAGCGCCTGCACGGGACGCGACAGCGTCGGGCGCCCGAGCACGACCACGCGGCCGACGCGGCCCCCGAGCCGCTCGTCGGCGAGCAGCAGCCGGTACGCGGCGATCGCGGCGGGTCCCTGCCGCGCGCCGGACGACGGCTCGGCGAGCAGGGGCCAGCCGTTGGCCTCGGCGAGGCGCGTCGCCCCCGGGCCGGCGCCGTCGCCCGCGACGACGACCGTCGGCACGGCACCCCGGGCCCGCCGTGACGGCCTCGCACGGTCGTCGACCGGCAGGTCGGCGGCCTCCACGACGACGGGCTGGGCCCCGCTGAGCGACGCGACCGGCTCGCTGGGCTGCGCGCGGCCGGCGACGTGCGTCAGACCGGCGTCCGACGGCGCCGGCCACGGCTCGTCGCCCGGCACGAGCGGATCGCGGAACGCGAGGTTGAGGTGCACGGGCCCGGGGTCGCCCGTGCGGGCACCGGTCGCGGCGGCCAGGGCACGCGAGGCCGTGCGGCGCAGGTCGCGATCCTCCCCCGCGCGTCCGGTCGGCGCCGGCACGTCGACGGCGAGACGCACCGACGACGCGAAGAGCTGGGCCTGCTCGGTGGTCTGGTTGGCGCCCGTGCCGCGCAGCTCGTGCGGGCGGTCGGCGGTGAGCAGCACGAGCGGCAGCCCCGCGTGGTGCGCCTCCAGGACCGCCGGGTGCAGGTTCGCCACGGCGGTGCCGGACGTCGTGACGACGGCCACGGGCCGGGCCGGCCCGGGCGTGCGCTTCCCGGCGTGCGCGGACGCCTTCGCCAGGCCGAGCGCGAGGAACCCCGCGTCGCGCTCGTCGACCCGCACGTGCAGCCGCACGGCGGGCGCACCGGCGGGACGCTCGCCGTCGGGCCGCGCCGCGTCCGCGAGCGCGTACGCGAGCGGTGCGCTGCGCGAACCGGGGGCGAGCACGACGTCACGCACGCCCAGCGCCGCGAGGGCCTGCACCAGGACGCGGGCCGCGGCGACGGCCGGCACCGGCGCCGCGTGGTCGCCGGGCGCGAGGGTCCCGGGCGCCCGCCGCCGGCGCAGCGGTGCGGGCAGGTCCTCGGGCGCGGGTGTCACGTCCGCCATCATGCCCGAGCCCGCACGGCGGCGACGCGTGCCTCCCAGCGCGCGACGAGCCCCGCCTGCGCGGCGGCCGCCGTCAGCAGGTGCGGCGCGGGCACCGGCCGCCGGACCTCGATCGCACCGTCGACCGGCAGCAGCGGGTCGACGACGAGGTCGTCGGCGAGCAGCGCCGCGGTGGCCAGGCCGCACGCGTGCGGCAGGTCCGGCAGCGCGGCCGCGAGCGCGAGCCCCGCGGCGAGCCCGACCGAGGACTCGAGCGCCGACGACACGACGACGGGCAGGCCGATCTGCTCGGCGAGCCGCAGGCACGCGCGCACACCGCCCAGCGGCTGCACCTTGAGCACCACGACGTCCGCCGCGTGCGCCCGCACGACCGCCAGCGGGTCGTCACCGAGCCGCACCGCCTCGTCGGCCGCGAGCGGCACGTGCGTCCGCCGGCGCAGCGCGGCGAGGTCCTCGACGCCCGGCACGGGCTGCTCGGCGTACTCGAGCCCGCCGGCCGCACGGTCGAGCGCCGCGAGGCGGGACGTCGCCGTCCCGACGTCCCACGCCGCGTTGGCGTCGATGCGGATCGCACCGCCAGGACCGAGCGCGTCGCGCACGGCCTCGAGCCGTGCCTCGTCGGCGCCCACCGGCTGTCCGGGCTCGGCGACCTTCACCTTGGCGGTGCGGCACCCGCCGGACGCCGTGACGATGCGGTGCGCGTGCTCGGGGTCGACGGCGGGCACCGTGACGTTCACGGGGACGTGCGTACGCACCGCCGCGGGCCAGCCCTCGTCGGCCGCCTCGCGAGCGGCACGCCACCAGCGCGCGGCGACGTCGTCGTCGTAGTCCCAGAACGGGCTGAACTCGCCCCACCCCGCGTCACCGCGCACGAGCACGCCGTCGCGGCGGGTCAGGCCCCGGAACCGCGTACGCAGGGGCACGTCCCACACGACGAGGTCGGGCGCAGCACTCACCGCCCCAGGCTAAGCCGCGCCCGGCGTGCCCCCGCGCCTCGTTAGGGTGGGGCGGTGAGTCACAGCGGCACCCCTGCACCCCTGCCCGAGCGCGTCTCCGCGGTCTTCGACCCGACCCGGTGGCGTGACGTCGAGGGGTTCGAGCACCTGACCGACCTGACGTACCACCGCGGGTACGCCCGGCCGACGCCCGAGCAGGCCGCGGCGGGTGCGGTCGCCCGTGACCTGCCCGTCGTGCGGGTCGCGTTCGACCGGCCCGAGGTGCGCAACGCGTTCCGGCCCCACACGGTCGACGAGCTGTACGCCGTGCTCGACCACGCGCGCACCACGTCGAGCGTGGGCACGGTGCTGCTCACGGGCAACGGCCCGTCCCCCAAGGACGGCGGGTGGGCCTTCTGCTCGGGCGGCGACCAGCGCATCCGGGGTCGTGACGGCTACCGGTACGCGGACGGCGAGACGGCCGAGGCGGTCGACCCGGCGCGCGCGGGGCGCCTGCACATCCTGGAGGTGCAGCGGCTCATCCGCACGATGCCGAAGGTGGTCGTCGCGCTCGTCGGCGGCTGGGCGGCCGGCGGGGGCCACTCCCTGCACGTCGTCGCGGACCTGACGATCGCGAGCCGGGAGCACGCACGCTTCATGCAGACCGACGCGAACGTCGGCTCGTTCGACGGTGGGTACGGTTCCGCGCTGCTGGCGCGTCAGGTGGGCCAGAAGCGGGCGCGCGAGATCTTCTTCCTGGCGCGCGAGTACTCGGCGGACGACGCCCTGGCCTGGGGTGCCGTCAACGACGTGGTCGCGCACGCCGACCTGGAGGACGCCGGGCTGGAGTACGCGCGCACCGTGGCGACCAAGTCGCCGCAGGCGGTACGCATGCTCAAGTTCGCGTTCAACCTCGCGGACGACGGCCTGGCCGGTCAGCAGGTGTTCGCCGGTGAGGCCACGCGCCTGGCGTACATGACCGATGAGGCGGTCGAAGGACGCGACGCGTTCCTGCAGCGGCGCGAGCCGGACTGGTCGGGCTTCCCGTACGCCTACTGACGCCCGGCGCACCGGGCGCCACGGCTCAGGACGCGCCCACCCAGGACACGAGGTCGACGACGGTCGCGAGCATCGCGCCGCCGCCGACGAGCAGCACGACGAGCACGACGCCTGCGAGGACGACGGCGACCGCGGAGCGCACCGAGCGCTCCTCGCCCTCACGGGACGACAGCGCGGGGCGGGTCGGGCGGATGCTGGCGGGGAACGAGGTGTCTGCGGCCATGTCACCAGCGTCGTGCCGACCCACCCGCGGGCGCGTCGGCCTGCGGGCCCGTCCGCGCGCACCGGCGGTCGTCCCTGCGGGGTGGGCGTGTCCACCGCAGGGACGACGCCGCCGCGCAGGTTGTCCCCCCGGGGTATGGACCCGGTCCGGCCGACGTCAGGAGACGGTCAGCGACCCGGAGCCGGCGGGCACGAGCTCGACCCACGTGTTGCCCGGCGCGAGGGTCGCCTCCGAGCCGTCGGGGAGGATCAGGCGCATCGGCTGGTCCTGCGCGTCCTTCTGCCAGCGGGCGGCGACGGTCTTGCCGCCGGTCGCGACGACGGCGTCGCCGGATCCCACGAGCTCGTACGTCGGCACGGGCGCACCGCCCTGCGCACCGAACGCGGTGTTGGGGTGGCCCGCGGTGATCGCGACGACGTTGACCGCCGACAGCCGCGCACCGCTCGCCGCGGTCGCGGGCTCCGAGCCCTCCGAACGCAGCCACGTGCCGGTCGCGGCGTCCCAGCTCCAGACCGGGTGGGACTGACCCGAGAGCCGGAAGTCGAGCGTGCCGGCAGGCGTGCCGGCCACGGCGGCCGCGGCACGGTCGGCGGAACGGGCGAATGCGAACTGCTCACCGGGTGCCGTGCGACCCGCCTCCGCGGTACCCCACCACGTGCTGAGCGAGCCGTAGACGTTGTGCGGGGCCGAGCGCGTGCGCACGCGGTACAGCCCGGGCGCTCCCGCGTCGTGCGACACCATCTGGACGCCGGACTGGCTCACCAGGTCCAGGATGCCCGCCTGACCACCGGAGAACGCCAGCATCCCGTTGAGCGGGGCCACGATCAGCGGGTCCATCGGGCGCACCGAGCGAATGGGCCCGACCTCCTCGGGAGCCTGCGAGTGGAACACGGCGACGAGCCGCGACACCTCGAACTCGACGATGGTCTCCCAGACCACGTCGGCCTGCTCGAGCCCCGACTGCGGACGGGCGACCGACGTGTTCTCGATCTTCACGGCGATCGCGGGGCGCGGGTCGGGAGCGCCGTCGACACCCGTCAGCGGCCACGTCGGCGGCACCTCGGGAACGGGGACGGCCTGCTTGTCGGCCACGACGTCGGCACGCGTCGTCACGGTCGGCGCCGGCTGCGCGGTCGATGTCGAGCCGCATGCCGCGAGCGCGAGGACCGCACCGAGCGCCGCCACGACCCCCGACCGGGTCTGCCACCTGCGCGTCGTGCCCCTGCGTGCCGTCACTGCCATCGTCACTCCCGTCCGGCGCCGCGGCCGTGTGCCGCCGACGCATCCTGGGTACCCCTGCGGCACCCGCGCGGGCGCCGAATCGCGGGGACACTGTACGACGCCCGCCCGTGCGGCCGGGCGCACCACCGGCGTCGGACGGCGGGTGGCGCGCCCCGTCGCCCGTTCGGCCCGTTGCGTGACGCCGGGGGCCGGTGGGCGCGCACCTGCCGACGGACGACCTACGCTGTGCGGGTGGACCGGCCCTTGCGCGACGTGCCCGCGCAGGCGCGGGACCTCGTCACCGCCCTGACCGCGGCGATGGACGGCACCGGTCCGGCGGTGCGGGCGCTCGCCGAGCCCCCGACCGGCCCCGACGTGCACGTCCCCGCCGATGTCGCCGTGGTCGTGCGCACGTCCGGGTCGACCGGTCGACCGCGTGACGTCATGCTGTCCGCGACCGCGCTGCGCGCGTCCGCGGAGGCGACCGCGGCTCGTCTCGCGGGCCACGGCTCGTGGCTCCTCGCGCTGCCGGTGCACCACGTCGCGGGCCTGCAGGTGGTCGCGCGCGCGCTGCTCGCGGGCACCGAGCCGTCGACCCTGCCCGAGGGTCCGTTCCGCGCCCCGACGTTCACGGCCGCGGCGCGCGCCGCCACCGACGGCCCCGGCCCGCACTACACCGCGCTCGTCCCGACGCAGCTCGTGCGCGTGCTCGACGACGCCGGCGCCACCGCCGCGGCACGCGAGTTCGACGCCGTGCTCGTGGGCGGCGCCGCGTGCCCCCCACCGCTGCTGGCGCACGCCCGCGCCGCCGGGCTGCGCGTCGTGACGACCTACGGCATGACCGAGACGTGCGGCGGCTGCGTGTACGACGGCCGCCCCCTGGACGGGGTCGAGGTCGTCGTCGACCCCGAGCAGCGGATCACGATCGCGGGCCCCGTGCTCGCCACCGGCTACCTGCACCGCCCCGACCTGGACGCGACGACGTTCGTCACCACGGGCGGTCGGCGCCGGCTGCGCACGGCGGACCGGGGGCGTCTCGACGACGGGCTGCTGCACGTGCTCGGCCGGCTCGACGACGTCCTGGTGACCGGCGGGGTCAAGGTCGACCCGCTCGCCGTGGAGGGGGTCGTCGCGGGCCTGCCCGGCGTGCGCGAGGTGTGCGTCGTCGGCGTGCCGGACCAGCACTGGGGGCAGTCGGTGGTGGCGGTCGTCGTGACGCGTGACGGCATGGCGCCACCGCTGACGGCGCTGCGCACGGCCGTCGCCTCCGTGCTGGGACCGGCGAGCGCACCGCGCCAGGTGCTCGTCGTCGACGCGCTGCCCCTGCGCGGCCCGGGCAAGCCGGACCGGCGCGCGGTCGCCCAGCTGGCGACGGCGCGCATGGCGGCGCCGTCGGCGCCGATCCCCTGACCACGCGCTCCACCCGATCCTTCGACCGCACGGTCCCCTGACGACAGGAGCACCATGGCCACCGCCTCCGACTGGATCGCCGGCACCCGCCCCCGCACGCTGCCCGCGGCCGTCGCCCCCGTGCTCGTCGGCACCGGCGCGGCCGCGCAGGCCGGTTCGGCGCTGGTCGGCCGTGCGCTGCTCGCGGCGGGCGTCGCGCTCGCGCTGCAGGTGGCCGTCAACCTCGCCAACGACTACTCCGACGGCGTGCGCGGCACGGATGTCGACCGTGTCGGGCCCATGCGTCTGACCGCGTCGGGCACGGCACGGCCCGGACAGGTGCGCGGCGCGGCGTTCGCGGCCTTCGGCGTCGCCGCGGTGCTGGGCCTGTGGCTCGTCGCGCTGTCCGGTGCGTGGTGGCTGCTCGCGGTCGGCGCGCTGGCCGTCGTCGCGGCGTGGACCTACACGGGCGGGCGACGCCCCTACGGCTACCTCGGGCTCGGTGAGGTCGGCGTCTTCGTGTTCTTCGGCCTCGTGGCCGTGCTCGGGACGACGTACACGCAGGTCGGCGGGGTCACGTGGCCGGCGGTGGTCGGCGCCGTGGCGATCGGGCTGCTCGCGTGCGCACTGCTCATGGCCAACAACCTGCGCGACATCCCGACCGACGTGCTGGCCGGCAAGCGCACCCTCGCGGTGCGGCTCGGCGACCACCGCGCGCGGCGCGTCTACGCGGTGATGGTCGTGGTGCCCGTGCTGCTCGGCGCGGTGTGCGCGTTCGCGGCGCCGTGGTCGTTGCTCGTGCTGCTGCTGCTGGCACCCGCGGTCCTGCTCGCGGTGGCGGTGCTGGCCGGGGCCCGCGGGATCGCGCTCGTCCCGGTGCTCGGCGGCACCGGCCTGCTCGAGCTCGCGTTCGGGATGCTGCTGGGGCTCGGGCTCGCGCTCTGACGCCCCGTCGGGGCGGCCGCGGGCGTCGCGCTAGCTCGGACGGTGGTCGCGCGCGGCCGACTGCTCGGCCTCGGCGTCCTCCGCGTCGTCGTCCGCGCGCTGCCGCGACCCGGGGGCGCCACCGGTGCG
>Ga0233375_1000515_pt1 | contig 20653 bp, 17 predicted proteins | sample ElkDunMinimDraft_10_FD_191539 | JGI IMG/M metagenome (GOLD analysis project Ga0233375, IMG submission 191539) | Fecal eukaryotic communites from dung pellets of Tule Elk in California, USA - Elk Dung E16 | ecosystem: Host-associated > Mammals > Digestive system > Large intestine > Fecal | place... | reverse complement strand
GGGGTGGCGCGGGGCGCGGACGCGCGAGGCGGCGCGGCGCGTGGCACGGCGGCACGGCGGCACGGCGGCACGGAGGCGCGAGGCGCGTGCTGCGAGCACGGGGACGCACGGCGCGGACGCCCGGTTGTGGGGTCCCCACAGCGGTCCGCCACCAACACGGTCGGCGGGGTGCACGGTGCTGGTGGACGTCCACAACTAGCCTCGTCGGGTGACCCAGGACGACCCCACCGCGCGACCCGGCCCCACGGACCCCGCCCCGACGGGCCCCGCCGCACCGGCCCGCACCACCGCCGGCCTGCTCGACGACCTGCGCGCGCGCCGCGCGGCCGCCGTCGACGTCGCCGAGCAGAAGGCCGCGGCCAAGCAGCACGCCCGCGGTCGCAAGACCGCCCGCGAGCGCATCGAGGCGCTGCTGGACCCCGGCTCGTTCGTCGAGCTCGACGCGTTCGTCCGGCACCGCTCCACCAACTTCGGCCTGGCCGACCGCCGCGTGGCGGGCGACGGCGTCGTCGTCGGCCACGGCACGGTCGAGGGGCGGCCGGTCTGCGTGTACTCGCAGGACTTCACCGTCTTCGGGGGGTCGCTGGGCGAGGTGCACGGGCAGAAGATCACCAAGGTGATGGACCTCGCGCTGCGGACCGGGGTGCCGCTGGTGGGCATCAGCGACGGCGGCGGCGCCCGCATCCAGGAGGGCGTCGCGGGCCTGACCCAGTTCGCCGAGATCTTCCGTCGCAACGTCGCGGCCTCGGGCGTGATCCCGCAGATCAGCCTGATCCTCGGGCCGTCGGCGGGCGGGGCGGTGTACTCCCCCGCGCTGACCGACTTCATCGTCATGGCGGACGGCACCTCGAACATGTTCATCACCGGCCCGGACGTGATCCGCGCCGTCACGGGCGAGGACGTGGGCTTCGAGGAGCTGGGCGGCGCGACGACGCACTCGACCCGCTCCGGCGTCGCGCACTACATGGCCTCGGACGAGGACGACGCGATCGACTGGGTGCGCACCCTGCTGGCGTACCTGCCGACCAACAACCTGGCCGACCCGCCGGCCTACGCGCACGAGGCCGACCTGGAGCCGTCCGACGAGGACCTCGCGCTCGACACGCTGGTCCCGGACTCGGACAGCCAGCCGTACGACATGCACACGGTCATCGAGACGGTGCTCGACGACGACAGCTTCCTCGAGGTGCAGTCGCTGTACGCGCAGAACGTCGTGGTCGGGTTCGGCCACGTCGAGGGCCAGCCGGTGGGCGTCGTGGCGAACCAGCCGATGCACATGGCGGGCACGCTCGACATCAACGCGGCGGAGAAGGCCGCGCGCTTCGTGCGCACGTGCGACGCCTTCGGGGTCCCCGTGCTGACGTTCGTCGACGTCCCCGGGTTCCTGCCCGGTACCGACCAGGAGTGGAACGGCATCATCCGGCGCGGCGCGAAGCTGATCTTCGCGTACGCGGAGGCAACGGTCCCGCTGGTCACGGTCATCACGCGCAAGGCCTACGGCGGCGCGTACATCGTCATGGGCTCCAAGCAGCTGGGCGCGGACGTGAACCTCGCCTGGCCGACCGCGCAGATCGCCGTCATGGGCGCCGGCGGGGCGGTGAACATCCTGCAGCGCGGCGCGCTGCAGACCGTGGCGCAGGCCGGTGGCGACGTCGAGGCGGAGCGGCGCCGCCTGACCGCCGAGTACGAGGACGCGATCGTGAACCCGTGGGACGCGGCCGACCGCGGCTACGTGGACGACGTCATCGAGCCCTCGGCGACCCGCGCCCAGGTGGTGCGGTCCCTGCGGCTGCTGCGCACCAAGCGTGCGAGTCTGCCGCCCAAGAAGCACGGCAACATCCCGCTGTGAGGAGCCCGGCATGAGCGAGCACGAGCACGACCACCCCGACGAGCACGACCCGGCGTCGCACGGCCGCGAGCCGCTGGCGGGCGTGGACGCCCGCGACCTGCACACCACGGTGGACGAGCTCGCCGAGGCGCTGCACGCGTACGTCGAGACGGCGGTGGGCGTGCGGGCCGAGTTCGGCGCGCGCGAGGCGGACGAGGACCCGCGGGTGCTGGCGCTCGAGGGCCGGGTGGGCACGCTCAACGCCCGCCTGTACGACCTGCTGCACGCGCGGCTCGGGCTGCACGCCGACCTGACCGGCATGACCTGGGACGACGCCGACGCCGACGCGGACGCCCCCGTCGCACCGGGTGACCACGACACGTTCCACCTGGGGTTCGTCGTCGAGCTGCCGTCGACCGTCAGCGACCTCACGCTCGACGCCGTCATCGACCTCGTCGACGACGGCGGTGCGCAGATCGCCCACACCCTGACGGAGCGGGGCTACGTCGTGGGCGAGTGGGGCGCGGGGCGTGGCACCCCCGTGCTGCTGGACGACGAGGACGACGACGAGGACGACCTGTGACCACCGGGCAGGAGCCCGCCACGGCGGTGCGGGTCGACCCGCACGTGCAGGTGGTGCGCGGGACGCCCGACGACGTGGAGCTCGCCGCGCTCGTGGCCGGCCTGGTCGCGGCGAGCGCGCACCACGCCGCACCCGCGTCGGACACCGACGGCGCCGCCCGGTCGGCCCGGGCGCGCTGGACCGCCCCCCGGCCGCGCGCCGGTGCGCTGCCCGGCCGCGGGCCCGACGCGTGGCGCTGGAGCCTGCACCCCTGACGTCGCGGCGGGCACCACCCCGCCCACCGACCCCCTGGGAGCGCGCGACGCCCCGCCGTAGGGTGGCCCGGGTGACGACACCAGCGCCCGCGTCCCGCCCCACCAGCCCCGTCGACGCCGTCGCCGACGCCTACGTGACGGCGCTCGCCCGGCTCGACCCGATCAGCGCCACGCAGCTGGGCGTCCTGGGGCACGACCGCGAGCTCACGGACTTCTCGCCGGAGGCGTCCGCGGAGCGCGCCGACCGCGCCCGCTCGACGCTGCTCGCCCTCGAGGGCCTGTCCCCCGCGGACGCCGTCGACGAGGTCACGGTGGCGGCCATGCACTGGTCGCTGCGCACCGGCATCGACCTGCAGGACGCCGGTGAGAACGACCGCATGCTCAACAACCTGGCCTCGCCGTCGCAGCAGGTGGCCGAGGTGTTCGACCTCATGCCCACCGACAGCGAGCAGGCGTGGGACGACGTCGCCGCGCGGCTCGCCCGGGTGCCCGCGTCGCTGGCCTCGTACGTGACGGCCCTGCGGGCCGCGGCCGCGCGGGGCGACGTCGCCGCCGTGCGCCAGGTGGAGGCCGTGATCGGGCAGGCCCGGGAGGCGGCGCACCCCGAGTCGTCTCCGTTCACGCGACTGGTCCGGGGTGCGGACGCCCGCCGCGTGCTGGGCGACGACCACCCGCTGCACGCCGACCTGGAGCGCGGGGCGGCCGCGGCCCGGGCCGCGTACGGCGACCTGGCGCAGGTGCTCGCGGACGAGCTGGCGCCCGTCGCCCCCGAGGCCGACGCCGTGGGCCGTGAGCGCTACGCGCTGTGGTCGCGCCACCACCTGGGCGCCGACGTGGACCTCGACGAGACGTACGCCTGGGGCCTGGAGGAGCTGGCCCGCGTGCAGGCCGAGCAGACCGAGGTCGCGGCGCAGGTCGCCGGCCCCGGTGCGACCGTCGAGCAGGCCGCGGCGCTGCTCGACGCGGACCCCGACCGTCAGCTCGCGAGCACCGACGCGCTGCGCGGCTGGATGCAGGCGACGTCCGACGCAGCGATCGAGGCGCTCGACGGCACGCACTTCGACATCCCTGCGCCGGTCCGCACGCTGGAGTGCCGTATCGCGCCGTCGAGCACGGGCGCGATCTACTACACGGGGCCCAGCGACGACTTCGCGCGCCCGGGTCGGATGTGGTGGTCGGTGCCGCCGGACGTCACGTCGTTCTCGACGTGGCGCGAGCGCACGACCGTCTACCACGAGGGCGTCCCCGGGCACCACCTGCAGATCGCGCAGGCCGTCTTCGAGCGCGCCACGCTCAACTCGTGGCGCCGGCTCGTCGCCTGGACGTCGGGCCACGGGGAGGGCTGGGCGCTGTACGCCGAGCGCCTCATGGCCGACCTCGGGTTCCTCGACGACCCGGGCGACCGGCTCGGCATGCTCGACGGCCAGCGGCTGCGCGCGGCGCGCGTCGTGTTCGACCTGGGGATGCACCTGGGCCTGCCGGCCCCGGCCGAGGTGGGGACGTGGACCCCGCAGTCCGGCTGGGAGTTCCTGCTCGCGAACGTGCAGATGCCGGAGTCGTTCGTGCGGTTCGAGTACACCCGCTACCTGGGCTGGCCGGGTCAGGCGCCGTCGTACAAGGTCGGGCAGCGGCTGTGGGAGCAGTACCGCGACGCGGCGCGTGCCGACGCCGCCGCGCGCGGCCGGGTGTTCGACCTGCGTGACTTCCACGCCCGCGCGCTCTCGCTCGGGTCGGTGCCGCTGGCGGTGCTGCCGACGGCGCTCACGTCCTGACGCGTGCCGGTGGGGGCGGGCGCACCCGCCCCCACCGCACCGCTCAGAGCAGCGTCCAGCCGTACTTGGCGAAGACGACGGCGACGAAGAGCACCAGCACGGCCACGGTGACGAACCAGTCGTTGCCGGACGCGACGAACCGCCGGCCCCACGGCCCGGCGCGGCCGGGCAGGTTCAGGTGGCCGTCGCGCACGTTGACGCGGGTGAGGCCCGCCCACACCAGGGTCGTGGTGGCGGTGATCAGCAGGCACCAGGGGCACAGGGCGCCGATGACGAAGAACGACTGCTGGAACAGCCACCAGGCGAACACCAGCCCGGCCGTGTAGACCGCCTGCGCGCTGAGCATGAACCACCGCGGGAAGACGACGCCGCCGATCATCGCCACCGCGACGGTGATGACGATCGCCTCGGCCGCGATGCCCAGGAACGCGTTGGGGAAGCCGAACAGCTCCGCCTGCCAGCTGGCCCCGACCTTGCCGCACGAGATGACCGAGTTGAGGTCGCAGCTCAGCGTCGCCGTCGTGCTGGTGGCCTTCGCCACCGCGATGGGGATCGCCTCGTACGACAGCACGAACGACGTGTAGAGGCCGATGAGACCCGAGACGAGCATCTCGATCGCCGTGCGTCGCCGCCACGCCGGGGGCGCGGGCTCGAGCAGGTCCGGGTCGTCGGGCAGGCCGAGCTCGTCGTCGAGCACGTCGTCGTGCTCCGGCTCGGCGACGTCACCGTCGCGCACGCCCCTGGTCGTGTCCATCACCGTGGCCTCCTCGCCCTGCATCCGGTGCGCCATTCTGCCCTGCACACCTGGGTGCCACGCAGGTCCCACGTCCCGCGCCCACGCGGGGCCGTGGGCGCGGGCGGCGCGGCCCGCGCGGGAGCGGGCCGTTAGGGTCGGGCCGTGACCCGCCTGCTGCTCGCCTCCGCCTCCCCCGCCCGCCGCGCGAGCCTCACCGCTGCCGGCCTGGCCCCGCTGGTCGCCGTGTCCGGCGTGGACGAGGACGCGGTCCTCGCCGCGGCCCGCGAGCGCTTCGGCGACCTGGAGCCGGCGGACGCGGTGCTCGTGCTCGCGCAGGCCAAGGCGGAGGACGTGGCCCGGCGTCTCGACGAGCTCGACGTCGAGGGCTGGCAGGACGAGGACGTCGTCGTGCTGGGCTGCGACTCGATGCTCGAGCTCGACGGCGAGGTGCTCGGCAAGCCGGTCGACGCGCAGGACGCGGTGGCCCGCTGGCAGGCCATGCGCGGGCGCAGCGGCGTGCTGCACACGGGCCACTGGCTGGTCGACGAGCGCGACCCGGCCGACGGCGGCACGCGGGCGACGCTCGGCGCGACCGCCTCGACCGTCGTGCACTTCGCGGACCTCTCGGACGACGAGATCGCGGCGTACGTCGCGACGCGAGAGCCGCTGACCGTGGCCGGCGCCTTCACGATCGACGGTCTCGGCGGACCGTTCGTCGAGCGCATCGAGGGCGACCACCACACCGTCGTCGGCGTGAGCCTGCCCCTGCTGCGCCACCTGCTGGCGGACATCGACCTCACCGTCCCCGCGCTCTGGCAGCGCTGACCGCACCGCACGCGGGCGCGTCCCGCCCGCCGTCGGCGCGCGCGGTGGTGGGTTCCTACAAGGTGCCCGCGCAGGGCTTGGGGGTTGCCCCAGTCTTGCGACGCGGGCCCGCGACGCAGCCAGGACCTGCGACTCTGGCGCGCTACCGTGAGCCGTGCCCCTCATCACCAAGGTCCTCGTCGCGAACCGCGGGGAGATCGCCGTCCGCATCGCCCGTGCCTGCCGCGACGCCGGTGTCGCCTCCGTCGCGGTCTACTCGGACACCGACCGCGACGCGCTGCACGTGCACGTCGCGGACGAGGCGTACGCCCTCGACGGCGCCCGCGCGGCCGAGACGTACCTCGACATCCCCAAGCTGCTCGACGTCGCCCGGCGCTCCGGCGCCGACGCCGTCCACCCCGGCTACGGCTTCCTCTCGGAGAACGCGCAGTTCGCGCAGGCCGTGACCGACGCCGGCCTCGTGTGGGTCGGCCCGCCGCCCGCGGCGATCGAGGCGCTGGGCGACAAGGTCAGTGCCCGCCACATCGCCCAGCGCGCCGGCGCACCGCTCGTCGCGGGCACGCCGGAGCCGGTCCGCGACGTCGCGGAGATCCACGCGTTCGCGGCGGAGCACGGGCTGCCCGTGGCCATCAAGGCCGCGTTCGGCGGCGGCGGGCGCGGTCTGAAGGTCGCACGCGAGGCCGACGAGATCGACGAGATGTACGAGTCCGCGGTCCGGGAGGCCGTCGCGGCGTTCGGCCGCGGCGAGTGCTTCGTCGAGCGGTACCTGGACCGGCCGCGGCACGTCGAGACGCAGTGCCTCGCCGACGCGCACGGCACGGTCGTCGTCGTCTCGACGCGCGACTGCTCGCTGCAGCGCCGCCACCAGAAGCTGGTGGAGGAGGCGCCCGCACCGTTCCTCACCGACGCGCAGCAGCAGACGCTCGTGGCCGCGTCGCAGGCGATCCTGCGGGAGGCCGGGTACGTGGGCGCCGGCACCTGCGAGTTCCTCGTGGGCGCCGACGGCACGGTCTCGTTCCTCGAGGTGAACACCCGCCTGCAGGTCGAGCACCCCGTCACCGAGGAGATCAGCGGCATCGACCTGGTGCGTGAGCAGCTGCGCATCGCCGCCGGCGAGCCGCTCGGCTACACCGAGGTCGTCACCCGCGGGCACTCGCTGGAGTTCCGCATCAACGGCGAGGACCCGGCCGCCGGGTTCCTGCCGGCGCCCGGCCGCATCTCCCGCCTGCGCTTCCCCTCCGGCCCCGGTGTGCGCGTGGACTCCGGCGTCGTCGAGGGCGACACCGTGTCCGGCCTGTTCGACTCGATGATCGCCAAGCTCGTGGTCACGGGTGCGACGCGCCGCCAGGCGGTCGAGCGGGCGCGCCGCGCGCTCGCCGAGCTCGAGGTGGTCGGCATCCCGACCGTCGTGCCCTTCCACCGCGCTGTCCTGGAGTCCGAGGCGTTCGTCCCGGCGGACGACACCACGCCGTTCACCGTGCACACCCGCTGGATCGAGACGGAGTTCGCCCAGACCGTCGCCGGGCTGGGACGCCCCGCCCCGGCGCAGGAGGAGGCGCAGCTGCCCGACGGTGCGCTGGAGCGCGTGGTCGTCGAGGTGGGCGGCAAGCGGCTCGAGGTCGTGCTGCCGGCCGCCCTGGGGCTCGGACGCACCTCCGGGACCGGCCCGGGTCGCGGGGGCGCCGGTGCCCGCCCCGGCGCGGGTCCGCGGCGCACGTCGCGCCCGCGGGCCGGACGCAGCGGCGGCTCGAACGGCACGACGCTCGCCTCGCCCATGCAGGGCACGATCGTCAAGGTCGCGGTGGCGGAGGGCGCCCAGGTCGCGGAGGGTGACCTGGTGGTGGTCCTGGAGGCCATGAAGATGGAGCAGCCGCTGGTCGCGCACCGCGCCGGCACGGTGCGCTCGCTCACCGCCGGCGTCGGCTCCAGCGTGAGCGCCGGCAGCGCGATCTGCGAGATCGTCGGCTGACCGCGCCGCGCACGGGCCCGCACCCCCGTCGCCCCGGCGACGGGTGGGTGCAGTGCGCCTGCGGACGGCGGCACTGGGGCCTGCACGGGGCCGCCGGGCTGCTGCTGGTCCGGCGCGACGACACCGGGCGCGCCACCGACGTGGTGCTGCAGCACCGCGCGCCCTGGAGCGACCAGGGCGGCACCTGGGGCCTGCCGGGGGGCGCACGGGAGCCCGACGAGACCGCCGTGCAGACCGCGCTGCGCGAGGCGCAGGAGGAGGCGGGCGTGGACCCGGGTGCGGTGCGGGTGCGCGGCGAGCACGTGCTGCACCACCCGGACTGGAGCTACACGACCGTGCTGGGCGACGCGCGCGGCCCGGTCGAGCCCGCCGTGACCGACGCCGAGAGCATCACGGTCGCCTGGGTCCCGGTCGACGAGGTCGCCGACCGGGACCTGCTGCCGGCGTTCGCCGACGCCTGGCCGCTCCTGCGGGCCCGCCTCGACGGCTGACGGGCGACCGCGCCGGCGGCGCCGGCCGCGCCGTCAGTCGATCGCCCGCTGGTGGAGCATGCGCGCCACCTCACCGATCGTCCCGGACATCGACGGGTACACCGTGGAGGCCTCCGCCACCTGGTCGGCCGTGAGCCGGTGCGTCACCGCCAGGGTGAGCGGGAAGATCGACTCACTCGCCCGCGGGCCTACCACGACGGCACCGAGGATCGTGCCGGTGCCGGCGTGGGCGAAGATCTTCACGAACCCGTCGCGGACGCCCAGCATCTTGGCGCGGGGGTTGCGCGACAGCGGCAGCGTGCTGGTGCGGTAGTGCGTCCCCGTCTCGCGCAGCCGCGCCTCGGAGAGCCCCACCGTGGCGATCTCGGGCGCCGTGAAGATGTTGGCCGAGATGCCCCGCAGCGACAGCGGCCGGACCGCGTCGCCCAGCGCGTGCGACATCGCGATGCGCCCCTGCGTGGCCGCGACCGAGGCCAGCGGCAGCACGCCGGTGCAGTCGCCGGCGGCGTACACGCCGCGCACGTTGGTGCGCGAGACCTTGTCGACCTCGACGTGCCCGGACGGCGTGAGGCGCACACCGGCCTCCTCGAGCCCGAGCCCCCGCGTGGTGGGGACCGAGCCCACCGCGAGCAGCACGTGCGAGCCCTCGACGGTGCGGCCGTCCTCCAGGGTCACGACGACGCCGTCGGCGGTCCGGCGCGCGGCCGACGCGCGCGAGCGCGACATCACCGTCATGCCGCGCTGGGTGAAGATCCGCTCGATGAGCTCGGCGGCGTCGGCGTCCTCCCCCGGCAGCACCCGGTCGCGGCTCGACACCAGGACCACGTCCGCCCCGAGCGACGTGTACGCACCGGCGAACTCCGCGCCCGTCACGCCGGACCCGACGACGACGAGGCGCTCCGGCAGCTCGTCGAGGTCGTACATCTGCGTCCACGTGAGGATCCGCTCGCCGTCCGGGCGCGCGTCGGGCAGCACCCGCGGCGTGGCGCCGGTGGCCAGCAGCACCACGTCGGCCGCGAGCTCGTGCTCCCGGCCGTCCGCACCGGTCACGGCCACCCGAGCCGGGTCGAGCAGCCGACCCGTGCCGGTGACGACGTCGACGCCCTCGCGCGCCAGCCGCGCCCGGATGTCGTCGGACTGCGCGGTCGCCAGCTGCTTGACCCGCGCGTTGACCGCCTGCAGGTCGATGCTGTGGCGCAGCGCGGTCCCGGCCCCGGCACCGGACGCCCCCGCACCGACGGCCGCGAGCGCGTCCAGCCGGATCCCCAGCTCCGGTGCGCGGTCGGCGATGGTCATCCACTCGGCCGTCGCGATGAGCGTCTTGGACGGCACCACGTCGGTGAGGACCGCCGCACCACCGAGGCCGGCACGCTCGACGACGGTCACGCGGGCGCCCAGGCGGCGCGCGACGAGCGCGGCCTCGTAGCCGCCCGGGCCACCGCCCACGATCACGACGTGCCCGGCGGGCGGGTCGTCCGGTGCCTCGCGGACGGTCGACGCGGCGGTGAGGGCCGGCACCTGCGGCTGGTCGGGGGCTGCGGAGGTCTGCTCGCTGGTCACGGGCCCCATCCTGCCCGGCCGGCACGTGGTTAGCCTGTTCCCATGACCGACGTCTCCCCCGCCCGCGACCTGACCGGTGGCGCGCTGCCCAGCCTCGACGACCCGACGACCGACCCCTTCGACGTGGCACGCCTCGCGGCGGAGGTGATCGCGCAGCGCACCGGCGTCGCGCGGCACGACGTCGCGCTCGTGCTCGGCTCCGGCTGGGGAGGCGCGGCGGACCTGCTCGGTGAGACCGTCGCCGAGATCCCGAGCCACGAGGTCCCCGGGTTCACGCGCGCCGCGGTGGCGGGCCACGTCGGCACGCTGCGCTCGGTCCGGATCGCGGGCGACGGCACCCGGCCCGACCGGTACGCGCTGGTGCTGGGCTCGCGCACGCACCTGTACGAGGGGCGCGGCGTGCGCCGCGTCGTGCACGGCGTGCGGACCGCCGCGGCCACCGGCGCGTCGACGGTCGTCCTCACCAACGGCTGCGGCGGCCTGAACCTGGCGTGGGGGCCGGGCACGCCCGTGCTGATCCGCGACCACATCAACCTCACGGCGACGTCCCCGCTGGAGGGCGCGACCTTCGTGGACCTCACCGACCTGTACTCCCCGCGGCTGCGCGCCGTGGCGCGGGAGGTCGACGCGTCGCTCGACGAGGGCGTGTACGTCCAGTTCCCCGGCCCGCACTACGAGACGCCCGCGGAGGTCGCCATGGCCGGCCGCATCGGGGGCGACCTCGTCGGCATGTCGACCACCCTCGAGGCCATCGCCGCGCGGCACGCGGGCCTGGAGGTGCTCGGCATCTCGCTGGTCACCAACCTGGCCGCGGGCATCAGCCCCGAGCCGCTCGACCACGCCGAGGTCCTCGAGGCCGGACGCGCCGCCGGACCCCGGATCAGCGCCCTGCTCGCGGAGGTCGTGCGGCGGTTGTGAGGCGCACGCGGTGACGATGCCGGGCCGCGGCCCCGCCAGTAGGTTGGTGTCCGTGAGCGCCACGGACCACGACGACGTGCTGCGCGGGGACGCCCCGGCGCCCGCCGCGACCGACCAGAGCCCGACCGCCGACCCGGCGCAGGGCGACGCCTGGGACGACCTGGTGCGCCGGGTCGAGGCCTGGGTCGCCGACGACCCGGACCCGCGGACGGCCGACGAGCTGACGTCGCTGCTGCGGACCGCGCAGGACACGCCCGGTCCCGGGGCCGACGACCCGGTCGCCGACCTGGCACGTCAGGAGGCGCGGGCCGCCCGCGCCGACCTCGAGGACCGGTTCTCGGGGCTCCTGCAGTTCGGCACCGCGGGGCTGCGCGGGGAGCTGGGCGGCGGACCGCACCGCATGAACCGCGCCGTCGTCATCCGCGCGGCCGCCGGGCTGGCGGACTTCCTCACCGGTGAGCTCGAGGGCGCCACCCCACCGCCGCGTGTGGTCGTCGGCTACGACGCCCGCCACAACTCGCACACGTTCGCGCTCGACACCGCGGCGGTCATGACGGCGGTCGGGATCGACGTGCTGCTGCTGCCGCGGCCGCTGCCGACCCCGGTGCTCGCCTCGGCCGTCCGGCGGTCCGGGGCCGACGCCGGCGTCATGGTCACCGCGTCGCACAACCCGCCGCAGGACAACGGGTACAAGGTCTACCTCGGCGGACGCGTCGTCACCGGCGCCGGGCAGGGCGCGCAGATCGTGCCGCCCGCGGACACCGCCATCGCGGCCGCGATCGCCCGCGTGCCGTCCGTCGCGGCCGTGCCGCGGGCCGCGTCCGGCTGGACCGTCCTCGGCGAGGACGTGGTCGAGGCGTACGCCGCCGACGCAGCGGCCGTCGCCCCGGGCGGCGACCCCGAGCACCGTGCCCGCCTGAAGGTCGTCGTGACCCCGCTGCACGGGGTGGGTGGCGCCCTGACGCGCGACGTGCTGACCCGCGCGGGCTTCACGGACGTCACGCTGGTGCCCGAGCAGGCGGAGCCGGACCCGGATTTCCCCACGGTGGCCTTCCCCAACCCCGAGGAGCCGGGCGCGACCGACCTCGCGCTGGCACTCGCCGCGGCGATGCGGGCCGACCTCGTCGTGGCCGTCGACCCCGACGCCGACCGCTGCGCCGTCGCCCTCATCGACCCCCGCGCGCACATCCCGGCCCGCGGGCCGGAGACGCCGCAGGCCGACGGCTGGCGCATGCTCACGGGCGACGAGGTCGGTGCCCTGCTCGGCGCCGACGCAGCCGCCCGGGTGCGCCCGGACGAGCGCCCCGACGGTGCGGCACCGACGCTCGCGTGCTCGATCGTGTCGTCCCGGCTGCTGGCGGCGATCGCCGCCGACGCCGGTCTGCGGTTCGCCTCGACGCTCACCGGCTTCAAGTGGATCTCCCGCGTCGACGGCCTGGTCTTCGGGTACGAGGAGGCGCTGGGGTACTGCGTCGACCCCGCGCACGTGCGCGACAAGGACGGCATGTCGGCCGCCGTGCGGGTGTGCGACCTGGCCGCCCGCCTGGCGGCGGAGGGCCGCACCCTCGTCGACGCGCTGGACGACCTGGCCCGTGCCCACGGTCTGCACGCGACCGGCCAGGTCAGCGCGCGGTTCGCCGACATCGGCCGGATCGGCGCGACGATGTCCGCCCTGCGGGAGCAGCCGCCGGCGCAGCTGGCCGGCTCCCCCGTGGTCGAGCTCGTCGACCTGGCCGCAGGCACCGACGACGACCGCGGCGGGCTGCCCCCGACCGACGGGCTGCGCCTGCTCACGGCGGACGGCACCCGCGTGGTGGTGCGCCCCTCGGGCACCGAGCCCAAGGTGAAGGCGTACCTCGAGGTCGTCGTCCCCGTGGCGGCCGACGCGGACCGTGGCGTTCTCGACGCCGCGCACCGCACGGCACGCGAGCGCCTGGACCACCTGGCGGCCGACGTGCGGGCGGCGCTGGGCCTCAGCGGGGACTGACCGCGGGGCGGCGGCCCGCGGCCCGACCGCGCCGGGAGCGCCTCAGCCGGTGCGCGTGCAGCGCACCTGCGGCACGGACCGGGCGGTGTCGCTCTCGGCCGTGCCGTTGAACCCGAAGGTCACGCTCCCGCCGTTCTCGATGATGCCGTTCCACGGCATGTTCTCCGCGGTCACCGTGCTCCCGCTGCGGGTGATCTGCGCGGCCCACTGCTCGGTGATCTCCAGCCCGTCGGGCTGCGTCCAGGTGAGCAGCCAGCCGCGGACCCCGGAGGTCGTCGCGGTGACGGTGACCTGGGCCTGCATGCCGCCCGGCCAGGAGCCCACCACCTCGTAGGTGGCGGTGCAGGCGCCCGCGGGCACGGCAGCCGGTGGTGCCGCCACACCGGGCTGCGCGGCCGGGGTGGGATCCGCGGCGGCGGGCGGCGCTGCCGGTGTCGGGTGCGGCGGGGACGCGACGGGGGGCGACGTGTCCCCGTCGGGCGTCGGCCCGCTCGACGGGGAGACGGTGGGCAGGCCGTCGCTGAGGGCCGTCTCCCCCGGGGCGAACGGGGGCACGACGGGGTTCACGTCGGTGTCCACCGCGGACGGGTCGCAGACCGCGCCCGGACGGTAGGTGGTGTAGGCGCCGGCGTCGCACGTGAACCCCACGACGGCGTCACCCCCCAGCACGACCGCACCCGACAGCCGCGCCGAGCCCAGCACCCGGGCGACGTCGCGGACGACCACGTCGCCGGTGAGCTCGGCACCGGCCTCCACCCAGGCGCGCCCCTCGAGACGCACCCCCGGGCCGACGACGGCGTCACCCCGCACCACGGCACCGGTCGCGACGTACGCGGCCGGGTCGACGCGTGCGGTGTCGTCGACCCAGCCTCCCCCGTGCGGGTGCCGGTGGCCGCCCTCGGCGACGAGGTCCGCGGCCGGGTCGGACACCGTCGCGCCCGCGACCCGGAACTCGTAGGGGTAGCGGGCGGTCCGGGGGAACGTCTCCAGCCCCGAGGCGACGACCTCCGTCGGCGTGGCGGCGACCACCAGGTAGACCTCGTCCTCGCCGGGGCGCAGCGCGAGCCGCAGCTCACCGTCGGTGGCCTCGGTGACGGGGCTGTACCGCGGACCGCCCGGCCCGACCGCCACGAGCCCGAAGCTCCAGCCGCGGTGCTCACCGGCCCCGCTCTCGACGTGCCCGCGCACCCGGACCCGCACGTCCGTGCCGGACCCGTCGGGCACGAGCCGCACCACCGTGTAGCCGTACGCACCGGGCGCGAACGTGCCGGTCACCCGGTGGTGCCCGGGGTCGTCCGCCACGGCCTCCACGGGGGTGGTGCGGTGCGCGAGGAGGACGGGGTCGAGGTCCCCGTGCAGCCCGCCCGGCGTGAGGTCGTCGACGGCGACGCGCATGGCGTACTGCGTCACCCGCCGGTTGAGCGCCGCGGCGTTGGAGGACGTGAGCCGCGCGTACGCGCCGAGCACGTGCTCGGTGCCGGAGGAGCCGGTCCACAGGTCGCCCACGAGCCGCGGCGACGACCGGTCGGCGAGGTACTGCAGCAGCAGCCACCCCGCCGCCCCCTGCCGCGCGCTCCCCCAGGCGAGGTGCGGGGCGAGGAGGTGGTCCGAGACGTCGGCGTGCTCGCCGGGGACCGCGAGCGTCGCGAGGTACGCGGACGCCGCCGTGCGCAGGGTCGCGGCGGACTCGTCCGTGAGGCCGTGCCCGGGGTGCGCGGCCTCGGTGAGGTGCTGCAGGGCCTCCGCGACGCCACGGGCGAGCTCCCACGGCGTGCCGGCGGGCACCCCCGAGGACCGCGCCGCGCCGCCGGTCGGGGCGGGTCCCGCGCGGGTCGGCGTCGCCCCGGCGGAGGCCGACGCCGTCGGGGTCGCGACGGCCGCCGCGGCGACCCCGGGGTCGAGGGAGGACGCCAGCACGTCGGGCTGCACCCGCAGGAGCGCGACCCCGTCGACGACCGCCCCGCGGGTGGGCGGCACCGGGTCGCCGGGCGGCACGTCGGCGGTCGCGGGACGGTCCACGGCGGTGGCCGCACCCGGCCCCTGCGCCCACGTCCCGTCGACCACGACGAGGAGCTTGTGCTCCGCGAGCGGGCCCTCGTCCGCACCCAGCCCGGCGTCGTCGACGCCGAGCGCCTGCAGCGCGTCGAGCTGGGCGACGACGACGGCCGGGTCGAACCGCACGGCCCGGGGTGCTGCGGTCGGGTCGGCGCCGGCGCGCGCGCCCCACGCGAGCGCCACCCGGTCGCCCTCGAGCACGTGCGCCTCGGACCACGCGGCGCGCCAGGGCTCGGGGACGGCGAGCCGGAGCCGGTGCGCCCCGTTGTCCCCGAGGGCGGTCGCCAGGGCCGCGCCCAGCACGAAGGCCGCGACGAGCGCCACGACGACCGTGCCGCGCCTGATCGGGCCCATGCCGCGTGCGTCTCCTCCCGGCGGTGCGCGCCGTCGGGGTCCGGGTGGACCGGGCGGACCCGCTGCTGACCTGCTGGTCGGCCGTGAACGTGCCCATCCGGACGACCGTCCACCATGGTCCGCCCTCAGCCGACCAGTCAACGCCCGAAACGTCCGGATCGGCGCGGATTCACCCGCCTGGACGGTGGATTCTCACGCCTCTCTCATGACCCGGGACGCGAGCGTCAGTAGTCGCCGTCGGCGGTGAGGCCCGCCAGCACGGCTGCGGTGCCCGACAGCCCCAGGCGGGTGGCCCCCGCCTCGACCATGGCGAGCGCGTCCGCCGCCGTCCGGATGCCGCCCGACGCCTTGACACCCAGGCGCCCACCGACCGTCTGCGACATCAGCCGCACGGCGTGCACCGTGGCGCCGCCCGCCGGGTGGAAGCCCGTGGACGTCTTGACGAAGTCCGCGCCCGCCGCCTCGGCCGCCTGGCAGACGTGCACGATCTCGTCGTCCGTCAGCGCGGCGGACTCGATGATGACCTTGAGGACCGTCGGGGCCGGCACGGCGGCACGCACGGCGGCGATGTCGCGGGCGACGTCGGCGAAGCGGCGCTCCTTGGCGGCGCCCACGTCGATGACCATGTCGACCTCGGCGGCGCCGTCCGCGACCGCACGGGCCGCCTCGGCCGCCTTGACGTCGCTGTGGTGCTTGCCCGACGGGAACCCGCAGACCGTCGCGACCAGCAGGTCCGGCGCGCCGTCCAGCCCGACGGGGATCTCCAGCGGCAGGAACGAGGGCGAGACGCACACGGAGTACACCCCGAGCTCGACGCCCTCGGCCACCAGCGCCTCCACGTCGGCCCGCGTGGCCTCCGGCTTGAGCAGGGTGTGGTCGACGAAGCGGGCGAGGCCGACGGCGTCGAGCGGGACGTGCGTGGTCGGGGTGTCGTCGGTGGTCATGCGCGGTGCCTCCCGGGGCGTGCTGCGCCCGGCGGGACCGCCGGGCCGGTGATGCGGTCGACGAGCGCACGGCGCTCGTCCTGGTGCAGGAACGTGTGCCGGGCGGCGGTCACGGTCACGTCGACCACGTCGTCGAGCGTCCACCCCGCCTCCCGCACCAGCAGCCCCAGCTCGCGCGACAGCGACGTGCCGGACTGGAGGCGGTTGTCCGTGTTGACGGTGACCTCGAACCCCGCGCGCCGCAGCAGCGTCACGGGGTGGGCGGCCACCGAGGCGGCCGCACCCGTCTGCAGGTTGGACGACGGGCACACCTCGAGCGGGACCCGCCGGTCGCGCACCCAGTGCGCGAGCAGCCCCAGCCGCCAGGACCCGTCGGGCCCCTCGTGGACGTCGTCGGCCAGCCGGACGCCGTGCCCCAGCCGGACGGCACCGGCGACGTGCAGCGCCTGCGCCATGGAGTCGAGCCCGGCGTCCTCACCCGCGTGCACGGTGGCCGGGAAGCTCGCGTCCCGCACGACGCGGAACGCGGCGGCGTGCCGCGACGGCGGGAACCCGTCCTCCGGGCCGGCGATGTCGAAGCCGACGACGCCCGCGTCCCGGTTCGCCAGCGCGAGCGCGGCGATCTCGTCGGACCGGTCCGCCTGCCGCATCGCGGACAGGACCTGCACCACCCGGATCTCGTGCCCGGCGGACCGCGCCTCGGCCTCGCCCTGCGCGATGCCGTCGCGCACCGCGTCGACGACCTGCTGCAGCGTCAGGCCGCGCTCCTGGTGCTGCTCGGGCGCGTACCGCTCCTCGGCGTGCACGACGCCGTCCGCGGCGAGGTCCAGCACGGCCTCGCGTGCCACGCGGCGCAGCCCCTCGGCGGTCTGCATGACCGCCAGGGTGTGCGTGAACGTCTCGAGGTACCGAGGCAGCGAGCCCGAGCCCGCCGCCTCGACGAACCAGCGACCGAGGGCGTCCGGGTCCGTCGTCGGCAGCTCGTGGCCGATCCCCGCGGACAGCTCGACGATCGTCCGCGGACGCAGCCCCCCGTCGAGGTGGTCGTGCAGCAGGACCTTCGGCAGCGCGCGCAGCGTCGCGTCGAGGTCCTGCTCGTCAGGGATCGGTGTCACGCGTCGGCGCCCTCGTCGTCGTCCAGGTGGACCTCGGCGGACTGCTCGACCACGTCGGCCTCCTCGGCGTGGCCCTCACGGTCCGGCCGGGGGAAGCCGGGGACGTGGTCCTCCGGCTCCGTCCCGTCGTCGTCGGCGGTGTCGTCGACGTCCGCCAGCGTCAGCGGCTGCTCGGTGTCGACGGGCGCCAGGCCGGCGTCGCGCCAGGACTGTGCTCCGGGGACGGTGCTCATGGCTCCTCCGTGGTCGTGCGGCAGCAGGGGACGTTCCTCATCGTGACCCGGGCGCGCAGGTGCCGCGACCGGGCCGCACGGACGTCAGTCCGCCGCGACGCGGTCGAGCACGAGCGGGCGGGCGGCACCGGGCACGCCCTGCGGGTCGACGACGACGCCGCCCACCAGCGCCTCGTGCGCGCGGGCGAAGCGCCCGGGGGTGTCGGTGTGCAGGGTGAGCAGCGGCTGGCCGCGCCGGACGGTGTCCCCCGGGCGGGCGTGGATCTCGACGCCCGCGCCGGCCTGCACCGGGTCCTCCTTGCGGGCCCGGCCCGCGCCCAGGCGCCACGCGGCGACGCCCACGGCGTACGCGTCGAGCGTCGTCAGGACGCCGTCGCTCTCCGCGAGCACCTGCTCCTGCTCCCGCGCGACGGGCAGCTCGGCGTCCGGGTCGCCGCCCTGCGCGGCGATCATCCGGCGCCACACGTCCATCGCCCGGCCGTCGGCGAGCGCCGCCGCCGGGTCGGCGTCCGGCTGCCCCGCCGCGGCGAGCATCTCGCGCGCGAGCGCGACGGTCAGCTCGACGACGTCCGCCGGGCCACCGCCGGCCAGCACCTCGACCGACTCGCGCACCTCGAGCGCGTTGCCCGCGGTCAGGCCCAGGGGCGTCGACATGTCGGTGAGCAGCGCGACCGTGCGCACCCCGGCGTCGGTGCCCAGCGCGACCATCGTGCGGGCCAGCTCACCCGCGCGCTCCGCGTCCTTCATGAACGCGCCGGACCCGACCTTCACGTCGAGCACCAGCGAGCCGGTGCCCTCGGCGATCTTCTTGCTCATGATCGAGCTCGCGATGAGCGGGATCGCCTCGACGGTGCCGGTCACGTCGCGCAGCGCGTAGAGCTTGCGGTCGGCGGGTGCCAGCCCCGACCCGGCGGCGCAGATGACCGCGCCCACGTCCTCGAGCTGGCGCATCATGTCGTCGTTGCTCAGCGCGGCGCGCCAGCCCGGGATCGACTCGAGCTTGTCGAGGGTGCCCCCGGTGTGGCCGAGACCGCGGCCGGACAGCTGCGGCACGGCCACGCCGAACACGGCGACGAGCGGTGCCAGCGGCAGCGTGATCTTGTCACCCACGCCGCCGGTGGAGTGCTTGTCCGCCGTCGGCCGTGACAGGCCGGAGAAGTCCATGCGCTCGCCGCTGGCGATCATCGCCGCCGTCCACCGCGCGATCTCGGCGCGGTCCATGCCGTTGAGCAGGATCGCCATGGCGAGGGCCGACATCTGCTCGTCCGCGACGACCCCGCGCGTGTACGCGTCGACCACCCAGTCGATCTGGCCGTCGGTCAGCCGGCGCCCGTCCCGCTTGGCGACGATGACGTCGACGGCGTCGAACTGCTCGCTCATCCCTGCTCCTTGTCCTGACCCCCACCGCGCACGGTGAGGTCCGTCGGCCCGAAGGCGTCGGGCAGCACCTCGCTCATGGGTCGCACGCCGCTGACCGTCTCGAGCAGCAGGTCGGGCCCGCCGTGCTCGAACAGCAGCTGCCGGCACCGTCCGCACGGCATGAGCACGTCGCCGTGCCCGTCGACGCAGACGAACGCGACCAGCCGGCCGCCGCCGGTGACGTGCAGCATCGACACCAGGCTGCACTCGGCGCACAGGCCGACGCCGTACGACGCGTTCTCCACGTTGCAGCCGGCGACCACCCGCCCGTCGTCGACCAGCGCGGCGGCCCCCACCGGGAACTGCGAGTACGGCGCGTAGGCGCGGGTCATGACGTCGCGTGCGGCGGCCCGCAGGCCGTCCCAGTCGACGGTCCGCGTGCTGCTGGGCATGTCTCCCTCTCCGGTCATTCCTTGACGTAGGCCTCGCCGGACGCGGCCGGGCCGCGCGAGCGGCCGACCAGGCCCGCCACGGCGAGCAGCGTCACGACGTACGGCAGCATCAGCATGAACTGGCTCGGCACGGGGGCGCCGACGATGCTCAGGGCGCCCTCCAGGTTCGAGGCGAACCCGAACAGCAGGGCCGCCAGCGCGGCCCGCACCGGGTCCCACTTGCCGAAGATGACGGCGGCCAGCGCGATGAACCCGGCACCCGCGGTCATCTCCTTGCCGAAGGCCGATACCGACACGACCGTGTAGAACGCGCCGCCGACGCCGGCGATCGCGCCCGCCACCAGCAGCGCCCGGTACCGCGTGCGCTCGACCTTGATGCCGACGGTGTCGGCGGCCTTCGGGTGCTCCCCCACGGCGCGCAGCCGCAGGCCCCAGCGGGTGCGGTACAGCGCGAACCACACGCCGGGCACCACCAGGTACATGAGGTAGACGACGACCGTCTGGTTGAACAGCGACGGGCCGATCACCGGGATGTGCGAGAGACCGGGGATCGCGATGTTCGAGAAGCGCGTGGTGCTGTTGAGCTGCGCGTTCGGCACCAGCACCTGCGAGTACAGGAAGCTGGTCACGCCGATCACCAGCACGTTGAGCACGACACCGACGATGACCTGGTTCACGCGGTACGTGATCGTGAAGAGGCCGAGCACGGCGGCGACCAGCATGCCCGCGAGCACCGCGGCCACCAGGCCGACCCAGGGGCTGCCGGTGACCGAGGCGGCGACCGCGGCGCAGAACGCGCCGGCGAGCAGCTGGCCCTCGATCGCGATGTTGACGACGCCGGCGCGCTCGCCGATCACACCGCCCAGGGCGCCGAACACGATCGGCACCGCGAGCAGCACGGCCCCGCCGATGACGCGGACCGCGGGGATGTCGCTCGGGCTGCCGGCGGCCGCCCACGCGAGGAACCCGATGAGGAACACGGCCGCGAAGAGCGCCGAGACCCACACGGGGACCTTGTGCCGACGGACGACCCGCAGCAGGGCCAGGAGCGTCAGCAGCGCCATGACCGCGACGCAGACCCAGCCGGTCGCGGTGCCGGGCACGTGCACGCTCGGCAGGCTGATGAGGTCCCCGGAGCTGGCGAGGCGGAACGTCGCGTCGCCCTCGCGCGGACGCCCCAGCAGCAGCAGCGCGAACAGCACGGTGACCACGCCGAGC
>Ga0233375_1000512_pt1 | contig 20707 bp, 17 predicted proteins | sample ElkDunMinimDraft_10_FD_191539 | JGI IMG/M metagenome (GOLD analysis project Ga0233375, IMG submission 191539) | Fecal eukaryotic communites from dung pellets of Tule Elk in California, USA - Elk Dung E16 | ecosystem: Host-associated > Mammals > Digestive system > Large intestine > Fecal | place... | reverse complement strand
CGAGGACCCGTCCCGACCTGCACCGACATCCGCACGACCGGCGTGTGCGCCCGGGGCTACGTGCGGGCGCGTGCGGACGACACCGCGGGGAGGCCCGCCCGGCCGGTACATTGGGCGCCGCTGGCCCCTGTGGCGGAATGGCAGACGCGCTCGGCTCAAACCCGAGTGCCGCAAGGCGTGAGGGTTCGAGTCCCTCCGGGGGCACCTGTCACGAACCGTGGTGCGGCGTGCCGCGTCCGGCGCCGCCCCGGTTCACCCCGGCTCGAGCAGGACGTCGTGCCCGAGGGCGCGGTCCGGCCACGGGTGGCCGCGTCCGGTGGGGCGGTGCGGCGCCGCCGCCGTCGGCGGTGCGGGCCGGTAGCCCGACCGCCGTCAGACCGGCCCGGTCCCGCTCAGCGGGACCTCGGACGCCGTCGCGGTACCGGCGGTCCGGCCGGGGGCGTCCTGGAAGCCCCAGTACAGGTTGGTGTGAGCGATCACCTGGGAGGGCGGGGGCGCGCCCCACGGCGTGAGGTCCTCGGTCGTGTGCGCATCGGACACGAGCGTGACGTCGTACCCCCGCGTGAAGGCGCCGTGGGCCGTCGACCGGATGCAGGCGTCGGTCTGCGCACCGGCGACGACGATCCGCCCCACCCCGCGGGCGGCGAGCAGGTCCTCCAGGTCCGTGGCCTCGAACGCGTCGCCGTACAGCTTGCGCACGACGGGCTCGCCGTCGCCGACCGTGAGCTCGGGGACGATCCGCCACACGTCGGAGCCGAGGGGCAGCTCGTCGCTGCTGTGCTGGACCCAGAGCACGTCGGTGCCCTCGGCGCGCGACCGCTCGACGAGGCCGGCGATCCTGGCCAGGACGCCGTCACGGTCGTGGGCGCCCGCGAGCACGCCGTTCTGCGCGTCGATGACGAGCAGCGCGGACTGCGGGCGGTTCTGCAGCGTGGTCATGGCGTCCCCCTGCCTCCGTGCCGGGCGCCGTGCCCGACCTCGGCGACGCTACGCCCGCCCACCGACAGCGCCCGCCCACCGACAGCGCCGTCCCGGCACGGGCCCTGGGGCGGACGTCGACGGCGGGTGGCAGGGTGTGGGCCGGGAGGTGCGGCGTGCAGCCAGGGCCGATGTCGGACAGGGAGCGCCGCGCCGTGCGCTCGACGTACCGGAGCCTGCGCCTCGCCGTCGTGGTGCTGCCGGTGCTGCTCGTCACGGCGATCGTGAGCGAGGCCGTGCGCGCCGGGTGCTGGCTCGACTCGCTGAGCGCCTACTACTGGACCGGGGCGCACGACGCCTTCGTCGGCGCGCTGTGCGCGATCGGCGCGGTGCTCGTCGTGTACACCGGCGCCGACGACGTGGAGGACGCGCTGCTGGACGTCGCGGGCATCCTCGCGCTCGTCGTCGCGCTGACGCCGACCGAGCCCGGTCCGGGCTGCGGCGGCACCGGTGCACCCGAGGTCCCCGTCGTGCTCGCCGACCCGCGCTCCGGCCTGACGGCGCTGGTCGTGGCGGGTGCGCTCGCCTGGACGGTGCGGGCCGTCGTCGCCGTGCGCGGCATCCCGGCGCGGCGGCCGCGGGTGACGGACGTGGCAGGAGGGGTGCTCCTCCTGGTGCTGGCGGTGGCCCTGCTGGCCGCGCCGGGGACGGTGGTGGCCCGCGCCCACGGCCCGGCCGCGGTCCTGCTGCTCGTCGCCGTCGTCGGCGTCATGCTCCGGCACGCCGCCGTCGCACGTGCCGCGTCCGCGCGGTGGGCGGCCGCCTACGCGGCGCTCGGGGCGACGACCCTGGTGACGCTGGCCGTCGTGGTCGCGCTGCACGTGACCGTCCCGTCGTGGACGGCGTCGGTGCTGGTGCTCGAGACGGCCCTCGTGGCGCTGTTCGCCGGGTTCTGGGTGCTGCAGACCGTCGAGATGTGGGGCGTCGACGTGGTCCGACCGCGCCCGGACGTGCCCCGGGGGCGCGCCGGCGCGCACGGCGTGCGTGCGCCCTAGGACGTGCGGACGGCCAGGTCCCGCTCGTCGACCCGTACGTCGGCGCTGCACGTGCCGACGGTGGTCCCGTCGACCACCAGCGCGCTGGCGACGCGGAACTCCCCCGTCCGCGGCGCACCGGACACCGTCGTCTCCCCCAGGACGACGTCGTCGTCCCCGAAGGTGTTCGGCGTGCGGCTGCGCCAGGTCGTCCCCGCCCGGTCCCCGCCGGCCGCCGTCACGGTCGTGTCCACCCGCACGTCCGACGCCTGCGGCACGTCCGGCAACGTCCACGCGACGGTCCACGGGCCGTCCTGCACGGGCAGCTCGCGCCGCACACCGAGCCGGGTCTCCCAGGCACGGTGGACGGACCACCGCACGTGGGCCGTGGTGCCGGTCGGCGCCGAGACCACCGCGCACGGCTGGTCGACGGCGTCCGTCGCGGCACCGCCCGACACGGGCAGCACCCCGGCGACCCCGACCGCGCACACCAGCCACACCACGGGTCGGGCCCACCGGTCGACACCCGGTGGGACGGCGTGCCACGCGGGCGGCCAGGGCGACGCCACGACCACCGTCCCGGCGAGGGAGTCGGCGAACGTACGACCCTCCGCGTGCCACAGCGGCCGCAGGTAGCCCAGCAGGAGGATGGCGTCGAGCACGTGCAGGAGCTGACGGACGAGCGTGCGGACGAGACCGGCAGGACGCCCGTCGGCGGCACGGACCACCACGATCCCCACGGCCCGCTTGCCGAGGGAGGCGCCCGTCCAGCCCTGCAGGACCAGCAGGACGAGGACGAGCAGCGCGACGGGCCACGACCCCGGCGGCGACGCCTCGATCGCCGCACCCGTCGAAGGATCAAGGGAGGGCCGGGGCGCCGACGGGGGCGAGGCGAGCCCGGGCCACAGACCCGGTGGGCTCGCACCCGGCGCCACCCACCACACGCACGTCGCGATCACCGCCGAGTCGAGCAGGAAGGCGACCACGCGCGACGACCAGGACGCGCGCCCCACGGATCCCGCGGCCGGCACGGCGACGCCCGGGACGACAGCACCTGCGGTCATGCCGTGAAGCCTGGCAGACCGGTCGCGGTCGCGTGGGCGGTTCGGCTCCCCCGGGACCGCACGGACGCCGACGGCCGCCGACCCGGGGAACGGGACGGCGGCCGTCGGGACGTGACAGGTCAGGCGATGCGGGTACGCACCGTCTCCTCGTCGCCGATCTTGTGCACCACGACCGTGTTGGTCGAGCCGACGACACCCACGGGCGTCCCGGCCACGACGACGACGTAGTCGCCGACCTCGGCCAGGCCGTTGGCGCGCAGGGTGTGGTCCACCTGGCTCACCATCGAGTCGGTGCTCTCGACGGAGGGCACCTGGTACGTCTGGACGCCCCACGACAGCGAGAGCCGGTTGCGCACGTCCTCGACCGGCGTGAACGCCAGCAGCGGGATGGGCGAGCGCAGACGCGACATCCGCCGCGCCGAGTCGCCGGACTGCGTGAACGTCACGAGGTACTTCACGCCGATGCGCTCACCGATCTCGGCGGCGGCGCGCGTGATCGCGCCACCGCGCGTCGAGGGCACCGAGCCGAGCGGCGCGATGCGCTCGCGGCCGAGCTCCTCGGTGCTCTCGATGATCCGCGCCATGGTGCGCACGGCCTCGATCGGGAAGTCACCGACGGACGTCTCGCCCGAGAGCATGACCGCGTCGGCACCGTCGAGCACCGCGTTGGCGCAGTCGGACGCCTCGGCGCGCGTCGGGCGCGGGCTCGTGATCATCGACTCGAGCACCTGGGTGGCGACGATGACCGGCTTGGCGTTGCGGCGCGCCAGCTCCACCGCACGCTTCTGCACCAGCGGGACCTGCTCGAGGGGCAGCTCGACGCCCAGGTCGCCGCGGGCGACCATGATGCCGTCGAACGCCTGGACGATCTCCGAGAGGTTCTCGACCGCCTGCGGCTTCTCGATCTTGGCGACGACCGGGACGACGCGGCCCTCCTCCTCCATGATCCGGCGCACGTCGTCGTAGTCGGCGGCGGTGCGCACGAACGACAGCGCGATGAGGTCGGCGCCGACGTTGAGGGCCCAGCGCAGGTCCTCCTCGTCCTTGTCGCTCATGGCCGGCACGGAGACCGCGACACCCGGGAGGTTCAGGCCCTTGTTGTTCGACACGGGGCCGGGGACCTCGACGCGCGTGACGACGTCGTTGCCCTCGACGGCCGTGACGCGCACGAGCACCTTGCCGTCGTCGATGAGGATCGGGTCACCGGGCTTCACGTCGCCGGGCAGACCCTTGAACGTCGTCGAGACACGCTCCTTGGTGCCCTCCACGTCGTCCGTGGTGATGGTGAAGACGTCGCCGACCGCGAGGTCGTGCTTGCCCTCGACGAACCGCCCGAGGCGGATCTTCGGGCCCTGGAGGTCGACGAGGACGGCCACCGAGCGACCCGAGGCCTTCGCCGCGGCGCGCACGTTGTCGTACACGCGCTTGTGCACCTCGGTGTCACCGTGGCTGCGGTTCAGGCGCGCGACGTCCATGCCGGCGTCGACGAGGGCCTGGACCTGCTCGGGCGACTCCGTCGCAGGACCGATGGTGCAGACGATCTTGGCTCTACGCATGACTCGAGACTATGCCTTCCTGGTTTCCGGCTGCAGGCCGGACGTCCCGGTGGTCGTGCCCGGCCTGCGGGTACGGACCTCCGGGAGCGGGTGGGTGGATCGGGGGGAACGGTTTCAGGGGCGCAGCGCGACGGTGCTCGCCGACACGGGTGCGGGCAGCTCGGTCGTGCCGGACAGGTACGCGTCGACCGCGGCCGCGGCGGCCCGGCCCTCGGCGATCGCCCAGACCACGAGCGACTGGCCGCGGCCGGCGTCGCCGGCGACGAACACGCCCGGGACGTTGGTCGCGAAGCCCTCGTCGCGCGCCAGCGCGCCGCGGCGGGTGACGTCGACGCCGATCTGCTGGGTCACCTGCTCGGTCTCCGGGCCGGTGAAGCCCATCGCGACGAGCACGAGGTCCGCCGGGATGTCGCGCTCCGTGCCCGGGGTCGGCACGCGCCGGCCGTCGGGCAGGTACTCGGTGGTCGCCAGACGCAGGGCACGGACGTGACCGGTGTCGTCGCCGAGGAACGCGACGGTCGACGCCAGGTACGCGCGCTCGCCGCCCTCCTCGTGCGAGGACGAGACCTCGTACAGCACGGGGTCGGTGGGCCACGGCTGGCTCTCGGGGCGCTCGCCGGGCGGTCGCTTGCCGATGGCGAGCGTCGTGACGGAGGCCGCGCCCTGCCGCAGCGCCGTGCCGAGGCAGTCCGAACCGGTGTCGCCGCCTCCGATGATGACCACGTGCTTGCCCTCGGCGCTGATCGGGTCGGCGACGTCCTTGCCGGCGACGAGCGCGTTGGCCTGGTGCAGGTAGTCCATGGCGACGTGCACGCCCTCGAGCTCGAGCCCCGGCACGTCGAGCCGCCGCGGGACCGTCGCCCCGGTCGCCAGCACGATCGCGTCGTACCGCGCCTGGAGCTGCACCCAGGTGACGTCCTTGCCGACCTCGACACCGGGGCGGAAGCGCGTGCCCTCGGCACGCATCTGCTCCAGCCGGCGCTCGATGTGGATCTTCTCGAGCTTGAAGTCCGGCACGCCGTACCGCAGCAGGCCGCCGATCTCGTCGTCGCGCTCGTAGACCGCGACCGTGTGGCCCGCACGGGTCAGCTGCTGCGCCGCGGCCAGGCCGGCCGGACCGGAGCCCACCACGGCCACGGTGTGCCCCGTGAGGCGCTGCGGCACCTGCGGCGTGACGAGCCCGCGGGCGAACGCCTCGTCGATGATCGAGACCTCGACGTTCTTGATCGTGACCGGGGGCTGGTTGATGCCCAGCACGCAGCTCGACTCGCACGGCGCCGGGCAGATCCGCCCCGTGAACTCGGGGAAGTTGTTGGTGGCGTGCAGCCGGTCGATGGCGTCGGACCACTGCCCGCGCCACACCAGGTCGTTCCACTCCGGGATGAGGTTGCCCAGCGGGCAGCCGTTGTGGCAGAACGGGATGCCGCAGTCCATGCAGCGGCCCGCCTGCTCCTTGAGGAACGGCTGCCCCTCCTCCAGGTGCGCGTGCACGTCCTTCCAGTCGCGCAGACGCACCTCGACGGGGCGGTTCGGCGGGAGCTCGCGCTCCCGGACCTTCAGAAAGCCGCGGGGGTCAGCCACGGGCCACCTCCAGGATCTTGTCCCACACGCCGGGCGCGCTCGGGTCGAGGCCGTCGGCCTCGGCCCGGGCCAGCGCGCTGCGGACGCGGGCGTACTCGGTGGGCAGCAGCCGGGTGAAGCGGGCGCGCGTGGCGTCCGGCTCCTCGAGCAGCTGGGCGGCGACCAGCGAACCGGTCTCCTCGGCGTAGGTGCGCAGCAGGTCCATGACCAGCGCGACGTCCTCGTCGTCGAGCGGGTCGAGCGCGAGCTCGCCGCTGCGGACCGCCTCGACGTTGACGAGCTCCGGGTTCAGATCGAGGACGTACGCGGTGCCCCCGGACATCCCGGCACCGAGGTTGCGTCCCGTCGGGCCGAGCACGAGCACGGTGCCACCGGTCATGTACTCGCAGGCGTGGTCACCCACGCCCTCGACGACGAGCGTCGCACCCGAGTTGCGCACGCCGAACCGCTCGCCGACCAGCCCGCGCAGCAGGATCTGCCCGCTGGTGGCGCCGTAGCCGATGACGTTGCCCGCGATGACGTTGTGCTGGCTCGACAGCGACGAGCTGCGGTCCGGGCGCACGACGACCCGTCCGCCGGACAGCCCCTTGCCGACGTAGTCGTTGGCGTCACCGAACAGCCGCAGCGTGATGCCGCGGGGCAGGAAGGCGCCGAACGACTGGCCGGCCGAGCCGGTCAGGGTGACGTCGATCGTGTCGTCGGGCAGCCCCGCGCCGCCGTACCGCTTGGTGACCTCGTGCCCGAGCATGGTCCCGACGGTGCGGTTGACGTTGCGCACCGGCAGGTCGATGCGGACGGGCTCGGCGCGCTCCAGCGCGTCCTGCGCCAGCGCGATGAGCTGGTTGTCCAGGGCGCGCTCCAGGCCGTGGTCCTGGTCCTTGGTGTGGGACAGCGCCGAGCCCGGCTTGGGCTGCGGCACGGCCAGCACCGGCCCCAGGTCGAGGCCCTCCGCCTTCCAGTGGTCGATCGCGTCGCGGACGTCGAGCATCTCGACGCGACCGACCGCCTCCTCGAGGGAACGGAACCCGAGGGCCGCGAGGAGCTCGCGCACCTCCTGCGCGATGAACTCGAAGAACGTGACGACGAACTCGGGCTTACCCGTGAAGCGCGCCCGCAGCTCGGGGTTCTGCGTCGCGACGCCCACCGGACAGGTGTCGAGGTGGCACACGCGCATCATGACGCAGCCGGAGACGACCAGCGGCGCGGTGGCGAACCCGAACTCCTCGGCCCCGAGCAGCGCGCCGACGACGACGTCGCGGCCCGTCTTGAGCTGCCCGTCGACCTGCACGACCACGCGGTCGCGCAGGTCGTTGAGGACGAGGGTCTGCTGCGTCTCCGCGAGCCCGATCTCCCAGGGCGTCCCGGCGTGCTTCAGCGACGTCAGCGGGCTCGCGCCCGTGCCGCCGTCGTGCCCCGAGATCAGGACGACGTCGGAGTGCGCCTTGGCCACGCCGGCCGCCACGGTGCCGACGCCGAACTCGCTGACGAGCTTGGTGTGGATCCGCGCCGACGGGTTGGCGTTCTTGGCGTCGTGGATGAGCTGCGCCAGGTCCTCGATCGAGTAGATGTCGTGGTGCGGCGGCGGCGAGATGAGGCCCACGCCGGGCGTGGAGTGCCGGGTCCTCGCGACCCACGGGTACACCTTGTGCCCGGGCAGCTGACCGCCCTCGCCGGGCTTGGCACCCTGCGCGAGCTTGATCTGGATGTCGTCGGCGTTGGTCAGGTACTCGCTCGTCACGCCGAACCGGCCCGACGCGATCTGCTTGATGGCCGAGCGGCGCCGCGGGTCGTGCAGCCGGTCGGGGTCCTCGCCGCCCTCCCCCGTGTTCGACTTGCCGCCCAGCTGGTTCATCGCGATCGCGAGCGTCTCGTGCGCCTCGGCGGAGATCGAGCCGTAGGACATCGCGCCGGTGTTGAACCGCTTGACGATCTCGCTGACCGGCTCGACCTCGTCGATCGGGACCGGGGGCCGTGCGCCCTCCTTGAACCGCAGCAGGCCACGCAGCGTCATGAGCCGCTCGGACTGCGCGTCGACCCGCGCGGTGTACTCGCGGAAGACGTCCATCTGGCGGGTGCGCGTGGAGTGCTGGAGCCGGAACACCGTCTCCGGGTCGAAGAGGTGCTCCTCACCGCCGCGCCGCCACTGGTACTCGCCACCGACCGCGAGCCGCTGGTGCGCCTGCCGGTTGCCGCTGGCCGGGTACGCGTCGGCGTGCCGGGCCGCGACCTCGGCCGCGATGACGTCCAGGCCGATGCCGCCGAGCCGGCTCGTCGTGCCGGTGAAGTACCGGTCGACGAGCGCGTGGGACAGGCCGATGGCCTCGAAGACCTGCGCGCCGCGGTACGACGCGATGGTCGAGATGCCCATCTTCGACATGACCTTCAGGACGCCCTTGCCGAGCGCCTTGATGAGGTTGGCCACGGCCTTCTCCGGGCTCACGCCCGGCAGGTAGCCGCTGCGCGCCAGGTCCTCGACGGTCTCCATGGCCAGGTACGGGTTGACCGCGGCCGCGCCGTAGCCGACCAGGAGCGCCACGTGGTGCACCTCGCGGACGTCACCGGCCTCGACCACCAGCGAGATCTGCGTGCGGGTGTGCCGGCGCAGCGTGTGGTGGTGCACCGCGGACAGCAGCAGGAGCGACGGGATCGGCGCCAGGTCGGCGTCGGAGTTGCGGTCCGACAGCACGAGGAAGCTGACCCCGTCGGCGACCGCCCGGTCCACCTCGGCGAAGATCTCCTCGAGCCGCTGCTCGAGCGCGGCGCCGCCACCGTCGACGCGGTACAGCCCGCGGATCGTCGTGGCGCGGAAGCCCAGCGACGGCTCCTTGGCCACGTGCACGATCTTGGCGAGCTGGTCGTTGTCGATGACCGGGAACGGCAGCATGATCTTGCGCGCGTGCTCCGGCCCGTCCGCCAGCAGGTTGGGCTCCGGCCCGATCGCGCCGCCGATGGACGTCACCAGCTCCTCGCGGATCGCGTCGAGCGGCGGGTTCGTCACCTGGGCGAACATCTGCGTGAAGTAGTCGAACAGCAGACGCGGGCGCTTGGAGAGCACGGCGACCGGCGTGTCCGAGCCCATCGCGCCGAGCGGCTCGGCACCGGCGGCCGCCATCGGCGACAGGAGGATCTTCAGCTCCTCCTCGGTGTACCCGAACGCCCGCTGGCGGCGCCGGACCGACGCCGCCGAGTGCGCGACGTGCTCGCGGTCGGGCAGCTGCGAGAGGTGGACCGCGTTCTCCTCGACCCACTGGGCGTAGGGACGCTGCGCCGCGAGCTGGGCCATGACCTCGACGTCGGCGACGATGCGGCCCTGGCCGGTGTCGACGAGGAAGAACAGGCCCGGCTCGAGCCGCCCCTTGGCGACGATCGACGCGGGGTCGATGTCCAGCACGCCGGCCTCGGAGGCGCAGACCACGAGGCCGTCCTCGGTCACCCAGTACCGCCCGGGACGCAGCCCGTTGCGGTCCTGCACGGCGCCGATCAGCGTGCCGTCGGTGAAGGTCATCGCCGCCGGGCCGTCCCACGGCTCCATCAGCGTCGAGTGGTACTCGAAGAACGCGCGGGTGGACGGGTCCATCTGCGCGTGGTTCTCCCACGGCTCCGGGATCATCATCATCACCGCGTGCGGCAGCGAGCGCCCGGACAGGTGCAGGAGCTCGAGGACCTCGTCGAAGCTGCCCGAGTCCGACCCGCCCGGCGTGCAGACCGGCAGCAGCGGGCCCAGGTCGCCCAGCAGGTCCGACGACAGCATGCCCTCGCGCGCGGCCATCCAGTTGCGGTTGCCGCGCACGGTGTTGATCTCACCGTTGTGCGCGACCATCCGGAACGGCTGCGCGAGCGGCCACGACGGGAACGTGTTGGTGGAGAACCGCGAGTGGACCAGCGCGATCTCCGAGGCGTAGCGCGGGTCGGACAGGTCGGCGAAGAACGGCTCGAGCTGCCCCGTGGTGAGCATGCCCTTGTACGTGATGGTCCGGGCCGACAGCGACGCGAAGTACACGCCGTGCTCGCGCTCGGCGCGCTTGCGCAGCCGGTAGGCGCGGCGGTCCAGGGCGATCCCGGACAGCTCGCGCGACGGGTCCGCCACGACCAGCTGGCGGAACACGGGCATCGAGGCGCGGGCGGTCGGACCGACGAGGTCCGCGGTGACCACGACCTCGCGCCACGCCAGGACCTCGAGCTTCTCCTCGGCGGCCACGGCCTCGACCGCCGCCACCGCGCGCGCCCGCTCCGCCTCGTCGACCGGCAGGAAGGCCATGCCGATGGCGTAGTAGCCCGCTGCGGGCAGCTCGGCGTCGACCACGTCCCGCAGGAACGCGTCCGGGATCTGGGTGAGGATGCCGGCACCGTCGCCGCTGTCCTCCTCGGCCCCGACCGCACCGCGGTGGTCGAGGTTGAGCAGCGCCGTCAGGCCGGCGTCGACGATGTCACGGCCGGGCGTGCCGCGCAGCGTCGCGACGAAGGCGAAGCCGCACGCGTCGTGCTCGGCGGCGGGGTCGTAGAGCGCGTGCCGGGTCGGCGCCTGGGCGGCGCCGGGGCTCTCGGGCGACGTCGACATCAGCACCGTCCTCACAGTCCCCGGAGGACCGGGGTGTCGCACGAACATGGGGGTACCGGGACGCCGTCGGCCCGTGCAGTGAGGCGACGATACCGCCCGGGCGACGGTCCCGATGACCACGCCGCACGACATCAGGTCCGACGTCCCCGGTGTCACCGGGTGCCGTGGGAGGTGTCCGCCTCGTCGTCCTGCCGCAGGGGGGGTGTGAGCAGGAGGGTCGTGTCGCGTCCTGGATGCCGACGCCCGACCACGACGAACGCTACCAGCGCCACCAGGCCGAGCAGGATCGACGTCCAGACGTTGAGCCGCAGCCCGAGCACCGTCTCGGCCGGGTCGATGCGCAGCAGCTCGATCCACAGGCGCCCCACCGTGTAGAGCAGCACGTAGAGCCAGAAGACCCGCCCGTGGCCGAGCCGCAACCGGCGGTCGAGGTAGACCAGCAGCGCCGCGGCGCCGAGGTTCCACAGCACCTCGTACAGGAACGTCGGGTGGAACAGCGTGCCGGGGTCGTACCCGGCCGGCAGGTGCGCGTCGTCGATGCGCAACCCCCACGGCAGCGTCGTCGGACCGCCGAACAGCTCCTGGTTGAACCAGTTGCCCAGCCGACCGATCGCCTGGGCGACCAGGAGACCCGGCGCGAGCGCGTCGGCGAAGGGTGCGAGGCGCACGCCGTGCCGTCGGCACCCGATCCACGCACCGACCGCACCGAGGGCCACGGCCCCCCAGATGCCCAGCCCGCCCTGCCAGATGGCGAACGCCCGCCACGGGTCGCCGCCGGGCCCGAAGTAGGCGTCCGGCGAGCTGATGACGTGGTAGAGACGACCGCCCACGATCCCGAAGGGCACCGCCCAGTACACGATGTCGAGGACCGTCTCGGGGTCGCCGCCGCGGGCCTTCCAACGGCGCTGCGTCATGAGCGTGGCCACGACGATGCCCAGCAGGATGGCGACCGCGTACGCACGCAGCGGGAAGGGGCCCAGGTGCCACACGCTCTGCCCCGGGCTCGGGATCGCGAGCGGCAGCACCGTCATCGCGGGATCCGCTGCGCCGAGCGCACACCTTCCGCGAGCCCGTGCACGACACCCGCGAGGGCGTCCAGCCCGGCGGCCTCGTCCGGTGCGTCGAGCAGCGAACGGACGAGCGCCGACCCCACGATGACGCCGTCCGCGTAGCCGGCGACCTGCGCCGCCTGCTCCGGGCGGGACACCCCGAGCCCCACGCACACACGTGCGGCACCCGCGGCGCGGGTGTCGGCGACGAGCTGCTCCGCGCGCTCCCCCACGGTCGCGCGCTCCCCCGTCACGCCCATGGTCGACGCCGCGTACACGAACCCGCGGCTCGCGGCGACGGTCGAGGCCAGTCGCTCCGGCGTGGAGCTCGGGGCGACCAGGAACACCCGGTCCAGGGCGTGCTCGTCGGCCGCGGCGATCCAGTCGGCCGCCTCGTCCGGGATGAGGTCCGGCGTGATGAGCCCGGCGCCCCCGGCCGCGGCCAGGTCGCGGGCGTACGCGTCGACGCCGTACCGCAGGACGAGGTTCCAGTAGGTCATGACGAGGACGGGCGCCCCGGCCGACGCGACCTCCTCGACGACGCGCAGCGTGTCGCGCACCCGCGTGCCGTTGGCCAGCGCCCGGTTCGCGGCGGCCTGGATGACCGGGCCGTCCATGACCGGGTCGGTGTACGGCATCCCGAGCTCGACGACGTCCACACCGGCGTCGACCATGGTGCGGACCGCGCGCGCGGACCCGGGCACCGACGGGAAGCCGACCGGCAGGTAGCCGATCAGTGCCGCGCGCGGCGCCGGGCCGGAGGCGAGCTCGTCGATCCGCTCCGCGGTGGCCGACCGCACGTCCGTCACGCTCACAGCTGCTCCCCCTCGTCCGCCTTGACGACGGGCTCCGGCTCGAGGATGCCGAACCAGGCGGCGGCCGTCGCCACGTCCTTGTCCCCCCGTCCGGACAGGTTGACGAGCACGACCGGCGGCCGGTCACCGCCCGCCCACCCCGCGGCCTCGCGGCCGAGCTGGATGGCCCCGGCCAGCGCGTGCGCCGACTCGATCGCGGGGATGATGCCCTCCGTGCGGCACAGGAGCCGGAACGCCTCCATGGCCTCGTCGTCCGTGACGGGACGGTACTGCGCCCGCCCGGTGTCGTGGAGCCACGCGTGCTCGGGGCCGACGCTCGGGTAGTCCAGCCCGGCGGAGACCGAGTGGCTCGGCAGCGTCTGCCCGTCCTCGTCCTGCAGGAGGTAGCTGCGCGCACCGTGCAGCACACCCGGGGCGCCGCCCGAGAACCGCGCCGAGTGCCGGCCGGAGGAGATGCCGGCGCCCCCGGCCTCGAAGCCGAACAGCCGCACCTGCGGGTCGTCGAGGAACGCGTTGAAGATGCCCATCGCGTTGGACCCGCCGCCCACGCACGCCACGACGGCGTCGGGCAGCGCACCCGTCTCCTCGAGGATCTGGGCGCGCGCCTCCTCACCGATGATCTTGTGGAAGTCGCGCACCATCTCCGGGAACGGGTGCGGACCCGTGACGGTGCCGAGCAGGTAGTGGGTCGAGTCGACGTTCGCGACCCAGTCGCGCAGGGCCTCGTTGATGGCGTCCTTGAGGGTGCGCGCGCCGATGGTCACCGGCACGACGGTCGCCCCGAGCAGCTCCATCCGGGCGACGTTCAGCGCCTGGCGCTGGGTGTCCTCCTCGCCCATGTAGACGGTGCACTCCAGGTCCAGCAGCGCGGCTGCCGTCGCCGTGGCCACCCCGTGCTGCCCGGCGCCGGTCTCGGCGATGACGCGCCGCTTGCCCATGCGCTTGACGAGCAGCGCCTGGCCCAGCACGTTGTTGATCTTGTGGGAGCCCGTGTGGTTGAGGTCCTCCCGCTTGAGGAAGACGCGCACCCCGTCGCCCACGTGCCGGGCGAACCGCGGCACCTCGGTCAGCGGGCTGGGCCGCCCCGTGTAGGTGCGGTGCAGCCGCTCCAGCTCGTCGGAGAACGCCGGGTCCGCGAGGGCCTTGTGGTACTCCGTCTCGAGCTCGTCGAGGGCGGCGATGAGCGCCTCGGGGACGAACCGGCCACCGAAGTCACCGAAGTACGGCCCCTCGTGGGTGGCGAGCGGCCCGCCGCCGAGCAGGACGTCACGCATGCGGCGGCGGGCGCCGTCGCGGCCCGCGGTGCCGCTCACTGCCGCACCGCGCGCAGCGAGGGGTGCGCGCCGGCGGCGACGAGGTCCGCGACGGACTGCCGCGGTGCGTCGTCCGTCACCAGCGCCTCGCCGACGAGCACCGCGTCCGCGCCGGCACGGGCGTAGTCCATGACGTCGTGCGGTCCGCGCACGCCCGACTCGGCGATCCGGACGATGTCGGACGGGATCGCGGGGGCGACCCGGGAGAACGTCGTGCGGTCCACCTCGAGCGACCGCAGGTCGCGCGCGTTCACACCGATGACGCGGGCCCCGGCGTCCAGCGCCCGGGCGACCTCCTCGGTGTCGTGCACCTCGACCAGCGCGGTCATGCCGAGCGAGTGCACCCGCTCGACCAGCGACTCGAGCACCGTCTGCTCGAGCGCGGCGACGATGAGCAGCACGAGGTCCGCGCCGTGGGCGCGCGCCTCCCACACCTGGTAGGGCGACACCACGAAGTCCTTGCGCAGGACCGGGACGTCCACCCGGCTGCGCACGGCGTCGAGGTCGTCGAGCGAGCCGTTGAACCGGCGCTGCTCCGTGAGCACGGAGATCGCGACGGCGCCACCCTTCTCGTACTCCGCCGCCAGCGCGGCCGGGTCGGAGATCGCCGCGAGCGCACCCTTGCTCGGGCTCGAGCGCTTGACCTCGGCGATCACGGTGACCGCGTCGGGCACCTTCAGCCGCGCCACGCACTGCAGCGCGGACTCGCGCCGGGCGGCGCGCTCCTTGAGCTCGGCCAGGGGCGTCGCTGCCTGGCGCGCTGCGAGGTCGACCCTGACCCCCGCGACGATGTCGTCCAGCACGGTCATCGACCGATCATCCCCTCTGGCCGGTTGGTGCGGCAGGCACCACGGGCTTTCCCCGGGAGGCCGCCGCCGACGAGCCATGGTAGACGGGCCGCGGACCGCCTCGGCCCACCCGCCCGAGGTGTGGGACCGGGGAGGACGCCCCGCCGCCGTCCGGACCGTGGTCCGAGGCGTGGTCCGGGGCATGGTCCGAAGCGTGGTCCGGCGCGTGGTCCAGCTCCTGGTCCACTCCCGGCGACGGCTCGGACTACGGCAACGCGCCCATGAACGGGATGGCGAGCCCGAGGAAGAGGAGAGGCAGCAGCAGCAGGACCCCGAAGGTCACGAGCAGGACGGCACCCAGCGCGGTCGCGACCCAGCCGAGCACGATCCCGGCCGTCGCCAGGGACTCGTTGTCGGCCTGGCCCGCGGCGACGGCCCGACGCGCACGCCCGCCGACGACCACGGCGGGGATGCCGGTGAAGAACACGCACCCGAGCACGCCCAGCAGCCCGAGCACGAGCGACCACACCGCGAGGTCGTTGCGGGGCGGCGACGGCGGGCGCGGCGGGCCCTCGGCGTACCCGTAGGCCGGCGCGGGAGGACCGGCAGGGCCGGGCGGGTACGTCGCGGGCGGCGGCAGCGCCCCGGGCGGGGACGCGCCGACCGGCGGCTGGTCCGACCCGGTCGTGCGCGGGGTGGCCGCGGGCGGCACCGCGTGCGCGGCGTACGCGCCCTCCTGCCCGTACGGCGGGCCCAGGGGTTCGCTGGGACTGCTCATGGATGGCCTCCGGTCGGTCGAGAGGTGGTGCGACCGCCCCCTAGGGCAGCGGTGCGGGGCCCAGGTAGGGCACGAGCGCGGGCACGTTGCGCAGGACAGCGAAGCCCACGACGACGACGAGGACCAGCCAGGCCGGCCACGTCGGCGCCGACACGGGCGGGCGGCCGCGCAGGCGCCGCACCGTCCACACCCCCCACGCGACGACGAGCAGCGGTGCCGCGACGGTCCACAGCGGGTTGGCCTGCCAGGCGGCGGCCAGGTCCCCGGTGAGCAGCGAGTGCGTCGCGCGCAGCCCGCCGCACCCGGGGCAGGACACACCGAGGAACAGGACCGACGGGCAGAACCCGTAGCTCAGCGGGGTGTACGGCGAGCGCACCACGAGCAGGGTCGCGGCCCCGGCGGCAGCGGCGGCGAGCGCGAGGGGCAGCGCACCCCGTCGCACCCGCGACGCGGTGGCGTGCCCGGCGCCCGCCGCCGGCTGCCGCACGTCGGTCACGGCGCCTGCAGCTGCTGGCGCTCCACCTCGTCCTCGACGTACTGCAGGAAGCCGTCCAGGCCGCCGTACTCGGCCAGCCCGATGGAGAGGCTGATGATCATGTAGAGGCTGGCGAGGATGCCGACGATGCCGAGGATGATGCCGGCCAGGGCCATGCCCCCGTTGCTGGCCTCACCGCGCGCGGCGGCCGACCGTCCCTTGAAGCCCAGCCACACGCCGATGGCGCCCGGCACGATGCCGACCACCAGGCAGCACAGCACGATCGACAGGATGCCGAGCACCAGCGACCAGACACCGAGCGAGTTGCGTGCGGTGGACTGCGGCGCCCCGTAGCCCGGTGCCTGCCCGTACGCGGGCTGGCCGTAGGTCGGCTGCTCACCGTAGGTCGGGGGCTGACCCTGCCCGTAGGCGGGCGGCTGGCCCTGCCCGTAGGCGGGCGGCTGGCCCTGCCCGTAGGCGGGCGGCTGGCCCTGCCCGTAGGCGGGCGGCTGGCCCTGCCCGTAGGCGGGCGGCTGACCGTACCCGGGCGCGGCCGGGGTGTCCGGACCCGTACCCGCCGGGTACGGGGGGACGTCGGGGCCGGACGGCTGCGACGGCGAGTCGGGTGACCCCGGCCCGGTGCCCGGCTGCTCGTCGGGTGCGCCCGGGTCGCGGGGCTCGTTGGGGCTCGACATGCGGCTCTCCCTGCGTCGGTGGTGGCCGGCGGAACCAGCCGGGTGGGGACCGGAGGAAACCCTCCGGTGGGGTCAGTGACCGCCGCGCCGCTGGGCGCGGGCGCGGGTCGCCGCGCCGCCCTGACCGTGGCCCAGCAGCTGCAGGACCTTGCCCAGGACGAGCCCGCCCGCGATCACGCCCATGCCGACCCAGAACAGCCACATCATCGTGAACGCGACGCCCAGGCCGGCGACGACGCCGCCCGCCACGACGGTCCACGTGGTCGTCCACGCGGCGAGGGTGCGCCCGTGGTTCGTCGGCGGCGTCGCCGGCGGCAGGTGGACCGTCTCGGTCCGGGTGGCGTTCTGGGAACGGTGGGCCAGCGTGTGATCGGCCATCAGCGGTACGTCCTTCGTGCTCGGTTTCGCTCACCCTATCCGAGAGCCCGGCGACCCACGCGCTGGTCAGGACGGGTCGTCGCCCCGGCTGAGCGCGTCCCAGTCGGATCGTTCGTCGGCCGCGCCGCTCGCGTTGCGGCCGGCACGACCCGGTGCGGGCCGCTCGTGGCGCTGGGAGCGCTGGTCCCACCCGCCGGGTGCGCGCGCGAGCACCACCGCGAGCACCGGCACCGCGGCGCCGACCACCAGCGCCACCACCGGCCACGCGGTCGCGGACGCCACCGGGTCGGCCGCCGCGACGCCGGTCGCGTCGGCGACGGCCGCGGCGACGGCGCCTGCCGGGTCCCGCAGGACGCCCACGGCACCGGCCACGACCAGCACCCCGGCCGCGGCGCTCACCCCCGCGACGACCCACCGGCCCACCCGCCCGACGAGCGCGAGGGCACCGGCCGCGGCCAGCAGCACCAGCGCGGCCGCCGGCGCCTGCGGTGCCGCCTGCGACCCCGGGACGGCGACCGCCACCGTGCCCTCGAGCACGCTGCGACCTTCACCGTGCACCCAGGTGGGCACCGACACCAGGCCCACGAGACCCGCGGCGCCCAGCAGCAGCACGACCCAGCGGCCGCGGCGCGCCCGCGCGCCGGGTCCCGGCGCGGGCGCCGCCGTCACGGCGTGGCGCGGCGCAGCCGCGCCGCGAGCTGGACGGCCCGGACGGCCGCCGCCGCCTTGTTCCGCGACTCCTCGTACTCGAGCGCCGGCACGGAGTCGGCCACGATGCCGCCACCCGCCTGGACGCTGGCGCGCCCGTCGCGGAGCAGGGCGGTGCGGATCGCGATCGCCATGTCCATGTCCCCGGCGAAGTCGAAGTAGCCGACGGTGCCGCCGTACACACCGCGCCGGGCGGGCTCGAGCTCGTCGATCAGCTCGATCGCCCGCGGCTTCGGCGCCCCGGACAGCGTCCCCGCGGGGAACGTCGCCACGAACGTCTGCAGCGCCGTCGCACCGGTGCGCAGCCGGCCGACCACCGTGGAGCAGATGTGCATGATGTGCGAGAACCGGCGCACGGCCATGAACTCGACGACCTCGACGCTCGTGGGCTCGCAGACCTTGACCATGTCGTTGCGGGACAGGTCGACGAGCATGATGTGCTCCGCACGCTCCTTCGGGTCCGCCAGCACCTCGTCGGCGAGGGCACGGTCCTCTTCCGGCGTCGCGCCACGCGGCCGCGACCCGGCGATCGGGAACGTCGTGACGTGACCGTCGCTGACCTTCACCAGCGTCTCGGGGCTGGAGCCGACGACCGCGAAGTCGCGCCCGTCCGCGTCCTGCAGCGCGAGCAGGTACATGTACGGGCTGGGGTTGACGGTGCGCAGCACGCGGTACACGTCCACGGGCTCGGCCGGGCAGTCCAGGTCGAGGCGCTGCGAGAGGACGACCTGGAAGACGTCGCCGTCACGGATGGCCTCCTGCCCGCGCCGGACCTGCTCCTCGAACTCCTCGCGCGTGCTGCGGAACTCCAGCGCGGGGACCGGGGCCTCGGGGTCGAGCACGGCGGGCGCCGGCGGTGCGGGACGCGACAGCGCCGCCTGCATCGCGTCCAGCCGGGCGACCGCGTCGGCGTAGGCCTCGTCCACGCGCTCGTCGGTGGCGTCGAAGTTGATGGCGTTCGCCACGAGCCACACCGACCCGTCGACGTGGTCCACGGCGGCGACGTCCGACGCCAGCAGGAGCGTCACCTCCGGGACGTCCAGCTCCTCCGGTGCCCGGCGCGGCAGCGTCGGCTCCCAGTGGTGCACGACGTCCCACCCGAGCACGCCGACCAGCCCGCCCGTGAGGGGCGGCAGCCCGGCCACCCGCGGCGTGTGCAGCACGTCCAGCGTCCGGCCCAGCACGTCGAGCACGTCGCCCTCGGTCGGCACGCCCACCGGGACGTCACCGGACCAGCAGGCCCGCCCGTCACGGACGGACAGGGTCGCGCGCGACGACACCCCGACGAACGACCAGCGGCCCCAGGTGCCGTCGGACTCGGCCGACTCCAGCACGAACGTGCCGGGCCGCCCGGCCGCCAGGGTGCGGTAGAGCCCGACCGGCGTGACGTCGTCGGCGAGCAGCCGGCGGACCACGGGCACGACCCGGCGGTCCGCCGCGAGCTCGCGGAAGTGCTCCGGCGTCGGCCACGTCGCGCCCCAGGGCAGGTCCGTGGCGGTCGCGCGCGGCGCGGCGGAGACGGACGGCTGGGTCACGGCTGGGCTCCTCGGGGGGTCGCGGCGTCGTCACCGACGGCCGGCTGGGCGGGCTCCGTGGCATCGGGGGTCGTCGTGGTGACGGGCAGCGGACCGCCCGCCTCGAAGCAGGTGCGCGTCCCGGTGTGGCACGCGGCACCCACCTGGTCGACGGTGACGAGCAGCGCGTCGCCGTCGCAGTCCAGGGCCACGCCGCGCACGTGCTGCACGTGCCCGGACGTGTCGCCCTTGCGCCAGTACTCCTGGCGCGACCGGCTCCAGAACGTCACCCGGCCCGTCGTGAGCGTGCGGTGCAGCGCCTCGTCGTCCATCCAGCCGAGCATGAGCACCTCGCGGGTGTCGTGCTGCTGGACGATCGCGGCGACGAGCCCGGCGTCGTCCCGGCGCAGCCGCGCGGCGACGGCTGGGTCGAGGTCGCTGCGCGTGATGCGGCCGTCGGACGTGGTGGTCGGGGGGTTCTGCGGCACGTGCCGATCCTGCCACGCGCCGCGGGACCGTCGGCGACCTGTCCGTGGCCCGCCGCGGCACGGTGCCGGGGTCAGCGGGTCTGGGACACCCAGGCGGCGTGCATCGCCGCGTAGTGACCGCCCCGGGCGACCAGCTCGGGGTGCGTCCCGACCTCGACCACGCGGCCCGCGTGCACGACGACCACGAGGTCGGCCGCCTCGGCGGTGGACAGCCGGTGCGCGATGGTCAGCGTCGTGCGCCCGCGCGAGAGCTCGCGCAGCGCCCGGGCGATACGCACCTCGGCCACGGGGTCGACCGCGGACGTCGCCTCGTCGAGCAGGAGCAGGTCACCGTCCGCGAGGCGGGCGCGGGCGAGGGCGACCAGCTGACGCTCGCCCGCCGAGAACAGCTCGCCCCGCTGCCCCACCGGCGTGTCGAGCCCGGCGGGCAGCTCGTCGACCCACGCGTCCAGGCCCAGCTCGTCGACCACCTGCCGCACGCGCGCGAGCGTGCCCGCGTCGAGCTCCGCCGTGCCGTCCGCGCCGCGCGGGACGTCCCGCAGCCCGTACGCCACGTTCTGCGCCAGGGTCGCGTCGAACAGGAACCCCTCCTGCGGGACGAGCACCACCCGGCGGCGCAGGTCCGCCGAGGCGACACGGCGCAGGTCGACGCCGTCGAGCAGCACGGCGCCCGTGCTCGGGTCCATGAACCGCGCGACGAGCTTGGCGAGCGTCGTCTTGCCCGAGCCCGTCGCGCCGACCACGGCCACCGACGTGCCGGCCGCGACCTGCAGGTCCACGTCCTGCAGCACGGGCGGACCCCCGGGGTAGGCGTACCCGACGTGGTCGAACGTCACGGCCGCGGGGCCGCGCGGGCTGGGCACGGCGTCCGCGCCCGGCTCGGGGACGTCGACGGGCGTCTCGAGGACACCCAGCACGCGGCGCCACCCGGCGACGGCGTTCTGCAGCTCGTTGAGGATCTCGGTGGCCATCTGCACGGGCCCCGTGAACAGCTG
>Ga0233375_1000510_pt1 | contig 20744 bp, 23 predicted proteins | sample ElkDunMinimDraft_10_FD_191539 | JGI IMG/M metagenome (GOLD analysis project Ga0233375, IMG submission 191539) | Fecal eukaryotic communites from dung pellets of Tule Elk in California, USA - Elk Dung E16 | ecosystem: Host-associated > Mammals > Digestive system > Large intestine > Fecal | place... | reverse complement strand
CGGGCTCGCCCTGCGGGAGGGTGACGAGATCGTCGTCACCGAGGCCGAGCACCACGCGAACCTCGTGCCGTGGCAGGAGCTCGCCGAGCGGACCGGGGCCACGCTGCGCTGGATCGGGGTGCACGACGACGGCAGGCTCCGGCTCGAGGACCTCCAGACGGTCGTCACCGAGCGGACCCGGGTGCTGGCGTTCACGCACGCCTCGAACGTCACGGGAGCGATCACCCCGGTGGCGCCGTTCGTCGCCCGGGCGCGGGAGGTCGGCGCCCTGACGGTGCTGGACGCCTGCCAGTCCGTCCCGCACCTGCCGGTCGACCTGGCGGAGCTCGGCGTCGACTTCGCGGCGTTCTCCGGGCACAAGATGCTGGGACCCACCGGCGTCGGGGCGCTGTACGGCCGCCGCGAGCTGCTCGAGGCCATGCCGCCGGTCACCACCGGCGGGTCGATGGTCGAGGTCGTCACCATGGAGAGCACCACCTACGCGCCGCCGCCGCAGCGGTTCGAGGCAGGCACCCAGATGGTCTCGCAGGCCGTCGGCATGGGCGCGGCGGCGAGCTACCTGGCCGAGCTCGGCATGGACGCGGTGGCCGAGCACGAGGCCGTCCTGACCCGGGCGCTGCTCGACGCGGTGGCCTCGGTCCCCGGCGTCCGGGTCCTCGGGCCCACGGACGCCCGTGATCGGCTCGCTAACGTCTCCTTCGTGGTCGACGGCGTGCACGCGCACGACGTGGGCCAGGTCCTCGACGACGCCGGGGTGGCGGTGCGGGTGGGCCACCACTGCGCGCAGCCGTTGCACCGGCGGCTCGGGGCGACGGCCAGCACCCGCGCCAGCACCGCGGTGTACACCACGCTCGAGGAGATCGAGGTCTTCCGGGAAGCCCTGGCGGGGGTTCGGGCGTTCTTCGGACTGACAGAAGCGCCGGCCGTACCGGTCGGCTAGGAGGGCACTGATGAGCACGGGCTCGATGGAGCAGCTGTACCAGCAGGTCATCCTCGACCATGCGCGCACGCCGCACGGCAAGGGACTGCTCGACGCCGTCGCCACGGCGGGGGAGTCGCACCAGGTGAACCCCACCTGCGGCGACGAGGTGACCCTGCGGGTCGAGCTCGACACCACCGCGCCGGGGTCGCCGCGCGTGCAGCGGATCACCTGGGAGGGGCAGGGCTGCAGCATCTCGCAGGCCTCCGTCTCGGTGCTGCACGACCTGGTCACCGGCGCGGACCTCGCCCAGGTCGACGACCTGGCCGGGACCTTCCGCGCGCTGATGCACGCCCGGGGCGCCGGGCTGGACGACGAGGCCGAGGACGCGCTGGGCGACGCGACCGCGTTCACCGGGGTCGCCAAGTACCCGGCGCGGATCAAGTGCGCGCTGCTCGGCTGGGCCGCGCTGCAGGACGCCCTCATCAAGACGGGCGCCACCACATCTCAGGAGGACGCATGACCGCCACGAACCCGGCCCAGCCGACCACGGCCGCCGACGTCGAGGAGGCCCTCCGCGACGTCATCGACCCCGAGCTGGGCATCAACGTGGTCGACCTCGGCCTCGTCTACGGGGTCGCGATCGACCAGCAGAACAACGCGGTGATCGACATGACGCTGACGTCTGCCGCGTGCCCGCTCACCGACGTGATCGAGGAGCAGGCCGGCCAGTCCCTCGACGGCATCGTCGACGGCTTCCGCATCAACTGGGTCTGGATGCCGCCGTGGGGCCCGGAGAAGATCACGCCCGACGGCCGCGAGCAGATGCGGGCCCTCGGCTTCAACATCTGAGCGACGCCTCGCACGACGCCGCGCCTGGGCCTGGTCCCGGCGCGGCGTCGTGATGTCCGGGCTGAGGGCAGGCCGGCGCGACCGCGCGCGCCCGTCAGAGGGCTGGCGCCGCGAACGTGTCGCAGGCCGTGAGCGAGCCCTGCTCGTACCCCGTGGTGAACCAGCGCTGGCGCTGCTCGCTCGAGCCGTGCGTCCAGGTGTCCGGGTCGACGCCGCTCGCCGTGCCGGACTGGATGTGGTCGTCGCCGACGGCCGCCGCGGCGGACAGCGCCTGCGCCAGCTGCTCCGCGGTGATCGGCTCGAGGAACGGCACGCCGGTGTCGGGGTCGACCGTGGTCGACGCGTGTCCCGCCCACAGCCCGGCGTAGCAGTCGGCCTGGAGCTCGATCCGCACCGAGTCGGACTCGGCGCCGCCCCCCTGGCGGTCGGCCTGCTCCATGACGCCCGTGACGTTCTGCACGTGGTGGCCGTACTCGTGGGCGGTGACGTACATCTCCGCGAGGGGGCCGCCCGTGGCGCCGTACTGGCTCTGCAGCACGTCGTAGAAGCCTAGGTCCAGGTAGATCGTCTGGTCCGGAGGGCAGTAGAACGGGCCCATCGCCGCGCTCGCGTCGCCGCACGCGGTGGACGTGGCGCCGGTGAACGCCTCCACCCCCGGCTCGGCGACGCCCGCCGGCAGGGCGCGCGCCCAGTACGCGTCAAGCGACTGGATGGTCGCCGAGAGCCGGCACGACGGATCGGAGTTGGCCTGCTCCGCGGTGCAGTCGCCCACCACGCCCTCCTCGACGGCGCCGCCGCCTCCGCCGTCCCCGCCGCCCAGGATCTGCGCGGGGTCGCCCCCGGTCATCAGGGAGATGATGACGACCACGAGGAGCCCCAGGCCGCCGATCCCGCCGCCGACGGCCGCGCCGCGGCCGCCCCGACGCGTGCGGACACGGCCGCCCTCGAAACTGCCACCCTCGGTGAACGTCATCCGCAGAAGGTAGCCGGGCGCCGGGGCGCCCGCATGGTCAGGCGTCTAGCTCGCCCGCCGGGCTGGCTCCGCCCGGGCGGTCACGCCGGTATGGGCTTGTCACTCGCCGATGCCGCGTGCCGCGAGGGCGTCGCCGGTGGCCCGCGCCCGGGCCACGGTGCGGACCGCGGCGGGCACGAGCAGCGCCCGTGGGTCGCGGTCCAGGCCGCGCGCGCGGGCGGCGTCCCGGGCCTCCGCGAAAGCCTCGACGAGCGCGGGGATGGTGCGCAGCATGAGGGCCACCGCCAGCGCGAACGTCTCGGGCGCGATGCCGACGTGACGCAGCGGCCGCGCGACTCGGACCAGGGCGTCGAGCATCACGTCGGCGCGCGTGGTGGAGGTCAGGACGGTCGCGGCGAGGACCACCGTCACCAGGTCGAGCCCGACCTCGATGCCGACCTGCCAGCCGCGCGCCCACCACTGGTACGCGCCCACCAGGGCCGCCGTGAGCGCGATGGGGGCGACGGACCGCGCTGTGGCCCGCAGCGGGAGGCGGCCGAGAGCCGCCAGGGCGCCAACGAGCGCGCACGTGGCGATGGCCGCGGGCACACCGGGCACGGTCACGGCCAGCACGCCGACGAGGGCCAGGCCGAGCAGCTTGGCGCCGGGGGAGGCGCGGTGCAGGACGGTGTCGCCGGGGTGGTGGAGCCCGAGCGGCCCGGCCCACGCGGGGCGGGCCGGGCGAGGGGCCGCGCTCATCCGGTGGCAGCCGATCGAGCCGCGCACCCGGCGGTCGCCGCCATGAGCGCGCGGTAGCGGGCGACGCCCTCGGCGGGGTCGCCGTCATGCACCACGGCGCCCTCGTCCACCACGAGGACCCGGTCGGCGCGGGCCGCGGCGTCGAGGTCGTGCGTGACGTGCAGCACCTGCTGGTCGAGGCCGTCGAGGAGGTCGTCGACGATCGTGCGCCACCGCAGGTCCAGGCGGGTGGTCGGCTCGTCGCAGACCAGCACCGCCGGCTCGGTGGCGAGCACCCCGGCGATGGCGAGGAGCTGCTTCTGCCCGCCGGACAGCGCGTGCACCGGAGTCTCGGCGCGGTCCGCGAGGCCGAACCGCCCGAGGATCTCGCGGGCCCGAGCCTCCCGCTCGGCGGCGGCGAGCGGGAGCCGCCGCAAGGACAGCGCGACGTCCTCCACGGCGGTGGGCATCACGAGCTGGGCGTCGGGGTCGGAGAACACGAAGCCGACGCGCTGCCGCACCGCGCGGCCGTCCCGCGCCGTGTCGAGGCCGTCCACGCGCACCGCGCCAGCCGACGGCAGTGTGAGGCCGTTGACCAGCCGCGCGAGCGTGGACTTGCCCGAGCCGTTCGCCCCGATCACGGCGACGCGCCGTTCGACGAGCCGGCACGTCACGGGGTGCAGCAGGGTGCGGACGTCGTCGGGCGCGCCGCCGCCGTCACGCGCGGCGTACGCGGTGACGGTGGCGGCGTCGAACTCGATCATGCGGTCGGCCGGTTCAGCGCCGGTGGCGCAGCAGGTCGGGGAACGCGCGGAACACGGCTGTGGCGACGAGCGCCGCCAGCAGGTTCTTGATCACATCGCCGGGCAGGAACGTGGCCCCGGCGGCGATGGCCTCACCCGCGGACATGTCCAGGCGCCAGCCCATCACCGCGATGCCGATGGGGTGGACGAGCAGCAGGCTGGCCGCCGCCGCGGAGCCGAAGACGGCCAGGTAGCCCAGCGTCGAGCGCAGCGGGCGCTCCCGGCCGGCGAGCGCGGGGACCCGGTTGGCCGCCCAGGTCGCCGCAGACCCGCCGAGCAGCCGGCGGGCCGGGGCCACGAGCAGGCCCGCGAGCAGCGCCGCGAGCGGGAAGGCCAGCAGGTAGCCCGCCGACGGCTTGCCGAGGACGGCCAACCCGCCTGTGCCCTGCGCGAAGACCGGCAGGCCGGCGAGCCCCACGGCCAGGTACAGCAGCACGGCGAGCGCCCCACGGCGCGGGCCGAGCACCAGGCCGGCGAGCATCACGCCGAAGGTCTGCAGCGTGATCGGCACGGCCATGCCGGCCACGGGGATGGCGGGCAGGACCGCGCAGACGGCGATGAAGGCCGCGAACGTGGCGATCAACGCGACGTCGGCGGCCACGGAGGCGCGCTCGACGGGCAGCGCCACGGGGGCGGCGCCGCGTTCGGCGGGCACGGCGAGGGGGTCGAGCTGGGCGTCGGACATGGGTCTCCCTGAGGCGCGGTGCGGAGGCGGTACGGGGGACGCCGTGAGCTCCACGGACATCGGCAACGGTAGTCGGTCGTAAACTTGATGGCGTTTGTGCCCGCGTCCAATGAAGATGACGGGCGTTCAGAGGAAACCCCAGTCGGCCGAGCGCCGACGCCGGAAGGACATCCGTGATCACTGCCCACTCCGTCGAGCTGCGCGTCGGCGCCCGCGTGCTGCTCGAGGAGGCCACCTTCCGTATCGCGGCAGGTGACCGGATCGGTCTCGTGGGGCGCAACGGCGCCGGCAAGACGACGTTGACCAAGACCCTCGCCGGGGAGACCCTGCCGACCGGCGGGCAGATCACCCGGACGGGCGAGATCGGCTACCTGCCGCAGGACCCGCGCACCGGCGACCTGCACGTCCTGGCGCTGGACCGCGTGCTCTCCGCCCGCGGCCTCGACGAGATCGTCCGGTCGATGCGGGAGACCGAGGGCGCGATGGCCAGCGCGGACGACGAGACGCGTGACGCGGCGATGGAGCGCTACTCCAAGCTCGACGCGCGGTTCCAGGCCGGGGGCGGGTACGCGGCCGAGAGCGAGGCGCACCGGATCGCCGCGAACCTCGGGCTCGACGACCGGGTGCTGGGCCAGACCATCGGCACGCTCTCCGGCGGCCAGCGCCGCCGCGTCGAGCTCGCGCGCATCCTCTTCTCCGGCGTCGACACCCTCCTGCTCGACGAGCCGACCAACCACCTGGACCACGACTCGATCATCTGGCTGCGCGACTACCTCAAGTCCTACCCGGGCGGGTTCGTGGTCATCAGCCACGACACCGAGCTGTTGCGCGCCACTGTCAACAAGGTGTTCCACCTGGACGCCAACCGCGGGGAGCTCGACCAGTACAACCTGGGCTGGGACGCCTACCTGCGCCAGCGCGAGACCGACGAGAAGCGCCGCAAGCGCGAGCGCGCGAACACCGAGAAGAAGGCCACGGTGCTGCTGGCCCAGGCCGACAAGATGCGCGCGAAGGCCACCAAGGCCGTCGCCGCGCAGAACATGATGCGGCGCGCCGAGCGGATGCTCTCCGGCCTCGAGGAGGTCCGCGCGTCCGACAAGGTCGCCAAGCTGCGGTTCCCGGACCCCGCGCCCTGCGGCAAGACGCCCCTGACCGCGGCGGGGCTGTCGAAGACGTACGGGTCGCAGGAGGTCTTCACCGACGTCGACCTGGCCATCGACAAGGGCAGCCGCGTGGTGGTGCTCGGGCTCAACGGCGCGGGGAAGACGACGCTGCTGCGGATGCTCGCGGGCATCGAGAAGCCCGACACGGGCGAGGTCCGCGCCGGCCACGGCCTCAAGCTCGGCTACTACGCGCAGGAGCACGAGACGCTCGACCTGGACCGGACGGTGCTGGAGAACCTGCGCTCGTCCGCGCCCGACCTCTCCGACACGCAGGTCCGCTCGGTGCTCGGCTCGTTCCTGTTCTCGGGCGACGACGCGGAGAAGCCGGCCCGGGTGCTCTCGGGCGGCGAGAAGACCCGGCTCGCGCTCGCGGCGCTGGTGGTCTCGGCGGCGAACGTGCTGCTGCTCGACGAGCCCACCAACAACCTGGACCCGGCCAGCCGCCAGGAGATCCTCGCCGCGCTGCGGTCCTACACCGGCGCCGTGGTGCTGGTCAGCCACGACGAGGGCGCCGTCGAGGCGCTCGACCCCGAGCGCATCGTGCTGCTGCCGGACGGCGTGGAAGACCTGTGGGGCCCGGACTACCTGGACCTCATCTCGCTCGCCTGACGGGCGGGCCCGTCCTGGGCTGGCGGCCTCAGCCCGGACGGCCGTGGGCGCCGAGCCGGGCGTCGACGAGGGCGTCCTCCTCGTCCTCGGCGCTCGGCCCGCGGCGCCGGCGCGGCTCCCGGGCCGTGGGCTCCGCGGCCTGCGGGTCGTCGTCGGCGGACTCGCGCAGGTCGCGCCGCGCCAGCATCGAGAACCCGACCAGCGAGCCCAGGGCGAACGTCCACCACTGGAACGAGTACGACAGGTGCGAGCCGGGGTCGGTGCTGGGGGTGGCCAGCGCGCCCAACGCCCCGGCGGCCGGCTCCTCGGCCACGAGCGACCCGTAGGCCCGGTACGCGGGCTGGGCCGGGTCGGTTGAGCCGCCGGCCACGAGGACCTCGTCGACGGTGATCGACTGGACCTGGCCCGCGGGGGCGGCCCTGCCGAGCGAGGGCTCGTCGAGCCGGAGGCGCGCCGTCACGGTGACGCTCCCGGCCGGGGGCTCCGGGACGTCGACGGCAGAGGACGCGTCGTCGCCCCAGGGGATGTACCCGCGGTCGACCAGCAGCACCGACCCGGGCTCGCCGCCCTCCTCCAGCACCAGGGGGACCAGCACGTGGTACCCGGGCTGCCCGTCGACCGGGCGGTTGCGCAGGAGGACGGTGCGCTGCGGGTCGTAGCGGCCCACGACCTCGACCGGCTGCCACTCCTGGGTGGCGGCCAGCGGCTGCGCGGGGGAGTCGAGCACCGCGGACAGCGGGACGGGGTCGGCGTCGTAGTTCGCCTCGACCACCGCGATCTGGGCGTCGCGCGCGACGTGCCGGTTCCACTGCCAGCGCCCGGCGAGCGTGCAGCCCACCGCGATCAGGACGCCCAGCAGGACGACCCCGACCGCGCGGCGGACCCGCGCGCTCATGAGACGTCGACGACCGGCAGCTCGGAGACCGGGACGACGTCGCGCAGGAAGGACCGGGTCCCCAGGTACTGCTCGAGGTGCTCGCGGTGGCCGTCGCACGCCAGCCAGACCTTGCGGCGCTCGGGGGTGTGCAGCTTCGGGTTGTTCCACAGCAGGCCCCAGGCCGCCTCGGAGCGGCACCCGCGCGCGCTGCACACGAGCTCGTCGACCGCGTCGGGGGTGGGGGACAGCAGGTTCATCGGTGGTTGCCTCCGAGCTGGTCGGCGCCAGGTCGACGACCTGGCCCGAGGGTGCGTGGGTCCATGAGCGGGTCGTCGGACGCCTGGCGCTCGCGGCCGGCGTTGGCCAGCAGCACGGCGACGTACGGCAGGACGACGGCGGCCACGATCATCGCGATCGAGAACGCCACGGGGATCCGGTGCCAGGTCAGCACCGCCACGACGAAGCAGACGACGCGCACGCCCATCTGGACCAGGTACCGCTTGGTGCGGCGAGCCAGGTCGTCCGCCAGAGCCTCGGGCGCCGAGGTGATCCGGTGGACCTCCTCGCCATCCCCCCGCTTCGTGCTCATCACCCGATCCTAAGTCCGGGCGACGCCGGCGGAACCCCTCGGCGGCCACGTCCGCGCGCACGGCGTTGTTGTGCGGACCTGACAACACGCCGGTCTCATCCTGTGCGAGGACATCGCCCCTGACCCGGGCGCTCGTCGGCTAACGTCGGTTGCCGTGCCTCAGACCACAGTGAACTCACCCACACCTCGCAGCGTCCTGGTGACCGGAGCGAACCGCGGCATCGGCCGCGCGATCGCGGAGCGGTTCGTGGCGGCGGGGGACAAGGTCGCGACGATCTACCGGGGCGGGGACCTGCCCGACGGGGTCTTCGGCGCGGTCGGGGATATGCGCGACACGGCGGCCGTCGACGCGGCCTTCGCCGCGGTCGAGGAGGCCCACGGGCCGGTCGAGGTGCTCGTCGCCAACGCCGGGGTCACGCGGGACCAGCTCCTGCTGCGGATGACCGACGAGGAGTTCGAGGGCGTCCTCGACGTGAACCTCACCGGCGCGTTCCGCTGCGTGCGGCGCGCCTCGAAGAACATGATCCGGATGCGCCGCGGCCGGATCGTCCTGATCTCCTCGGTGGTGGGGCTCTACGGCAGCGCGGGCCAGGTGAACTACGCGGCCTCCAAGTCGGGGCTGGTCGGCATGGCGCGGTCGATCACGCGCGAGCTGGGCGGCCGCGGGATCACGGCCAACGTGGTCGCCCCGGGCTTCATCGACACCGCCATGACCGCGGAACTCCCGGCCGAGCGCCAGGACGCCTACCGCGCCGCGATCCCGATGGGCCGGTTCGCTCAGCCGGACGAGGTCGCGGGTGTCGTGCAGTTCCTGGCCTCGCCCGACGCCGGGTACATCTCCGGGGCGGTCATCCCCGTCGACGGGGGACTCGGCATGGGGCACTGACCGCCCCGCCCCCACCTGATCGACCCCTGCAGCACCTCACGACTAGCGGAACGGAACAGCACCCATGGGTCTGCTCGACGGCAAGAAGCTCCTCGTCACCGGCGTCCTCACCGACAGCTCGATCGCGTTCCACGTCGCGCGGCTCGCCCAGGAGCAGGGCGCCGAGGTCGTGCTGACCTCGTTCGGCCGCCAGTTCCGGCTGACGCAGGCCATCGCCCGCCGCCTGCCGCGGCCCGCGCCCGTGGTGCAGCTCGACGTCACCTCGGACGAGGACCTCGCCGCGCTCGCGGACCGGGTGCGCGAGCACGTCGACGGCCTCGACGGCGTGGTCCACTCGATCGGGTTCGCGCCGCAGTCGGTGATGGGCGGCAACTTCCTCGCCGGCGAGTGGGACGATGTGGCGACCGCGGTGCGCGTCTCGGCGTACTCGCTCAAGTCCCTCGCTGTCGCCACGCAGCCCTTGCTGGGCGCCGGCTCGTCGATCGTGGGGCTCACCTTCGACGCCCGGTACGCGTGGCCGGTGTACGACTGGATGGGCGTGGCGAAGGCCGCCTTCGAGTCCACCGCCCGCTACCTCGCCCGTGACCTGGGCCCTGAGGGCGTCCGTGTGAACCTCGTCTCGGCCGGCCCGATCCGGACCACCGCGGCCAAGTCCATCCCCGGGTTCGAGGCCATGGAGGGCGGCTGGCCCGACCGCGCCCCCCTCGGCTGGGACGTCACCGACCCCGAGCCGACGGCCCGCGCGGTCGCGGCGCTGCTCTCCGACTGGTTCCCGGCGACGACGGGCGAGATCGTCCACGTCGACGGCGGCGTGCACGCGATGGGACTCTAGGAGGGTGAACGCGCCTGCTCCCCGCCGACTCGTGCTGCTCCGACACGCCAAGGCGGAGCATGGACAGCTCGAGGACCGGATGCGGCCGCTCGCGCTGGCCGGCCGGCAGCAGGCCGGGGGCGTGGGCGCCAGCCTGAGCCGTGAGGGGCTCGTCCCCGAGCACGTCGTGTGCTCGGGGGCGGTCCGCACCCGGCAGACCTGGGACCTGGCCCGCACCTCCCTCACGGGCGCCCCGGAGACCGTCGACGTGAACGACGACCTCTACCTCGCGGGCGTGCGCCAGGTGCTGGAGATCCTGCGCGGCGTCCGCGACGACGTGTCGACGGTGCTCGTCGTGGGCCACGAGCCCGTGATGTCGCAGACGGCCGCGACGCTGGCCGGGCCGGGCTCCGACGAGGCTGTGCTGGACCGTGTGCGGCTCGGGGTCCCGACGGCGAGCTACTCGGTGCTCGAGACGGACGCGGTGTGGTCCGAGCTCGAGCCGGACGGCGCGCGCCTCCTGCGGCTGGTCACCCCCGCCTGAGCGCGAGGGCCGGGCCTCAGCCGGCTCGCGTGAACGGCGCCAGGGCCAGCACGTCGTCGAGCCGCCCGCGGACCACGGCGTCGGCCTGCCCGCACACGAGCGGCTTGGCGTTGAAGGCGATGCCGAAACCGGCCTGGTCCAGCATGTCCAGGTCGTTCGCGCCGTCCCCGATCGCGATCGTCTGGTCGAGCGCGATGCCGGACTCCGCGGCGAACTCGCGCAGCGCCAGCGCCTTGGCCGCCCGGTCGATCACAGGGCCCCGCACGCGGCCCGTGAGCACGCCGTCGCGCGCCTCGAGGCCGTTCGCCCGGAACCGGGTGATGCCCAGGCTCGCGGCCAGCGGGGCGACGACCTCGACGAAGCCGCCCGAGACGAGGGCGACGGGCCAGCCGCGGGCGTCCAGCTCGGCGACCAGCTCGACCGCCCCGGGGGTCAGCTCGACCTCTGCCAGCACCTCCGCGAAGACGTCGGTGGCGAGCCCGGCCAACGTCGCCACCCGCTGGTGCAGGGAGGCGGTGAAGTCGATCTCCCCGCGCATCGCCCGGTCGGTGATGTCCGCGACCGCCTCGAGCGAGCCCGATCGCGCGGCGAGCAGCTCGATCACCTCCGCCGTGATGAGCGTCGAGTCGACGTCCATCACCACGAGCCGGGGCGGGGTCGAGGGCGCGGGGGTGCTCAGGGCGTCAGGCAGCGTGCTCACCTGGGCAGGGTAGTGCGCCCTGCTCGGGCCCCGCGGCCATCGACCACGACCCGGATCCCGCCCCGCCCGGGCCCGCCGCCGCGGTGGCCCTCAGGCCTCGATGATCGTCCCCTTCGGGACCACGGTGATGCCCGACTCGGTCACGGTGAACCCGCGCGCCAGGTCCTGCTCGCGGTCCAAGCCGACGCGGGCGCGCTCCGGCACCACGACGTTCTTGTCGAGGATCGCCCGGTGGATCTGCGCGTACCGGTTGACCTGCACGCCGTCCATCAGCACCGAGTCGGTGACCTGGGCCCACGAGTGCAGGTAGACGCCGGGGGACAGCACCGACCCGGACACCGTCGCCCCGGACACGAGCACGCCGGGGGAGACGATCGAGTCGGCCGCGTGGCCGAGGCGCCCGGCGCCCGCGTGCACGAACTTCGCGGGCGGCAGGCCCGTGTAGCCGGTGTGCAGCGGCCACTCGTAGTTGTAGAGGTTGAAGACCGGCTCGATCGAGATGAGGTCCTGGTTGGCGTCGTAGTACGAGTCGAGCGTCCCGACGTCGCGCCAGTAGTCCCGGTCGCGCGGCGTCGACCCGGGCACGTCGTTGCGGATGAAGTCGTAGACCCCGGCGGTCCCGCGCTCGACGAAGGCCGGCACCAGGTCTCCGCCCATGTCGTGCCGCGACGTCGGGTTCTCCGCGTCGGCCGTGACGGCGCGCACCAGCGCGTCGGTGTTGACGACATAGTTGCCCATCGAGGCGAGGATCTCGTGCGGCGAGTCCGGCAGGCCGACCGGGTCCGTCGGCTTCTCGCGGAACGCCGTGATGCGCGTGGGGTCGTCCGCGGAGGTCTCGATGACGCCGAACTGGTCGGACATCGCGATGGGCTGGCGGATTCCCGCGACGGTCAGCTCGGCGCCCGAGGCGATGTGCTGGTCGACCATTTGGGAGAAGTCCATGCGGTACACGTGGTCCGCGCCGACCACGACGACGATGTCCGGCCGCTCGTCGTCGATGATGTTCAGGCACTGGTAGATCGCGTCGGCGCTGCCGAGGTACCAGTGCTTGCCCACGCGCTGCTGCGCGGGCACCGGGGCGACGTAGTTGCCGAGCAGCGAGGACATGCGCCAGGTCTTCGTGACGTGGCGGTCGAGGCTGTGGGACTTGTACTGCGTGAGCACGACGATGTGCAGGTAGTGGGAGTTCACGAGGTTCGAGAGGGCGAAGTCGACCAGGCGGTAGATGCCACCGAACGGCACGGCGGGCTTGGCCCGGGCCGCGGTCAGGGGCATGAGTCTCTTGCCCTCTCCACCTGCAAGGACGATCGCGAGGATGCGCGGCGCTGCCATGACATGACCCTAGGGCCACGGGACCGCCCAGGGCGAGGCGGACGCCCCGACGCGCTAGCGTGTCGCACACAGTCGGGCCGGGCGGATCCCCTGCCCACGGGGAGGGGATGGACGTGCGGATCGACCTGTTGACCCGGGAGTACCCGCCCCACGTGTACGGCGGGGCGGGCGTGCACGTGGCCGAGCTCGCGGCCGTCCTGCGGCGCAGCATCGACGTGCGGGTCCAGTGCTTCGACGGCGGGCGGGCCGAGCCAGGCGTGGTCGGCCACACGGTGCCGGTCGAGCTGGCGGAGGCGAACCCCGCGCTGGCGACGTTCGGCGTCGACCTCGAGATCGCCGACGCGGTGGGCCGGGCGGGCGACCGGATCGCCGAGCACGACGTGGACGGCCCCGCCGAGCTCGTCCACTCGCACACCTGGTACGCGAACCTCGCCGGGCGGCTGGCCGCCCTCCAGTACGGCATCCCGCACGTCGTGACCGCGCACAGCCTCGAGCCGCTGCGGCCGTGGAAGGCCGAGCAGCTCGGCGGCGGCTACGCGTTGTCGAGCTGGGCCGAGCGCGCCGCGTTCGAGTCCGCCGACGCGGTCATCGCGGTCAGCGCGGGCATGCGGGAGGACATCCTGCGCAGCTATCCGCAGATCGACCCGGCGCGCGTGCACGTGGTGCACAACGGCATCGACCTCGACGGCTGGCAGCGCCCGACCGGGGCCGAGGAGCTCGCCCGCGCGGACGCGGTGGTGCGCGGGCTCGGCATCGACCCCGAGCGCCCCTCGGTGGTCTTCGTCGGGCGCATCACCCGGCAAAAGGGCCTGCCCTACCTGCTGCGCGCCGCCGAGGCGCTGCCGCCCGAGGTCCAGCTCGTGCTCTGCGCCGGCGCGCCCGACACCCCCGAGATCGCGGCCGAGGTCAGCGGTCTCGTGGCGGACCTGCGGGCCAAGCGCGACGGCGTGGTGTGGATCGAGCAGATGCTCCCGCGCCCCGACCTCGTCGCGGTGCTCGCGAGCGGCACGGTGTTCGTGTGCCCCTCGGTGTACGAGCCGCTCGGCATCGTCAACCTGGAGGCGATGGCGGTGGGGCTGCCCGTGGTGGGCACCGCCACCGGGGGCATCCCCGAGGTCGTCGACGACGGCGTGACGGGCGTGCTCGTGCCCATCGACCAGGTGCAGGACGGCACCGGCTCCCCGGTCGACCCCGAGAAGTTCGTGGCCGACCTCGGCGCCGCGCTCGTGCGGGTGGTGGGGGACCCAGAGCGGGCCGCGCAGATGGGCGTGGCCTCGCGGGTCCGCGTCGAGGAGCACTTCTCCTGGGACGCGGTCGCTGAGCGCACCCTGGAGGTCTACCGCTCGGTGCTCCCCGGCTGACGTCCCGCGGTCAGGGACGCGCCGGCGCCTGCTGGGTGGCCGCCGACATCGCCCGACGGGCCGCCCGGTCGACCTCGCGCAGGGCCGTGGACCGCTGGTCCGCCTGCCAGAGGTTCACCGCGCCGCCGTCGTCGGCGGTGGCCAGCTCGACGATGGCCCGCAGCCGGGCCGCGCTGCCCAGCACGCGCACCCGGCGCCCGTCGATGCCGTCGGGCAGCAGCCAGCCCGGGTCGACGCCGGTGCGCAGCGCGGCGATCGCGTCGGCCGCGTCGGGGCGCCACCGTGCGACGTCGAGCGAGGCCAGCGCCTCGGCAGCCTGGGTCAGCGCGGTCCGCAGCTCGGTCTCGGACTCGGAGAGCGAGCCCACCTGGCCCACGAAGGCGGTGCGCCAGTCGGGCACCGGCTGGACGTCCCACGTCACCAGGTGCCCCTGCTCGTACACCGACCCGAAGGACTCGACCTCCGGCACGGCCGCCCACGCGCCCTGGTCGGTGTGGACGAGCACGCACTCGCCGGAGTGGGTGGCCGCGCTCGACACGGCGCTCGGCACGCCCGAGGGGTCGCCGGGCGCGGGGAGCACCGCGGCGACAGCCCGCGGGCCCGAGGCCCAGGCGGCCACCAGCTCGGACAGCGTCGAGCCGAGCCCCACCGCGTCGTCCGAGGCCCGCACCGCATGCGGCTCGTCGTCGCCCTGCACCGCCTCGAGGAGCTGCCGGACGGGCGCCGAGCCCGCTCCCACCTCTTGCAGCCAGAGCGCGAGGACGACCGATCGCGGCAACGCCAGCCCGGAGTGATCCATCGCACCAACTTACGACGCCTCGCGTGCTCCCCGGCCGAAGCGGGCCCGACTAGGGTCTATGCCCATGAGTGACGTGCTCGACCTGCAGGACGTGTCCATCCGGCGCGGCGCCACGACGATCCTTGACGGGGTGTCGTGGACCGTGCGCGACGGCGAGCGGTGGGTGGTGCTGGGCCGCAACGGCGCCGGCAAGACGACGCTGCTGCAGATCGCGGCCGGTCGGATGCATCCCTCCTCGGGCACGGCTGACCTGCTGGGCTCGCGGATGGGGCGGGTCGACGTGTTCGAGCTGCGTCCGCGCATCGGGCTGTCCAGCGCCGCGCTCGCGGACCGGATCCCCGCGGGCGAGCTGGTGCGGGACGTGGTCCTCACCGCCGCCTATGGGGTGACCGGCCGGTGGCGCGAGTCGTACGAGAAGCTCGACGAGGGCCGGGCGGCGGACCTGATGGCCGCTTTCGGGGTGGCGCACCTGGCGGACCGCCGGTTCGGCACGCTGAGCGAGGGGGAGCGCAAGCGGGCGCAGATCGCGCGCTCGCTGATGACCGACCCCGAGCTGCTGCTGCTCGACGAGCCTGCCGCGGGGCTCGACCTGGGTGGGCGCGAGGAGCTGGTCGGGGCGCTCGCCGAGCTGGCCCGCGACCGCCGATCCCCGGTGATGGTGCTGGTGACGCACCACGTCGAGGAGATCCCGCCGGGCTTCACCCACCTGATGCTGCTGCGTGACGGCCGGGTGCACGCCGCCGGCCCGATCGAGGAGACGCTCACCCCGGAGAACCTCTCGTCGGCCTTCGGCATCGACCTCGTGGTGGACCGCCACGGCGATCGCTGGGCGGCGCGCGCCGCCTGACCGGACGAGGCCGCTCGTCTCGTCGCGCACGCGGCGAGCCCGCGGTGCGCAGACGCGGGACGCGCGTCACGCCAGTCGGATGTCCAGGTCCCTGAGGAGCGCGATCTCGGCGCCGTGGTGGACGACCTCCTGGTTCATCCACCAGACGACGTCGAGGAACGGCTCCTCGGAGTCGGACCCTCGAGCGACGTCCACCGTCGCCCGGCACGGGCCGCGGCGCGGTAAAACAACCCGCACGTGCGTGCGTTCGAACGATTGCAGCGCGCTGGCCCGGCGGATAGCGTCGCCGGATGGCCGAGAGCGGAGACCGCCCCGACGGACGGGTCGAACGGGGCAACCGCACCCGGGCGGCGGTGCTGTCGCGAGCCGTGCAGATCGCCTCGACGGACGGGCTCGCAGAGCTCTCGCTCGGCAGGCTCGCCAGCGAGGTCGGCGTCAGCAAGAGCGGCATCTTCACGCTCTTCGGCTCCAAGCAGTCGTTGCAGCTCGCCACCATCGAGGCCGCGCGGGCAGTCTTCGTCCAGCACGTGGTGGGCCCGGCGCGCGAGGTGCCCGACGGGCTCGACCGCCTGCGCGCGCTGTGCTCCCTGTGGCTCGACTACTCACGCGCCCGGGTGTTCGCCGGCGGGTGCTTCTTCTCGGCGGTCACGGCCGAGTTCGACTCGCGCACCGGGCCCGTGCGCGCCGCGGTCGTCGACTCGTACGCCGCCTGGTCGCGGCACGTCCGGTCCATCGCCGCCAGGGCGGTGGACTCCGGGGATATGGTCGAGGGGACAGACGTCGACCAGCTCGAGTTCGAGCTCACCTCGCTGCTCGAGATGGCCAACACGCTGTCGTTGCTGCACGGGGACGACGCGGTGTACGAGCGGGCGCTGGCGGCGGTCGAGGATCGGCTCGGCCGGGCGGCCAGCCGGCCCGAACGGCATCGGTGGGCCCACCGGGCAGGCGCGGGGCAGCGATAGCCGGGAGACCGGCAGGAGCGGAGGTCGTGATGAACGGCGGATGGCTGTGGTGGGTGGGCGGCGGCCTGCTGCTGGGCATCGCCGAGATGATCTCGCTCGACCTGATCTTCCTCATGCTGGCCGGCGGCGCGATCGCCGGCGCGGTCGCGAACGCGCTGGGCGCCTCGATCCCGGTGCAGATCATCGCGGCCGCCGGGGTCGCGGTGGTGCTCCTCTTCGCGTTGCGGCCGTGGCTCTTGCGGCATCTGCGGACGCGCACCACGCTGGTCGAGACGAACGCCGCCGCCCTGGTCGGGCGCACCGCGGTGGTGCTCGCGCCGACCACCGACGCGGGCGGCCGGGTCAAGCTGGCGGGGGAGGTCTGGTCGGCGCGGGCCGACCTGGCAGGGGCCGTCTTCCGGCCGGGGGACGAGGTGCTGGTCAGCCGGATCGACGGCGCCACCGCGGTGGTGATCGCGGAGCAGGACGCACCGCGCGTGTGAGCGGGGCGCAGCCAGCCGTCTGACGAGCGGGCGGCCTGACGAGGAGGACGAATCGTGTTCGACGAGAACCTCGACCCCGGGCAGGTGCTGGGGCTGATCGTGCTGGGCCTGGTCGTCATCTTCGTGGTGGTGGCGCTCGCACGAGCCGTGCGGATCGTGCCGCAGGCCGTCGCGGTGGTGGTCGAGCGGCTCGGGCGGTACTCGCGCACGCTCGACGCCGGGCTGCACCTGCTGATCCCCTTCGTCGACCGTGTGCGGGCCGCCGTCGACCTGCGCGAGCAGGTGGTGTCGTTCCCCCCTCAGCCGGTCATCACCTCCGACAACCTGGTCGTGAGCATCGACACGGTCATCTACTTCCAGGTGACGGACCCCAAGTCCGCGGTCTACGAGATCGCCAACTACATCACCGGCATCGAGCAGCTGACCGTGACCACCCTGCGCAACGTGATCGGCTCGATGGACCTCGAGCAGACGCTCACCAGCCGCGACCAGATCAACGGGCAGCTGCGCGGCGTGCTGGACGAGGCGACCGGGCGCTGGGGCATCCGCGTCAACCGGGTCGAGCTCAAGGCGATCGACCCGCCGGCCTCGGTGCAGGGCTCGATGGAGCAGCAGATGCGCGCCGAGCGCGACCGCCGCGCGGCGATCCTCACGGCGGAGGGCGTCAAGCAGAGCCAGATCCTCACCGCCGAGGGCGAGAAGCAGGCCGCGATCCTCCGGGCCGAGGGCTCGGCGCAGGCGGCGATCCTCAACGCCGAGGGCGAGGCCCGCGCGATCCTCCAGGTCTTCGACGCGGTGCACCGCGGGGACGCCGACCCCAAGCTGTTGGCCTACCAGTACCTGCAGACCCTGCCGAAGGTGGCCTCGAGCCCCGCCAACAAGGTGTGGGTGATCCCCTCGGAGCTGACCGGCGCCCTCGGGCAGTTCGTGCAGGGGTTCGCCGGGATGGGGGCGACGCCGCCGTCCGGCGGCGGGGAGCCGCGCACCCCTGGGTCCTCCGAGCCGCTGGCCTCCGGGCTGCCGTCGGTCGCGCTCAAGGACCCCGCGGAGGCGCTCGCCGAGGCGCGGCGGGACTCGCAGGCGGCGACCGAGGACGCCACGAGCGCGGGCACGTTGAGCGGGCTGCCCTTCGACCCGTCGGCCGAGCTCGGCCAGCGTCCCGTCGTGCCGCGGCGTGAGGAGCCCCCCGTGGCGCCGGAGCCGCGTCCCGAGGCGGCGCCGCTCACGCCGTCGGAGCCGCTCGAGGACGTGGACCCGATCGTGCCGCCCGGCGAGCCCGGGCAGGGGGACGACCGCTAGCGGGGTCCGGGGCGAGGTCGGGCTCGGGCGAGCGTCCCGGCAAATGTAGTTGTGAGTGAGTTCTCACTCACTTACGATGGCGGCATGCCCGTCCACTCCTCCGCCCGCTCACGCCGCGCGCCGGCGATGGCCCCCGACGAACGGCGCGCCGCGATCCTCGAGGCCGTGGGCCCGTTGCTGCGCGAACGGGGCGCCGCTGTGACGACGCGCGAGCTCGCCGCCGCCGCGTGCGTCGCCGAGGGCACGCTGTTCCGGGTCTTCCCCGACAAGGAGACGCTGGTGCGCGCCGCGGTCGCCCACGCGCTCGACCCCGCGGACGTGGTCGCCAAGATCTCCGCGATCCCCGTCGACGAGCCCCTCCGGCCGGCCCTGCGCGAGGCGGTCCGCCTGATGCAGGACCAGGCGCGCCAGGTCGTCGACCTGCTGGTCGTCGCCCACCACCTGCCGGGCGCCCCGCACCACGGCCACCACCCGCACGGCGGCCCGGGGGAGGGCGGGCGTCAGCCGCACCCCACGGTCGGGCCCGTCGCGGACGCGCTGGCCGAGCTGCTCGCCGCGCACGCTGGCCAGCTCCGGCGCCCCCCGCAGGAGTGCGCGCACGTGCTCGTCGCGCTCGTCCTGTCGACCCAGCGCGCCGGGATGTGGGGCGAGGGCGTCACCCTGACCGCCGAGGACCTCGTCGACATCGCCCTCGACGGCCTCGCGACCCGCAAGGAGGCGTGATGCTCCGGACGCTGCTCACCACGTACCTCAGGCCCTACCGCAGGGCGGTGATCACCGCGGTCGTGCTCCAGCTCGTCCAGACGATCGCGACGCTGTACCTGCCGAGCCTCAACGCGCACATCATCGACGACGGCATCGCGGCGGGCGACACCGCGTTCATCCTGCGCGAGGGCGGCATCATGCTCGCCGTCAGCCTGCTCCAGGTCGTGTGCGCCATCGCCGCCGTCTACTTCGGCGCCGGCGCCGCCATGGCACTGGGCCGCGACCTGCGCGCCGGGCTGTTCACGCACGTCCAGACGTTCTCGGCGCGGGAGGTCGGCCAGTTCGGGGCGCCCACGCTCATCACCCGCACCACCAACGACGTGCAGCAGATCCAGATGGTGGTGCTGCTGACGTTCACCGTCATGGTGATGGCGCCCATCATGCTCGTCGGCGGCGTGATCATGGCCCTGCAGGAAGACGTCGGGCTGTCCGCGGTGCTGCTCGTCGCCGTCCCCGTGCTGGGCGTGGTGATCGGGTTCGTCGTGTCCCGGATGGTCCCGCAGTTCCGCGTCATGCAGAAGCGCATCGACACCATCAACCGCGTGCTGCGCGAGCAGATCACCGGCATCCGCGTGATCCGCGCGTTCGTGCGCGAACGCCAGGAGTCCCGCCGCTTCGCCGGCGCCAACACCGCGCTGTTCGACACCTCGCTGCGGGTCGGCAAGATCATGGCGCTGATGTTCCCGCTCGTCATGCTCATCATGAACGCGACGAGCGTGGCGGTGCTGTGGTTCGGCGCCGGGCGCATCGACACCGGCCAGATGCAGGTCGGCTCGCTCGTCGCCTACCTCAGCTACATCGCCTACATCCTCATGGCCGTGATGATGTCCACGATGATGTTCATCATGGTCCCGCGGGCCGTGGTGTCCGCGGAACGCGTCGGCGAGGTGCTGGACGCGCGCACCTCCGTCGAGCCGCCCACGACGCCCGTGCCGCTGGTGGCCGCCGATCGCGGGCGCCTGCGGATGCGCGGCGTGGAGTTCCGCTACCCGGGCGCCGAGCACCCGGTGCTGCACGGCATCGACCTCGACGCCCGCCCCGGCCAGACCACCGCCATCATCGGGTCGACCGGCGCCGGGAAGACGACGCTGCTGGGCCTGGTGCCGCGGCTGTTCGACGCCACCGGCGGCTCGGTGACGGTGGGCGGCGTGGACGTGCGCGACCTCGACCCCGAGCAGCTCTGGTCGGCCATCGGGCTCGTGCCGCAGAAGCCGTACCTGTTCACCGGGACGGTCGCCTCGAACGTGCGGTACGGGAAGCCGGACGCCACCGACGAGGAGGTGTGGCACGCCCTCGAGGTGGCGCAGGCCCGCGACTTCGTCGAGGAGATGCCCGGCGGGCTCGACGCCCCCGTGGCGCAGGGCGGCTCGAACGTCTCCGGCGGCCAGCGCCAGCGCCTGGCCATCGCCCGGGCGGTCATCCGCCGCCCCCAGATCTACCTGTTCGACGACTCGTTCTCGGCGCTCGACTTCGCCACCGACGCCGCCCTGCGGGCTGCGCTCGTGCCCGTGACGCGCGACGCCACGGTGCTGATCGTCGCGCAGCGCGTCGCGACCATCCGCCACGCCGACGAGATCGTGGTCATGGAGGGCGGGGCCATCGTGGCGCGCGGCACGCACGAGGGGCTGCTCGAGACCTCGGAGACGTACCGCGAGATCGTCTACTCCCAGATCAGCGAAGAGGAGGCGGCGGCGTGAGCGCGCAGCGACCTGCCCCGGCGACCGGCGGCGACCAGCCCGAGGGCCAGCAGCACACGAGCGGGCGAGGGC
>Ga0233375_1000509_pt1 | contig 20780 bp, 19 predicted proteins | sample ElkDunMinimDraft_10_FD_191539 | JGI IMG/M metagenome (GOLD analysis project Ga0233375, IMG submission 191539) | Fecal eukaryotic communites from dung pellets of Tule Elk in California, USA - Elk Dung E16 | ecosystem: Host-associated > Mammals > Digestive system > Large intestine > Fecal | place... | reverse complement strand
CTCGACGCGGACCACGTCCGTCGCGTCAGCGCTCGCGACGGCCCACTGGGCGGTCGCCCACGCCGTGATGTCGGCACCGGGGGCCCCGCCCGCGAGGGCACTGGGGTCCACGGTCACGGCCGCGCCGTCGACCGTGACCGGCAGGTCGCCGAGGTCGCGCTCGATCCGTGCCCGCAGGGCCTCCACCGACGCCTCGGTGCTCTGGAGCGTGGCGGGGTCCACCGGGGACAGGTCGCACGTCAGCGTGGCCTGCGAGTTGCCCGTGAGGGCCGAGGCCCACGCCCTGGAGCGGGACTCGTGCTGGGCGTACGCGTCGGGGAAGCCCGAGCGTTGCACGGCCTGCGCCGCGACGGTCACGGGCAGCTCGGTGTAGCCGCTGACCTGGTCGAGCCCGTCGTAGAAGGCCGTGGTCGAGTAGACGGGGTCCATGATCTGCTCGACCGTGCCCCAGCCCTGCGACGGGCGCTGCTGGAACAGACCGATCGAGTCGCGGTCGCCGTAGTCGATGTTGAGCAGGCGCGACTCCTGCAGGGCGGTCGCCAGCCCGATGGTCGCGGCCCGGGCCGGCATTCCCCGCCGGACCGTGGTGACCGCGATGAGGGCCGCGTTGTCCGACTGGGCGGGGGACAGGTGCCAGGCCTGCCCGTCCGCGGTCGCGGCGCACCGCTCCGCGACGGGGCTGTGGTCGTCCAACCTGTTCAGGGCGAGCACCACGCCGGTCGTCGCGACGGCGAGCACCGTGAGCACCGTGACGGCCAGGCGGAGCGGGCGTCGTGGGCGCGTGCGGGCCCCCGCTCCCGGACCTCGTGGTCCGGGAGCGGGCAGCGGGACCTCGCGGCTGCGAGGGCCGTCGGCGCGGGACACGTCAGTTGGCGTGCAGAGCGGCGTTGAGCTCGATCCCCACACCCCTGCGGGAGACGGCCTCGACCCCGCCCGTGATCGAGTTGCGGCGGAAGAGCAGGTTGTCCTGGCCCGACAGCTCGCGTGCCTTGACCACGACGGGCCGGCCGTCCGGGCCGCTCTGCCCGACGAGCGTGACCTTGGTGCCCGCGGTCACGTAGAGGCCGGACTCGACGACGCAGTCGTCGCCGAGCGGGATGCCGAGACCGGCGTTGGCGCCGAGCAGCGAGCGCTGGCCGATCGAGATGACCTCGCGGCCGCCTCCCGAGAGCGTGCCCATGATGGAGGCGCCGCCGCCGATGTCCGACCCGTCGCCCACGACGACTCCGGCCGAGATGCGGCCCTCGACCATCGAGGTGCCGAGCGTCCCGGCGTTGAAGTTGACGAAGCCCTCGTGCATGACCGTCGTGCCCGCGGCGAGGTGCGCGCCCAGGCGCACCCTGTCGGCGTCCGCGATCCGGACGCCCGAGGGGACGACGTAGTCCACCATGCGGGGGAACTTGTCGACCCCGAGGACCTGCACCTGCTGACCGGTGCTGGCACGCAGGCGCAGCCGGGTCTCCTCGAAGCCCTCGACCGCGCAGGGACCGTGGTTGGTCCACACGACGTTGGACAGTGCGCCGAACACGCCGTCGAGGTTGAGACCGTGGGGCGCCACGAGCCGGTGAGACAGGAGGTGCAGCCGCAGATAGGCGTCGGCTGCCCCGGCGGGGGCCGCGTCCAGGTCGATCTCGGTGCGCACGACGACGACGTCCACGCGGCGCGCCTCGTCGCGCTCCGTCAGGGCGTCGAGCGTGGCGGGGACGGTCTCGTCGGCAGGGGCCGCTCCGAGGACGGGGGACGGGTACCAGGCGTCGAGGACCGTGCCGTCGTCGGTCACGGTGGCGAGGCCGAAGGCCCAGGCGGTGCGGGGGCCCGTCGCGGCGTCGGTGGGGGTCGCTGAAGTCATGCCTTCACCCTATCGGCCGCTCCGGGCCGGATGGTGAGGTGTCCGGGTAGGGTCTGCGTGTGACCAGCGACGAGACTCCGGACCAGTCCCTCGACCAGACCGCCCCGGTGTCGCCGGCCCCGGCGGTCCGGCTCGACCTCGGTGGCGACCTCCTCACGCTCTTCCGCGCGGTGTGCGACACGCCGTCGGTCAGCGGGGACGAGAAGCCTCTGGCCGACGCGATCGAGGCCGCGCTGCGCCCGCTGCCGCACCTGGAGGTCGTGCGCGACGGGAACGCGGTCGTCGCACGCACCCGCCTGGGGCGCGCGCGACGGGTCCTGATCGCGGGGCACATCGACACGGTCCCGCTCACGGACCCGCCCAACCTGCCGACCCGCGTGGTCGGCGAGGGTGCCCAGGCGGAGGTGTGGGGGCGTGGGACGGTCGACATGAAGGGCGGCCTCACGGTCCAGCTCGCGCTCGCGGCCTCGCTCACCGCCCCCACCCAGGACGTCACCTGGGTCTTCTACGACCTCGAGGAGGTCGCCGCCGACCTCAACGGCCTGGGGCGCCTCGCGCGCAACCACCCCGAGCTCCTGCAGGGCGACTTCGCGATCCTCGGCGAGGCCACGGCCGCGGGCATCGAGGGCGGCTGCAACGGGACGCTGCGGGTCGAGGTCCGCGTCCCGGGGGTCGCAGCGCACTCGGCGCGCGCGTGGATGGGTTCCAACGCGATCCACTCGGCGTCGGTCGTGCTCGACCGCCTCGCGGCCTACGAGCCCGCGTCGGTCGAGGTCGAGGGGCTCGTCTACCGCGAGGGCATGAACGCGGTCGGCATCCGCGGCGGCATCGCGGGCAACGTCGTCCCGGACGAGTGCGTGGTCACGGTCAACTACCGCTTCGCCCCCTCGCGCACCGTGCCCGACGCCGAGGCGCACGTCCGCGAGCTCTTCTCCGGGTTCGAGGTGGTCGTGACCGACGCCGCGCCCGGTGCCCGCCCAGGGCTCGACGACCCGCTCGCAGCCGACTTCGCGGCGACCGTGCTGGCCCTGACGGGCGGTGCTCCTGCCCCCAAGTACGGCTGGACCGACGTCGCGCGCTTCGCCGAGATGGGGATCCCGGCCGTGAACTTCGGTCCGGGCGACCCCGTGCTCGCCCACAAGGACGACGAGCGTTGCCCGGTCGGCCACCTCGCGCTGTGCCACGACGCGCTGCGCGAGTGGCTCACCCGCTGAGGGCCCCGGTCAACGCTTAGGCTCGGAAGCATGAGCGACGACGGAGTTCCCCAGGCAGGCACCGGCTACCGCAAGGGGCCGGTGCTGCTGCGGGGCAAGCAGATCCCCCAGCAGACGACCGACCAGCGGCTCCTCGACACCGCGGGCAGCGCGGACTGGGTCCACAGCGACCCCTGGCGGGTGCTGCGGATCCAGAGCGAGTTCGTCGAGGGCTTCGGTGCCCTCGCCGAGGTCGGTCCCGCGGTGTCGGTCTTCGGGTCGGCGCGCACGAGCCCCGACCACCCGGACTACGCGCTGGCCGAGGAGGTCGGCCGCCTGCTCGCCGAGCGCGACCTGGCGGTCATCACGGGCGGCGGGCCGGGCATCATGGAGGCCGCCAACAAGGGGGCGAACGAGGCGGGTGGCCTGTCGATCGGGCTGGGGATCGAGCTCCCGTTCGAGCAGGGCATGAACAAGTACGTCAACCTCGGCGTGAACTTCCGGTACTTCTTCGCCCGCAAGACCATGTTCGTCAAGTACGCGCAGGGCTTCGTGGTCCTCCCGGGAGGCTTCGGCACCTTCGACGAGCTCTTCGAGGCGCTGACCCTGGTCCAGACGCACAAGGTCACCGAGTTCCCCATCGCCCTGGTCGACACCGCGTACTGGCAGGGGCTCATCGACTGGGCGCGCACGACCGTCGCGGGGCGCGGGATGATCGGCGCGCACGACCTCGACCTGCTGTACCTGTGCGACGACCCGGCCGAGGCCGTCCAGTACGTGTGCGAGCGTGGCGAGCAGCTGCGCGCCGAGGAGCTCGAGTCGGTCGCTGAGGCTGCGGCGGCGCAGCAGCGGGCGTCCGGCGACCGGTGACCGACGCCGCGCCCCCGGTGCACGGTGACCGCACGTCCGGCGCCCCCTCGGGCGTGCCCCCGCAGAGCGCGCCGCTCGTGCTGCGCGGGCGTGCGGTCGGCGTCGACGAGGCCGCGCCGGGGCGTCCGGAACGCCCTGTGGTCATGGCCATCGTCAACCGGACGACCGACTCGTTCTACGCCCCGGCCCGCGCGCTCGACGACGGAGCCGCGCTCGAGGCCGTCGCGCGGGCCTGGTCGCAGGGTGCGCAGATCGTCGACGTCGGGGGAGTGCGCGCCGGGAGCGGCCCCGTCGTCAGCGCGGCCGAGGAGATCCGCCGCGTGGTGCCGTTCGTGGAGCGGGTACGCGCGGACTTCCCCGACCTGCTCGTGAGCGTCGACACCTGGCGCGCCGAGGTCGCCCGGGAGGCCGCGCTCGCAGGCGCCGACCTGATCAACGACACGTGGGCCGGTCACGACCCCGCGCTCGTCGAGGTGGCGGGCGAGCTCGGCGTGGGTGTCGTGTGCTCGCACACGGGCGGGGCCACCCCCAGGACCGATCCGTTCCGGGTGTCCTACCCCGACGGTGGGCCTGCCGGCCGGGGTGCGGGCGCAGGGCGTGACGCGCCAGGTGCGCTCAGCGCGCCCAGCGAGGACGACGGGTACGACGGGTACGACGGGCGCGCCGCTGCCGGGATCCGGCCGCCCGACCCGCGCGACGCCCTCGTGCAGGACGTCGTGACGACGCTGACCGCCGCCGCCGCGCGCGCGGTCGCGTGCGGTGTGCCTGCGGCCTCGGTGCTCGTCGACCCGACGCACGACTTCGGCAAGAACACCTGGCACTCGCTCCACCTGGTGCGCAGGACGCAGGCGCTCGCGGGCCTCGGGCACCCACTGCTCATGGCGCTCTCGCGCAAGGACTTCGTCGGGGAGACGCTCGACCTGCCCCCGGGCGAGCGCCTCGAGGGGACGCTCGCCGCGACCGCCGTCGCCGCCTGGCTCGGCGCCCGCGTCTTTCGCGCGCACGACGTCGCCGCGACCCGGCGGGTCCTGGACATGGTCGCGGCGATCCGTGGCGACGCCCCGCCGGCGGTGGCGCTGCGCGGCCTGGCATGAACGGGGCCGAGGGGCCCGACGCGCCACGGGAACCCGGGGGTGTCGCCCGACCCGGCGGGTCGGTCGCGTCGGCCGGCGCGACCGGGACGGGCACCGGCGGCCGAGCGGCGCCGCGGCGTCGACGCGTCGTCCCGGCTCCCCGCCGCTGGCCGTGGTGGGTCCAGGTGCTCGCGGTCTACGCCGCGGCGCGGCTCGTGACGACGGTGCTCCTCCTGCTCGTCGCACGCCGTCAGGAGGCCAACCTCTGGACGGACGCGGCGCCGTCGTACAGCGCCTGGACGGGCCGGATGTGGGACGCGTCGTGGTACCTGCAGATCGCCCAGCACGGCTACCCCGCCGAGCTGCCCGTGGGCGCCGACGGCGCGGTGCAGCAGAACGTCTGGGCGTTCTACCCTCTGTTCCCCTTCGTGGTGCGCGCGGTCCAGGAGGTCACGGGGCTGGGCTGGGACGTCGTCGCCCCGACGATCGCCCTGCTCTGCGGGGCCGGAGCCGTGCTCGTCGTCCACCGGCTCGTCGAGAGGGCGGGTCACCGGGCCGTGGAGCGGCGCCCTGGGCTGCCCCTCGCGACCGTCGCCCTCGTGAGCGTGTTCCCGTCCTCGGCGGTCCTGCAGGTCGCCTACACCGAGGCGCTCGCGCTGCTGCTGGTCGCGGGGGCCCTGTACCTGCTGTGGGCGCGGCGCTACGAGTGGGCCGGGGTCCTGATCGTGCTGCTCGGCTTCACCCGCGCGGTCGCGCTGCCGCTCGCGGCGGTCGTCGCCTGGCACGGGATCGTGCGGCTGCGGCACTGGCGCCTCGAGGTCCGGGCAGGCAGGCGGGCGACGGCGGCCACGGCGGGGACCGACGGCGCCGAGCCGCGCCCGGCTCCCGTGCCGTGGCGCGACGCCGCGCGGATCGGCGGACTTCTCGTCGTGGCCGTGCTCAGCGGTCTGCTGTGGCAGGTCGTGTGCGGGATCGTCACGGGCCGACCGGACGCCTACCTCCTGACCCAGGAGGCCTGGCGGGGGACCGGGCCGGTCGTGCCCTTCCTGCCGTGGCTCGACGTGTCCCGGGGGCTGTTCGGGGCGGCCGGGCCCCTCGTGCTGGCGGCCGTCCTGGCCGGGGTCGTGGCTCTCGGGGTGAGCCCGGTGGCACGGCGCCTGGGTCCCGAGCTCCAGGCGTGGCCCCTGGTCTACCTGGGCTACCTGGTGGCCGTGATCGAGCCGTGGACGAGCATCGTCCGCTTCCTGCTGCTGGCCTTCCCGCTCGCCGCCGTCACGGTCGGCTGGACCCGTTCACGCTGGTGGTTCTGGGGCTGCGTCGCGGCGGGGGTGGCCGGACAGGCGTGGTGGATCTGGTCCCTGTGGCGCCTGACCCCACCGAGCGGCTGGCCTCCGTAGCGCCTCGCAGCGCCGCCTGGGCGGCTCCGCGCGCCTCCACCGTCACGATCTGGGCATTTGCGGCCACGGCGGGCCGTATCGGTGAACTAGAATGGTACCTGGACGTCCTCTGGACGGTCGGCGCGAGCACGCGCCACCGGCCTGCCGGGACGTCGACCACAGCAGTACTGGACTACGGAATGGAGAGCCCACAATGGCTGCGATGAAGCCGCGTACGGGGGATGGCCCGCTCGAGGTCACCAAGGAAGGTCGCGGCATCGTCATGCGCGTCCCGCTCGAGGGTGGCGGTCGACTCGTGGTGGAGCTCAACGCGACCGAGGCCAGCGAGCTGGGCGAGGCTCTCCAAGCCGTCGTGGGCTGAGGCGCCTTGACCGCGCGCGCAGCCCAGGCAGCACAGCACACCGGCGACCTCCCGCCCGTCGGGGGCGCTCCGCGGCACCTCCCCGAGGTGGTCGAGGCGCCCGGTACGGTGCTGGACTGCCCGTTCCTCACCGACGACGCGGTGGCGGCGCTCGTGGTGGCGGTCGCGCCTCCCCTCGAGGAGGAGGACGGCCTCCAGCCGCGTGCAGGGACCGTGGACGCCGCGGCCCGCTACGGCATCGACCTGGCCGAGCTCGCCGACCGCTCGGGAGGCGCCGCCTTCCGCGGTGCGGCAGGTCAGGTCGCCACGGTCGACCTGCCGCGCACGCACACGGGGGCCGCGCACCGCCTCCCGTGGGCGGGGCTGCCGACCACCATCGTGCTGCTCGGCATCGGCGGCGGGACGGACCTGGAGCTGCGCCGCGCCGGCGCGGCGCTGGCCGGCGCCACGCGTGGTCTCGAGCGCGTCGTGAGCGCGGTCACCGCAGACGCGAGCCCGGCAGGCGTGCAGGCCTTCGTGGAGGGCTACCTCCTCGCGGCCTACCGGATCCCGCGCTTCGGACGTCCCGCCACTGCCCGCCCCGGCGAGGGTGCCGCGCAGGACGCGCCGGCCGAGCAGCTCGTGCTGCTGGGCGAGAGCAGGGAACCGCAGCTGCGCGCGGCGCAGGTCGCCGCCACCGCCACCTGGCTCGTGCGGGATCTCACCAACACGCCGTCCAACGTCAAGGACCCCGCGTGGGTCGCGGAGCAGGCCACGGCGCTGGCCGGTGCCGCCGGGCTCGCGGTCGAGGTGCTGGGCCACCAGGACCTGGCGGCGCAGGGGTTCGGTGCCCTGCTGGCGGTGGGTGCCGCGTCGGCCAGCCCGCCCCGCCTCGTGACCGTCAGCTACGAGCCGGAGGGGGCCGAGCGGCACGTCGTCGTCGTGGGCAAGGGCATCACCTACGACACGGGCGGCCTCTCGATCAAGCCGCGCGAGGCCATGGTGCCCATGAAGACCGACATGGCCGGTGCCGCCGTGGCCCTGGCTGCGGTGCTGGCGGCGGCCGAGTCGGGAGTCCGGCACAAGGTGACCGCGGTCCTGCCGCTCGCGGAGAACCACTTCGGCGCGGACTCCTACCGGCCGGGTGACGTGCTGCGGACCTACTCGGGCACGTCGGTCGAGATCGCGAACACGGACGCCGAGGGCCGCCTGGTGCTCGCCGACGCCATCGGGTACGCCGTCGCGCGGCTCGCACCGGACCTGCTGATCGATGTCGCGACCCTCACGGGAGCCGCCAGCGTGGGGCTCGGCCGAGGGCACGCGGCGCTGTACGCCACGAGCACCGAGCTCGTGAGCGCGTTCGAGGCCGCCGCCGAGGCGACCGGCGAGCGGGTCTGGCACATGCCGCTCGTCGAGGACTACACGAGCGCGCTGCGCTCGGACGTGGCCGACCTGCGGCACGTCCCGCTCGAGCCCCGGGGCGGCGGGTCCATCACCGCGGCCCTGTTCCTGCGCGAGTTCACCCACGGGCTGCCCTGGGTCCACCTCGACATCGCGGGGCCCGCCCGCGCCACCGCGTCGCGGCACGAGGTCACCGAGGGCGCCACCGGGTACGGTGCGCGCCTGCTGCTGCAGTTCCTGCGCGACCTGGACTGAGCGGCACCCGCACGCGCGAGGGGCCCCTCACCGGGATCGGTGAGGGGCCCCTCGCGTCGTTCGCGAGCGTGCGGCTCAGCGGCGCACGCCGAGCAGGAGCCCGTCCCCGCTGGGGATGAGGGCGGGCAGGACGCGGTCGTCCGCGCGGAGCGAGCGGCCGACCTCGCGGACGATCGTGGTCACCTCGTCGCGGCGGGCGGGGTCGGCCACCCGGTCGCCCACGAGCGCGCCGTCGACCGCCACGATGCCGCCCGGGCGCAGCAGCCGCAGCGCCTGCTCGACGTACTCGGGGTAGCTGTGCCGGTCCGCACCGATCAGCACCAGGTCGTACGCGCCGTCGGTCAGGCGGGGCAGCACGTCGCTCGCCCTGCCGGGGATGGTGCGGGTGCGGGTGCCCCGGATCCCCGCCTCGGAGAACGCCTCCTTGGCGGCGCGCTGGTGCTCGACCTCGACGTCGATCGTGGTCAGGACGCCGTCCTCGGGCATGCCGCGGAGCAGCCAGAGGGAGGCGACGCCCGTGCCCGTCCCGATCTCCACCACGGCGCGGGCCGCGAGAGCAGCGGCGAGAGCCTGCAGGACGGCTCCTGTGCCGGGCAGGACGGCGGGGCAACCCAGCTCGGCGGCGCGCTCGCGGGCGCGCAGGAGGACGTCGTCCTCCGGCACGAACTCCTCGCAGTAGGTCCAGCTCGACGCCTTGGCGTTGGTCCGGCCGATGTCGGTGGTGATAGGGCCCTCCTGGTCTTGGGCACCGCGTGTCTCCGGTGGCCCGGACGGACTGCTGTGGTGCGGCGGCCCCGCGCGGTGCAGGTGAAGCGATCGTACCGTTCCGCGGGGCTTCAGGCGCTGGCTGACGGGCGTGCCGGGGGAGGTTTGGTGCACGTCGTGTCGACGTCCGCGACGAGCCGGGAACGGAAGACGGTGCTCCCGCGTTGAGAGGGGACAATGGACCGTGTGAGCAGTGACGTGAGTTCCCAGCCCTGGACACCCCCGACGTGGGACCAGATCGTCCGGGAGCACTCCGCGCGCGTGTACCGGCTGGCCTATCGCCTGACGGGCAACCAGCACGACGCCGAGGACCTGACCCAGGAGACCTTCATCCGGGTGTTCCGCTCGCTGTCGAGCTACACGCCCGGGACGTTCGAGGGCTGGCTGCACCGCATCACGACCAACCTCTTCCTGGACCAGGTGCGTCGCAAGCAGCGCATCCGCATGGAGGCCATGGGTGACGACTCCGCGCAGTACCCGGCCACGGGCGAGATGACCCACCCGGAGCGCGGCTACGAGCACACCAACCTCGACCACGACGTGCAGCGGGCCCTGGACGCGCTGTCCCCGGAGTACCGGGCGGCCGTCGTGCTGTGCGACATCGAGGGCCTGAGCTACGAGGAGATCGCCGTGACGCTGGGCATCAAGCTCGGCACGGTGCGCTCACGCATCCACCGCGCCCGCAGCCAGCTCCGCGCGGCGCTGCCGCACCGTGACCCGTCCGAGCGTCCTGCGGCCCAGGCCGCGGACGCCGACGGCGTGGTCGAGGAGCTGGCGGTGCTCGCCGCCCGCACCGTCCAGGGGGCAGGATGACGCACCTCGGGACGCTCGTCAGCGCGCTCGCCGACGACCAGCTCTCGCCCGCGACGCGTGAGCGGGCGCTGACGCACGTCGCGGGCTGCGACCGGTGCGCCGCGGAGCTCGCCGTGGCCCGGGCGGTGCGCAAGCGCCTGTCGTGCGCCCGGGACGTGCTGCCCACGAGCGACCTGACGTCGCGGCTGCTCGCGCTGTCGGCGCAGATGCCGGCCGCACAGGGGGACCCGTTGCGCCAGGGGCCGCCGGTGCGCGACCCGTGGGCGGCGACGGCCGAGGCGGGTGCGCTGCGCGACGCGCTCACGGGAGACTTCCAGGCGCACGCCCGACGACGTCGCACGCGTCGGGTCGTCGTCGCGGCCGCCGGCGGGGTCACCGTCCTGGCGTTCGCGTTGTTCACGCTCGGTGACCGGCCGGTGGTGGTCCCCGACAGGAACGTGGCGGCCCCCCTCACGCTCCTCGCCCAGGCGGGACAGGACTCCGCGGGCGCGGCCGAGATCGACGTCGTCCCGCTCCTGCCGCCGACGGACGGGACCGTGGTGGGCGCCGCGGGGACAGGGCGCGCCGGGTCGGGGGACTCGATGGAGCTGGTCGACTCCGCCGCGCTCGCGTGGATGGCCGAGCACGGCTGGACCAGCCCCGAGGGGATCCTGGAGGGCTTCGACGTGACGGGGGTCCACCTCGTGGGCGAGGCGAAGGACGTGCTGCAGGTCGATCTCTCGGGGCCCGAGGGGACCATCGTGGTCCGTGAGCAGCTCGGACGGCTGGACACCGCGTCGCTGGACGGCTCCGAGGGCTTCGACGGGCGCGCCGTGCACGTCCTGTCCGACGAGCCGTGGCACGTCGTGTGGCAGGCTGGGGACACCGTGATCGACGTCGTGGCAGAGGTCTCGCAAGAGGTCCTGGCCGCGTTCGTGGCGACTTTCCCGGCGCACGACTTCGACGAGGGGGTCCCGGCCCGCATCTCCCGGGGATGGACGACCATGACAGGAGCCTTGGGCACCCCATGACCGCACACGACTCAGCGCCCGGACCTGCGGAGCCGCAGCCGACCCAGGAGCCCCGCAACCCGTTCGCGCCGCCGTCGTCGTACCGCTCGGTCCCGAGCGCGCCGCCGACCGCCGGCGGCGGTACGCCCGGCCCCGCAGCGCCTCCCGCCGCGTCCGGGCACGCTCCCGGGCAGCACGACACCCGTCCGTACGGCACCCCGCTCGGCGCGCTGCCTCCCGCGCGCCCCGGGCTCACCGGCTACCCCGGCACCCAGGGGTCGTCCGCCCCGGTGCCGCCCCCGCCGTCGTACCCGGTGCGCCAACCCGGCACGTACCCGCCGGCCTCCCCGTCCCAGCCGGGCGCCGTCCCGCAGGCCGCCCAGGCCGACCAGGGGGCTGCACCCTCGACCGAGCCCTGGGGCGGCCCGCCCGCGCCGCCCGTCCCGGTGCGGCGTCGCCGTGTCGGCGCCGGTGCGGTGGCCGGCATCGCCGCGCTCGCCCTGGTGGCCGGCGCGGTCGGAGGCGTCGCGGCCGACCGGATCGTGGACGGCCCGGGCCGGGACCCCGTGGACGTCTCGCTGCCGGCCGCCGGGACCGCGCCGGGTGAGGAGCGTCCGCAGGGTTCGGTCGCGGCGGTCGCCGCGACCGTCCTGCCCAGCGTCGTCTCGCTCCAGGTCGAGGGCACCGACGGCGTCGCGACCGGGTCCGGCTTCGTCATCCGTGAGGACGGCTACATCCTCACCAACAACCACGTGGTCGCCGGTGGTGCCGGGGGCGGTGAGGTCACGGTGCTCTTCGCCGACGGCAGCGAGCGTCCCGCAGAGATCGTCGGCCGGACCCCGGACTACGACCTGGCGGTCGTCAAGGTCGACGAGTCGGGCCTCACGCCGCTCGTGCTGGGAGACAGCGACGCGGTCGTCGTGGGGGACCCCGTCGTGGCGATCGGTGCACCGCTCGGCCTCAACGGGACCGTCACGACCGGGATCGTGAGCGCGCTGCACCGGCCCGTGGCGGCGGGCGACTCGGCGGACACCGCCTTCATCGACGCGATCCAGACGGACGCCGCGATCAACCCCGGCAACTCGGGCGGACCGCTGGTCAACGGCGCGGGGGAGGTCGTCGGGGTGAACTCGGCGATCGCGCAGCCGCCGGGCACCGGCGGGGCGACCGGGAGCATCGGTCTGGGGTTCGCGATCCCGTCGAACCAGGCCAGACGCACCGCGGAGGAGCTCATGGAGGGTGGCACCGCGACCTACCCGGTGATCGGTGTCCTCCTGGACTCGCGCTACCAGGGGGAAGGGGTGCAGGTCACGACCGAGCCGCAGGGTGGGCAGGCGCCCGTCACGGCGGACGGCCCCGCGGCCGCGGCCGGGATCCAGGCGGGCGACGTCATCCTGTCGATCGACGGGCGGCCCGTGAGCCAGAGCGACGAGCTCATCGTCGCGATCCGGGCCAAGGCGCCCGGGGACACGGTCACGCTGCGCGTGCGCACGGGCGACCAGGAGCGCGACGTCCGCGTCGTGCTCGACGAAGCCACGAGCGAGTAGTCTGACCGCGTGTTCGGAATCAACGGCTGGGAATTCGGGATCATTCTGGTGGTCGCCGTCATCGTCATCGGTCCGGAGAGGCTGCCCCGCTACGCCGAGCAGCTCGGTGCGTTCGTCCGCACCGCACGCGGCTTCCTGAAGGACGCCAAGGCTCGCGTGGACGACGAGCTGGGCGAGCAGGTCGGCGACGTGGACTGGTCCAAGCTGGACCCGCGCCAGTACGACCCTCGCCGTATCGTCCGCGAGGCGCTCCTCGACGACGACGACGCGCCGGCGGCACCCGCGCGGTCGCGCGCCGCGGTCCCCGTACCGCCGCCGCCCCCGCGCGCCGCGTCCGACGCGGTCCCGGTGTCCCCGCTGCCGGCTCCGTTCGACGACGAGGCGACCTGAGCGCAGGTACCCGGGTCCCGGAGCGTGACCCGGATTCGGTCGGGGCACGTGGACCTGCAAGAATGGGGCAATGGTCAACGAGGTTCCCGGTGCACGGCGTCCACGCATCTTCTCCGGGATGCAGCCCACGGAAGATTCGCTCCAGCTGGGCAACTACATCGGGGCTCTGAGCCAGTGGGTCGCGCTGCAGGAGTCGTACGACGCGATCTACTGCGTCGTCGACATGCACGCGCTGACGGTGAACCCGGACCCCGAGCGGCTGCGGGAGCGCACGCGGCGCACCGCGGCCCAGTACCTGGCCGGCGGGGTGGACCCCGAGAGCTCGACCCTGTTCGTGCAGTCGCACGTCCCCGAGCACGCCGAGCTCGCCTGGGTGCTCTCGTGCCAGACGGGGTTCGGCGAAGCAGGGCGCATGACCCAGTTCAAGGACAAGTCCGCGAAGCAGGGTAGCGACGGCACCACGGTCGGGCTCTTCACCTATCCGGTGCTCATGGCTGCGGACATCCTCCTGTACGACGCCGCGCTCGTGCCGGTCGGCGAGGACCAGCGCCAGCACCTCGAGCTCGCACGCAACCTCGCCGAACGGCTCAACTCACGCTTCGGTGAGGACACCGCGGTGGTGCCCGAGCCGCACATCGTCAAGGCCGTCGCGAAGATCTTCGACCTGCAGGAGCCCACGGCCAAGATGAGCAAGTCCTCCTCGGGGGGCAAGGGGGTCATCTGGTTGCTGGAGGACCCCAAGGTCGCGGCCAAGCGCATCAAGTCCGCCGCGACCGACTCCGAGAACGAGATCCGCTACGACCCGGCGGGCAAGCCCGGCATCTCGAACCTGCTGACGATCTTCTCCGCCCTCACGTCGCGGCCCGTCACGGACATCGCCGCGGACTACGAGGGCAAGGGCTACGGGCACCTCAAGGTGGACCTGGCCGAGGTCGTCGTCGACTTCCTGACCCCGTTCCAGGCGCGCGCGAACGAGTACCTGTCGGACCCTGCGGAGCTCGACGCGGTCCTGGCCCGTGGCGCGCAGCGGGCCCGGGGCCTGGCTCAGGTCACCCTCGACCGCATCTACGACCGGGTCGGGCTGCTGCCGGCTCGTCGGACCCGCTGATGAACCTCCCGGAGCGCGGCCCCCACCAGGTGCGGATCGGCATCGCCATCGAGATCCCCGAGCCCTACGGCACGGCGCTCCAGGAGGCGCGTGCGGCGTTCGGGGACCCCTTCGCAGGCGACATCCCCCCGCACATCACGCTGCTCGGACCGACCGTGCTGGACGAGTCGGACCTGGAGGAGGTCTATGCCCACCTGGAGGGCGTGGCCGCCCAGGGAGCGCCCTTCCGGGTCATCCTGCGGGGGAGCGGCACCTTCCGGCCCGTGTCGCCCGTGGTGTTCGTGATCGTCGCGCAGGGGATCGCCGAGTGCGAGCGCCTCGAGGGGGCCGTGCGCTCGGGCATCCTCGACCAGGAGCTGCGCTTCAACTACCACCCGCACGTCACGGTCGCGCACGAGGTCGACGACGAGGCGCTCGACCTGGCGTTCGACGAGATGGCGAGCTTCGAGGCCTCGTTCGACGTCACGGGTGTCCACCTGTACGAGCACGGCGACGACGGCGTGTGGCGACCCGCGCGCCGGTTCGAGCTCACCGGTCTGTCGCACGGGTGAACCGCCGGGTCCTCTTCTAGGCTCGGGCGATGACTCAGGCAACCACCCCAGGACGACCACCAGGATCGAGGGGTTCAGGCCCGAGGCCGCCCGAGGAGTCGCCCGACGAGGCGGCGGGGGCCGTGGCCCGCCTGGTCGATCGCGGCAAGGCGCTCCAGGCGTGGTGGAACGCGACCCGCCCCGCACGTGCCCTCGCGCAGTACGGGGTCCAGCGCGGGGCCCTGCTGTGCGGCGGCATGGCCTACTCGGCGCTCTTCTCTCTCTTCGCGGCCCTGACCATCTTCTACACGGCCTTCATGGCCTTCCTCGGCAACCGTGAGGATCTGCGGGACGAGATCTTCGTCCAGATCGACAAGGCGATCCCGGGGCTCATCAAGACCACCCCGCAGGGCGAGGGCGTCCTGGACCCGAGCGACCTGATCCTGCGGAGCGGCTTCAGCATCTCGAGCATCGTCGCGGTGGTGGTGCTGCTCTTCAGCGCGATCTCGTTCATGGCGGCGCTCCGTACGTCGACCCGGGCGATGTTCTCGCTCACCGACGTCGGGCAGAACCCGGTGCTGACGAAGCTGCGCGAGCTCGGCGGTTTCGTCGTGCTGGGGCTCGCCGTCGTGATCGCCGCCGCTGCGACCGTGGTGGTGCAGGCCCTGGGCACCACGATCTTCGGCGAGGGCACGCTGGCCTCGGTGCTCGTGCCCGTGGGCGGTGCCCTCGTCGGGCTCGTCTTCGACGCTGCGGTCGTGGTGCTGGTGATCCGCTTCGTCGCGAGCGTACGACCGCCGCGCAAGGACCTGTACATCGGCGCGCTGGCCGCGGCGGCGGCCTTCGGGGTGCTGCGCTTCCTCGGGACGAGCCTGATCGTCGGGAGCGCCTCGCGCAACGCCCTGCTGGCGTCGTTCGCCACCATCGTCACGATCCTGCTGCTCGCGAACTTCGTGACGCGCGTGCTGCTCATGGTCGCGGCGTGGATCGCCGACCCGCCCGCCCAGCCGACGCCCGAGGAGCTGCGCGAGCAGGCCGAGCAGGAACGGGAGCAGCGGCTCGACGCCGAGGTCCGCCGGGGCGCCGGGTACGGCTACCCCTGGAGCCCTGTGGTGCGGGGCGTACGGCGCGGGCGGGCCGCCCGGGTGCGCGCGGACGCCTGACCGGTCGAGGGGCGGGTGCACCGACGCAGACGGCGGCCCCTCGGCCGGAGCCGGGGGACCGCCGTCGGGCAGTCGGCGTGCGTCAGAACGCGCGGGTGATCATCGCGCGCTTGACCTCCTGGATCGCCTTGGTGACCTCGATGCCGCGAGGGCAGGCCTCGGTGCAGTTGAAGGTCGTGCGGCAGCGCCACACGCCCTCCTTGTCGTTGAGGATCTCCAGGCGCTGGGCAGCGCCCTCGTCGCGGGAGTCGAAGATGAAGCGGTGCGCGTTGACGATCGCCGCCGGGCCGAAGTACTGGCCGTCGGTCCAGAACACCGGGCAGGACGACGTGCACGCGGCGCACAGGATGCACTTGGTGGTGTCGTCGAAGCGCTCGCGCTGCTCGGCCGACTGCAGGCGCTCGTTGCTCGGCTCGTTCCCCGAGGTGATGAGGAACGGCATGATCTCGCGGTAGGAGGCGAAGAACGGCTCCATGTCCACGACGAGGTCCTTGACGACCGGCAGGCCCTTGATGGGCTCGACGGTGATCGGCTTGTCCGGGTTGACGTCCTTGAGCAACGTCTTGCAGGCCAGGCGGTTGCGGCCGTTGATCCGCATCGCGTCGGAGCCGCAGATCCCGTGCGCGCACGAACGGCGGAAGGTCAGCGAGCCGTCGTGCTCCCACTTGATCTTGTGCAGGGCGTCGAGCACGCGGTCCGTGCCGTGGGCCAGGACCGTGTACTCCTCCCAGTACGCGTCGTCGCCGTGCACGGACTCGGGGTTGTAGCGGCGGAGCCTGATCGTGACCTCGAACGAGGGCACGGCACCGACCTCGGTCTTCTCAGAACCGGTAGGGGCTTCGAGTGTGGCAGTCATCAGTACTTCCGCTCCATGGGCTCGTACCGGGTCTGGGTGACGGGCTTGGACCCCAGCACGATCTTGTAGGAATCGAACTCCTCGACGTGGTCGAAGTAGCCGTCGATGTGACCGTCGGCGGTGTCGCCGGCGGACGTGGGGCGGCGGTAGGCCATCGTGTGGAGCATGTAGTTGGCGTCGTCACGATCAGGATAGTCCTCGCGGTAGTGACCACCGCGGGACTCCTTGCGGTTGATCGCGGCGATGACCGTGACCTCGGCGATGTCGAGCAGGAAGCCCAGCTCGATGGCCTCGAGGAGGTCCGTGTTGAACAGGCGCCCCTTGTCCTGGACCGAGACCTGGCGGTAGCGGTCCTGCAGGGTGCGGATGTCCGAGAGCGCCTGGTCGAGCGACTCGCCCGTGCGGAAGACCTGGGCGTTGGCGTCCATCGTCTCCTGGAGGGCCTTGCGGACGTCGGCGACCCGCTCGCCGTCGGGACGGTTGCGCATCTCGTCGAGCTGCGCGATCACGGCGGCGGCCGGGTTGGCGGGCAGCTCACGGTACTCGGCGGTCGCGGCGTACCGCGCGGCCTCGCGGCCTGCACGCTTGCCGAACACGTTGATGTCGAGGAGCGAGTTGGTGCCCAGCCGGTTCGAGCCGTGGACCGAGACGCACGCGACCTCGCCGGCTGCGTAGAGGCCCCGGACGACGTTGTGGCCGTCGCGCAGCACCTCGCCCTCGACGTTGGTCGGGATGCCGCCCATGGCGTAGTGCGCCGTGGGGTACACGGGCACCGGCTCGGTGTAGGGCTCGATGCCGAGGTAGGTGCGCGCGAACTCCGTGATGTCCGGCAGCTTGGCGTCGATGTGCGCGGGCTCGAGGTGCGTGAGGTCGAGCAGGACGTAGTCCTTGTTCGGCCCGGCTCCGCGGCCCTCACGGACCTCGTTCGCCATGGACCGCGCGACGATGTCGCGCGGGGCGAGGTCCTTGATGGTCGGGGCGTAGCGCTCCATGAAGCGCTCGCCCTCGCCGTTGCGCAGGATGCCGCCCTCACCACGGGCTGCCTCCGACAGGAGGATCCCGAGGCCGGCGAGGCCGGTCGGGTGGAACTGGAAGAACTCCATGTCCTCCAGCGGCAGGCCACGGCGGTACGCCAGCGCCATGCCGTCACCCGTGAGGGTGTGCGCGTTCGAGGTGGTCTTGAAGATCTTGCCCGCCCCGCCGGTGGCGAAGATGATCGCCTTGGCCTGGAAGACGTGGATCTCGCCGGTCGCGAGGTCGTAGGCGACCACGCCGGTCGCGTTGACCTGCTCGCCGTCGGGCACGTCCTCGGCGGCGAGGTCGTGGTCCGTGATGAGGTCCAGGACGTAGAACTCGTTGAAGAACTCGACGTTCTGCTTGACGCAGTTCTGGTAGAGCGTCTGGAGGATCATGTGGCCCGTGCGGTCAGCGGCGTAGCACGAGCGGCGGACCGCGGCCTCGCCGTGGTTGCGCGTGTGCCCGCCGAAGCGGCGCTGGTCGATCTTGCCCTCGGGGGTGCGGTTGAAGGGCAGGCCCATGCGCTCGAGGTCGAGCACCGCGTCGATGGCCTCCTTGGCCATGATCTCCGCGGCGTCCTGGTCGACGAGGTAGTCGCCGCCCTTGACCGTGTCGAACGTGTGCCACTCCCAGTTGTCCTCCTCGACGTTCGCGAGGGCGGCGCACATGCCGCCCTGCGCCGCGCCGGTGTGGGACCGGGTGGGGTAGAGCTTCGAGATGACCGCCGTGCGGACCTTGCCGGACGACTCCAGTGCCGCGCGCATGCCGGCGCCGCCTGCTCCGACGATGACGACGTCGTACTGATGGGTTTGCATCGGTGTCGATGCCTCCTGTGACGAGTGGGAAACGGGGACGGGTGTGTCAGGCGGCGGCTGGGGGACCGTCGAGAGACAGGACCGTCAGGCGGTGCAGAACGACGGGAGCTGGTAGTCCAGGGCGTTCGGGGGGCACGGGTCGAACGTGAAGACCACGAGGGTGCCGAGCACCGTGACGATCACGAACGCGAGGTACAGGGCGGACTTGAGCACGAGGCGCGTGCCGTCGCGCTGGGCGTAGTCGTTGATGATCGTGCGCACGCCGTTCGTGCCGTGGATCATCGCGAGCCACAGCATGAGCAGGTCCCAGACCTGCCAGAACGGTGAGGCCCACTTGCCGGCGACGAAGCCGAAGTCGATCGCGTGGACGCCCTCGCCGACCATGAGGTTCACGAACAGGTGCCCGAAGATCAGGACGATCAGCACGACGCCCGAGGCGCGCATGAAGACCCAGCTGTACAGCTCGTAGTTCGAGCGCGTGGTCTTCTGGCGCTTGTAGGGGTCCCGCGGGGCCGCGAGGGGAGAGCTGGTGCTCGTGGTGCTCATCAGTGCCCACCTCCGAAGACGTTCATGAGGTGACGGGGCAGGAAGCCCGCCATCGTCACGGCGAACAGGCCGACGACGACCCAGAGCATCGTGCGCTGGTACCGGGGACCCTTGGCCCAGAAGTCGACGAGGATGATGCGGACGCCGTTGAAGGCGTGGAACACGATGGCGGCCACGAGGCCGGCCTCGCCGAGTCCCATGATCACCGTCTTGTACGTGCCGATGACGGCGTCGTACGCCTCGGGCGAGACTCGTACAAGTGCTGTGTCCAGCACGTGCACGAGGAGGAAGAAGAAGATGAGCACGCCGGTCACGCGATGCGCGACCCACGACCACATGCCTTCACGGCCGCGGTACAGCGTGCCAGCAGGTGCACTGGGCACTTTAGGGGCCTCCTGTGGCGAGTTCAGGGGTGAGATATCGAGCTGGACGACGTCGTCCGCCGGGGGCCGTTCACGACCGTCCCGCCGAGGTTCCGTGAAGTCGGTCGGGGGGCGGCAGGTCCAGGGCTCGCCGGAGTCCGTCGATATCCTTCTCTGGGGTTCCACCATAGTGACATCGGCATCGTGGTGCGGACCGCGTGACGTACCAGGCACCCCGGCCACCCCTGATTGTGACCCATTCCACACGGGTCCCGATGGCTCGCGGATGCCCGTCTCCGGAGGGTCCTCCGACGCTCGGTCACGCGTGGGTCACGCGTCGGTCACTATGCTTCGAGCATGTCGACCCTCCCCGTGCCTGCGCCCCGCCCGGACTCGTCGTCAGGCGGCTCCGCCCCCCTGGCCCCGGCCATCCCCGGCTTCTATGCCGTCATCCCCGCCGGTGGGGCCGGCACCAGGCTCTGGCCGCTCTCGCGCCGCGGCAACCCCAAGTTCCTGCTGGACCTGACCGGGTCCGGGCGGTCGCTGCTCCAGGCCACGGTCGACCGGCTCGCCCCCCTCGCGGGCCAGGACGGGATCGTGCTGGTGACCGGTCGCCAGCACGTCGCCTCGGCGCGCACCCAGCTCCCGGGCCTGCGGGACGACGCGGTGCTGGCCGAGCCCTCGCCCCGGGACTCGATGGCGGCGATCGGGCTCGCGGCCGCGGTGCTCGAGCAGCGCCACGGCGACGTCGTGATCGGCTCGTTCGCCGCCGACCAGGTCATCACGGGGCAGGCGGCGTTCGAGCAGGCGGTCCGGGAGGGCGTCGAGGCCGCGCGGGCGGGGTACGTCGCGACGGTCGGGATCGCGGCGTCGCGCCCGTCGACCGCGTTCGGCTATGTCCGCAGCGGGGACCCGCTGGGCCTGGCCGGGGCGCCCACCGCCCTGCACGCGCAGGGCTTCACCGAGAAGCCGGACGCGAGCGCGGCCCAGCGCTACGTGCGGTCGGGGGAGTACCGGTGGAACGCGGGCATGTTCATCACCCTGACCTCGGTGCTGCTCGGTCACCTCGCGGACCAGCGTCCCGAGCTCCACGACGGCCTGCGCACCGTGGCCGCGGCCTGGGACACCCCGGACCGCGACCGTGTCCTGGCGGAGGTCTGGCCCGGTCTGGAGAAGATCGCGATCGACCACGCGGTCGCCGAGCCCGTGGCGGCCGTGGGGGGCGTCGCGGTCGTGCCGGGGAACTTCGGGTGGGACGACATCGGGGACTTCAACTCCCTGGCGGCCCTGCTGCCCTCGGCCGACGAGTCGGGGTCCAAGGTGCTGGGCGACGCGGACAAGGTCGTCCGGCGCGAGAGCGCCGGCTCGGTCGTCGTCCCGGCGAGCGAGCGGGTCGTGACGATCCTGGGGCTCGACGACGTCGTGGTGGTCGACACGCCGGACGCGCTCCTGGTCACCACGCGTGCCCGCGCGCAGCAGGTCAAGGACATGGTCGACCTGG
>Ga0233375_1000503_pt1 | contig 20948 bp, 18 predicted proteins | sample ElkDunMinimDraft_10_FD_191539 | JGI IMG/M metagenome (GOLD analysis project Ga0233375, IMG submission 191539) | Fecal eukaryotic communites from dung pellets of Tule Elk in California, USA - Elk Dung E16 | ecosystem: Host-associated > Mammals > Digestive system > Large intestine > Fecal | place... | reverse complement strand
CACGGTGTCGAAGACGTCGTCGTGCACGACCGTCACGCCGAGCCCGCGCAGCCCCTGCTGCACCGCCCGCGCACGCCCGTGCACGCGGCGCGCGATCGCCCGCAGCCCGTCCGGCCCGTGGTAGACCGCGTACATCGACGCGACGATCGCCAGCAGCGCCTGCGCGGTGCAGATGTTGCTCGTGGCCTTCTCGCGGCGGATGTGCTGCTCACGGGTCTGCAGCGCGAGGCGGTAGGCGGGAGCGCCGTCGGCGTCGACGGACACCCCGACCAGGCGCCCGGGCAGCGTGCGCTCGAGCCCGGAGCGCACGGCCATGAACGCCGCGTGCGGCCCGCCGCCGAACAGCGGGACGCCGAACCGCTGCGCCGAGCCGACGGCGACGTCCGCCCCCAGCTCACCCGGCGACGTCACCAGCGTCAGGGCCAGCAGGTCCGCGGCCACGGTCACCAGCGCCCCGCGCTCCTTGGCCGCCGCGACCACCGGGCGCAGGTCGCGCAGCGCACCCGACGCCCCGACCTGCTGCACGACGACGCCCACCAGCGGCCCGTCCAGCTCGGGCAGGCCGTCGGTGAGGTCCGCGACGACGACCGGCAGACCCACGGCCTCGGCCCGCCCCCGCGCCACCGCGAGGGACTGCCCGAACAGGTCCGCGTCGAGCACGACCGTGCCCGTCGTCGCCCGCGACGCGCGCCACATGAGCGCGACGGCCTCGGCCACGGCGGTGGCCTCGTCGAGGAGGGAGGCGTTCGCGACGTCGAGCCCCGTCAGGTCCGACACGACGGTCTGGAAGTTGAGCAGCGCCTCGAGCCGGCCCTGCGAGATCTCCGGCTGGTACGGCGTGTAGGCCGTGTACCAGGCGGGCGACTCCAGCACGTTGCGCCGGATCACCGCGGGGGTGACCGTGCCGTAGTAGCCCTGCCCGATCATCGGGCGCAGCACGCGGTTGCGGCCGGCGATCGCCCGCAGGTCGGCGAGCACCTGCTCCTCGGACCGCGCGGGCGGCAGGTCGAGCGGGCGGTCGGTGCGGATCGCGGCGGGCACGGCGGCGTCGACGAGCGCGTCGAGGTCGTCGTACCCCAGGGCGGCGAGCATGCGGGACGTCTCGTCCCCGCGGGGGCCGATGTGCCGGTCGGCGAAGCCGGCGGCGGCCGGCGAGCGGCGCGGCGGGACGTCGGCGGACGGAGCGGCGGACGGGACGGGCGGCACGGCGAGGTCGGTCACGGGTGCTCCACGGGGTCGTCCGGTCGTGCCGACGCACGGCCCGGGACGGGCAGGGGCTCCCCGCTCTGTCATCCACCCCGTACGGGGTGACCTGAGAGTTTTGCCGGTCCGCCATGAGCACGCCCCGACGGGACGCGGCTCCGGGGCGCGCCGGCTTGCACCGTCGGTGGGCACCGGACCTGGCCGGCGCCGCTTTCCAGAGTTGCCTGGCCGCGGCGGTACGGGTGCCTGAGAGATTCCCGGGGAGGGTTGCTCCTTCGGCGTCCCGCGCTGCCGTCCTCGCGGACGGCCGACGGGAGCTCTCCCGCCGCGGTTCGAGCAGCGTGTTCAGTTGTGCTGGATCCGCGGCCAGCCTACGGCACGGGCGCCCTGCCGACCCCCGGGGACGGCACCGGACCGGGCGATCCGCGAACCGGTCGTACCCGGGTATTGACGTTAAACCTCCGGACACGACAGCATTCGGACAACCCGCCTCTGCAACGCTGCAGACCGCGGGGTGTCGTGGACGTCGAGTGCGTCCACGTCCTTCCGGAGGGGGAAGCATCTCATCGGCTCTCGACGCGGAGAGCGGGTCCGCTGCGCCCACCTACCGGTCGGCGACAGAGGAGAGGAATCGATGAGGATGACTCGAACAGGCCCAGCAGGGCACCGACGGACCGCAGCCGTGGTCGCGGGCGCCGCACTCGTGATGGGAGGTGCGGCGGTGGCACCAGCCGCAGCAGCCGACGGGGTCGCACCGGACCCGTGGGTGTCGGTGACCCCCGAGGGGTACTACCGGTTCACCGCACCGCAGGCCGTGGTGCAGGAGCTCGTCGGGGGCACACCGCAGACCGTCGAGCTGCAGGGCAACATCGGCCCCGCGGGCACCTGGTCCGACCTGGCGATGGACCCCAGCGGGACGGACTACCCGACGCAGGTCGGGATCCTCGACCCCGGCCTGTACTACTACCAGTACACGGCGACGTTCCCGGACCGCACCAAGACGTCGTTCCGCAACCCGGACACCCCCGTGGCGATCGAGTCCAAGCCGACCTGGAACACGTTCTTCGTGCCCGGCCCGTCGGTGCAGTGGATGGCCGACGTCCCGAACGGCGGCGAGGTCACGGAGCTGACGTGGGACAGCCCCGTCTCCGGTGACGAGCGCACGTCGCTGGTCTGGACGCCGCCCGGGTACGACGCCGAGCGCGAGGAGGCGTACCCGGTGCTCCACCTGCTGGCCGACTCGGGCCAGTCCGCGGACGAGTGGACCGAGCTGGGGCGCGCGCGGCAGGTGCTCGACAACCTTGCCGCCGAGGGCGACCTGACGCCGATGGTCGTCGTGATGTCGCAGCTCGGCGGCTCGGACCCGGGCACCGACCTGCTCGACGGGGTCGCCGCGGCCACCCGCGACGCGTACCACGTGTCGCAGGAGGACCAGGCGCTGGCCGGCATCGGCGCCGGCGCGCAGCAGGCCCTGACCGTGCTGCGCACCGACCCGGGTGTGTTCCGCGAGGTCGCGTCCTTCTCGGGGCGTCTGACCGGCTCGATCAGCGCCACGACGGCACGGGAGATCAACGAGGGCACCGACCGGCTGCGCGTCTACGTCGGCAACGTGCTCGACCCCGCCTACAACCCGACGCACGACCTGCTGCGGGCGCTGGAGCGCGCGGGGGTCGAGCACGAGTTCGACGGTGTCGACCCCGACACCGGCGGCACCTGGGACACGTGGCGCGAGGGTCTGCGGGACTTCGCGTCGCGCGTCTTCACCGACGCCGGCCACGGCCCGCGCGAGGGGCACGGCCCGCTCGACGAGCGCTACACGGCGCCCGCCACCGGGTCGGTCACCACGCCCCACGTGGACGAGGACGGCATCGTCACGTTCGAGACGGGCACGCAGTTCACGGACGCGAAGGACGTCACCGTCTGGGCCAACTGGGCCCCGAACGGTGCGTGGTTCCGCGTGCCGATGACGAAGGTCGGGGACCGCTGGCGGCTGCAGATGGGCCCGCTCGACGGGTTCTACTACTACCGGTACGTCGTCGACGGGGTGGACGTGAAGGACCCCGAGGACACGGTCAACACCCTCACCGGCGTCAGCCCGCTGTTCGTGCCGGGCGAGACGGACCGGCTGCTGGGCGACCTGCCCGAGGAGGACCGCGGCGACCTGAACCTCCTGACGTACCAGAGCGCGGTCGCCGGTGAGGAGCGCCAGGCGTACGTCTGGACCCCGAAGGGCTACGACCCGAACCGCGCCGAGCCCTACCCCGTGCTGTACCTCAACCACGGCGGCGGGCAGAACTACGGCGACTGGGTCGAGGTGGGCCGCGCGCCGCAGATCCTCGACCACTACATCAAGGACGGCGCGATCGTCCCGATGGTGGTCGTCATGGGGAACGGCAACTCGCCGGACTTCCCGGCCGAGCTCATGGAGAACCTCGCACCCGCCGCGCGGGCCGAGTACAACATCGCGGACGACGCGGCCGGCCAGGCCATCGCCGGCCTCTCGATGGGCGCCATGAACACGCTCAACACGTGGCTGACCCGCCCGGGCCAGTTCGGGTGGATGGGTGCGTTCTCCGGCGGCCTGTTCTTCAACACCCCGCAGTTCGACCCCGCCGCCGTCAACGCCGAGACCCGGCTGGCGCGGATCTACACCGGTGACAAGACCGACTTCACGTACCAGGCGACGATGGACCTCCTGAACCTGCTGGAGACCAACGGCATCGAGCACGAGTTCGCCGGTGTCACGCAGGGCCCGCACGGGTTCGACGTGTGGTCGAAGAACCTGATCGACCTGCTGCCGCGCCTGTTCCGCGACCCGGCCACCACCGAGGGCGTCGAGCTGAAGGCCGTCGTGCCGGAGAACCAGGACGGCGTCCTGGCCCTGTCGGTCGCGGCCGACAGCGTCACGCTCGACGGGCCGCAGAACACCGGCACCGCGCTGCGGTTCCGGGGCCAGCTGCCCGCGGTGACGGTCGCCGACTCCCGCTCCGTCTCGCAGGCGGGGGTCACGGGGTGGGCGGTCACCGGCCAGGCGTACTCGTTCGACTCCGGCTCGCGTCTGCTGGACGCGAAGCACCTGGGCTGGACGCCACGTGTCGAGACCCCGCGTGCGGGGATCGTCGCCGGTGACGCCCGCGCCACCGCGCTCGGCGGCGGCGAGGGACTCGTCGTCCCGGGGCGTCTGGCGTCGGCCACGCCGGAGGGCCGTCTCGGCACGACGACGCTGGGCGCGGACCTCGTGCTCGACGTCCCGGTCGACACGGCGCCCGGCGAGTACACGGGCACGCTCAGCCTGTCGCTGTTCCCCGTCGACTGACCGACGGACCGACCGACCGACGCGCGGCGGGGGACCTCCCCGCCGCGCGTCGGCCCGAGGAGACACCCATGCACCGCACGCACCCGGCCGACCTCCCCCGCCCCTCCCGGCCCGCCGGCGCCGCCGTGCTGCTCGCCGTGCTGGTCGCCGCGCTGCTCGCGCCGGCGTGGCCGGCCGCGGCCGCGACCACCCAGATCGCCCCGACGACCGCGCAGCCCGACAACACCGTGACGTGGACGGTCCAGCCGGCGACCGCCGACGGCCCCGACGACCGCATCTCGCTGCGGCACGTCCTGGACCCCGGCGCGTCGGTCGCCGAGCACGTCACGGTCACGAACCTCGGCGAGACACCCGCGACGTTCGCCGTCTACGCCGGGGACGGCGTGCTGTCCGACGCCGGCTACTTCGACCTGCCGCCGACCGGGACACCGCCCCGCGACGGCGGGTCGTGGGTCACGCTCGGCGCCGTCGAGGGCGCGCAGCCCCAGGACGACGGCACGCTCCTCGTCGCGCTCGACGCCGGCGCGGCGGTGACCGTGCCCCTGACGATCTCCGTGCCCGACGACGCCCGACCCGGTGACCACCCGGCCGGCGTCGTGGCCGAGCTCGTCGCCGGCGACTCGCTGCGGCTCGCGGCGCGCAACGGCGTGCGGCTGCACCTGCGCGTCACGGGGGACATCGAGGCAGCGCTGACCCCCACCGACGTCACGACGCGCTGGGAGCCGTCGTGGAACCCCTTCGCCCCCGGCACGGTCCACGTGCGCTACCGGGTCGAGAACACCGGTGACGTGCGCCTCGCCGCCCGCGCCGTGACCACGCTGGCCGGCCCGTTCGGCGTGGCCGCGGCGGAGGACCGCACCGAGGTGCGCGAGGTGCTGCCCGCGCAGCAGGTGCTCGTCGAGGCCGCTGTCCCGGTGTGGCCGGTGGTGCGCGTCACCGGGCACGTCGACACCCGCCCGTGGGTGGTGGGCGACGACGTCGTCGACGCGGCGCTGCGCACCGGGTCCGCGCAGGTCACGGTGTGGACGGTGCCGTGGACGCAGCTCGCGCTGCTCGTGCTCGTCGTCGGGGGCGTGCTGCTGGTCCGGTGGCGGCGGGGACGGACCGCGCGGCAGGTGCAGGCCCGCGTCGACGCGGCGCTGGCGGCGGCCGGGGTCGCGCGTGAGCCCGCGCCGACGACGGGCGACACGGCCCCCGCGCGGTGACCCGCCGGGACGTCCCGGGGTCCGGCCCCGCGGAGGACCTGCTCAGGCCTCCGGGAAGACCGTCGCCATGAAGATCGCGAACGCGATGCCCACGGCCGGCAGCAGGAGACCGAAGCGCCACCACAGGTGCACGTCCGTGCGGCCCTCGGGGTCCAGCGCACGGCCCTCCTGCGGGGAGATCGGCTGCTGCGCCCACCCGGCCTCCGTGGCGGTCGCGAGCAGGTAGCCCGCGGGCCACGAGAAGCGGAACAGCCAGAACAGGTGGAAGTGGCCCCAGACGCGCACGAGGGCACGCCCGGGCTCGAGCTCAGCAGTCTTGGAGCGACGGCCCCAGCCGAAGAAGATCACGTGGCGTCCTGGTCGGGTCGGTGACGGGTCGCCCGAAGCGTAGGTGCCGGTCATGTCCGTTTGCGGCCGGATCCCCCGTTCGGCGGCGGGTGAGATCGGCGGGCGCGGGATCCCGCCGCGCGCCGCGTCACAGCAGGCCGGTGACCGCCTGCATGCCCAGGCTGGTCAGCGCCACGGCCAGCGACAACGCACCACCCAGCGCGAGCGGGCGCCAGCCGGCCCGACGCAGCGCGTCGACGGGGGTCAGCAGCCCGACGCCCGCGAGCGCCACCGCTGTCAGGGCGTGGGCGCCGGTGTCGGCGCCCTCTTCCCACGCGGCCGGGAACCAGCCCAGCGTGGTCACCGCGGACGCCACCAGGAACAGGACGAGGAACGGCGGGACGAGGCGCGTCCAGGGGGTCCCGCCGCCCGTCGCGTCCGCCGACGCGCGGTCCCGGCGGCCCTGCCGCACGGCCAGCGCGAACGTCACCGGCACGATCGCCAGCGTGCGGGTGAGCTTGACGACGACGGCCGTCTCGAGCGCGAGCGCCCCGTAGGCCGTGGCCGCCGCGACGACCGACGACGTGTCGTTGACGGCCGTGCCCACCCACGTCCCGAACCCCTCCTGCGACAGGCCCATCGCCTCGCCCAGCAGCGGGAACGTGATCGCCCCGAGCACGTTGAACGTGAAGATCGTCGCCATGGCCGTCGCGATGGTGGTCTGCGACGCCCGGATCACCGCGCTGGTCGCCGCGATCGCCGACGCCCCGCAGATGCCCGTGCCGACGCCGATGAGGGTGCGGGTGTCGGAGTCCAGACCGAGGCGGCGCCCGAGCAGCGCGGCCACCAGCAGGACCACCGTCAGCGTCACCAGCATCACCGGCAGCGCGTCACCGCCCGTCTCCGCGACCTGGCCGAGGGACAGCCCGAACCCGAGCAGCACGACCGCCGCCTGCAGCGCGAGGGTGGAGCAGGTGCGGGCGCCGGGTTCCAGGGCGCGCGCCCACGCGACCGGGCCGCGGGACAGCACCTCGCGCAGCGCCACCCCCATCGCCAGGGCGAGCACGGCGCCGCCCAGCAGCGGCACCGACGCCCCCAGGGCGGCCCCCGCCGCACCGAGCCCCAGGGCCACGGCGACGCCCGGCGCACGCTCGCGCCACGGTGCGACGGACCCGCCGCGGGGGGTGGGCTCGCGGCCGGGCGCGGGACGGTCGGCTTCCGGCACCTCTCCAGCGTCCACCCGCCGTCGCCCCACCGCCGCATCGGGCGCGGCGCGGGCGCGCACGCTGCGGAGGTGCTGGGATAGGGCCATGGAATTCCGCTACCTCGGCAGCTCGGGGCTCAAGATCTCCGAGATCACGTACGGCAACTGGCTCACCCACGGCTCGCAGGTGGAGAACGAGACCGCGACGCAGTGCGTCCGCGCCGCTCTCGACGCGGGCATCTCGACGTTCGACACCGCCGACGTCTACGCGAACACGAAGGCCGAGAGCGTCCTCGGCGAGGCGCTCAAGGGCGAGCGGCGCGAGTCGCTCGAGATCTTCACGAAGGTCTACTGGCCGACCGGCCCGGGCGGCAAGAACGACGTCGGGCTGTCGCGCAAGCACGTCATGGAGTCGATCAACGGCTCGCTGCGCCGCCTGCAGACCGACTACGTCGACCTCTACCAGGCCCACCGGTACGACACGGAGACCCCGCTCGAGGAGACGATGCAGGCGTTCGCCGACATCGTGCGCCAGGGCAAGGCGCTGTACATCGGCGTCTCGGAGTGGACCGCCGACCAGATCCGCGCCGGCCACGCGCTGGCGAAGGACCTGGGCGTGCAGCTCATCTCCAGCCAGCCGCAGTACTCGATGCTGTGGCGCGTCATCGAGGACGAGGTCGTCCCGACGTCGCGCGAGCTGGGGATCTCCCAGATCGTCTGGTCGCCCGTCGCCCAGGGCGTCCTCACCGGCAAGTACAAGCCGGGTCAGCAGCCGCCCGCCGGGTCGCGCGCCACGGACGAGAAGGGCGGCGCGAACATGATCAAGCGGTTCATGAACGACGACGTCCTCACCCGCGTGCAGGGCCTGCAGCCGGTCGCCGACGAGCTGGGCCTGTCGATGGCGCAGCTCGCCGTCGCGTGGGTGCTGCAGAACGACAACGTCGCCGCCGCGCTCATCGGCGCGTCGCGTCCCGAGCAGGTCACCGAGAACGTCAAGGCCGCCGGCGTGACGATCCCGGCCGAGCTGATGGCCCGCATCGACGAGGTCCTCGGCGACGTCGTGGAGCGCGACCCGGGCAAGACGGCGGAGACGTCCCCGCAGAAGCGACCCGCCTGACGACGTGACCGGACCGCTCTCCCACCCCGGGTGGGAGGGCGGTCCGGACGCCCGGGGCCGTCAGAAGTCGAAGAGGTCCTCGAGCCAGGACTCGCGCTTCTTGCGCTTGCCCCGGTCGTGGCCGTAGCCACCGCGGTCGTCGTACCCGCGCGCGTAGCCGCCGCGGTCGTCGCGGTCGTACCCGCGCTCGGGCGGACGGTCGTACGAGCCGTAGTCGCGCGTGTCACCGAGGCGGGGGTCCGGCGCGGCAGCGCCCGGGACGGCCCGGGGGTCGACGCCCGGCACCGCGGGCCCGGCACGGTCGATGATCTTGTCGAGCTCACCCCGGTCCAGCCAGATGCCGCGGCACACGGGGCAGTAGTCGATCTCGACGCCCTGGCGCTCGGTCATGACGAGCTGGGCCTGGTCCACGGGGCACTGCATGGTGTGCGCTCCTTCAGGTCGGGACGAGGACGAACCTACGCGAGTCCAGCGTCGGCGCCGGTGCCCCCCTGTGCCGCCGGCCCCACCCCGAGGCGCCGGGCCAGGGCCATGGCGTCGAACGGGGCGCGGACCTTCACGTCGTTGTCGAAGTAGACGTACACGTCCCGGGGACGGTCCGCGGCCGGCGGTGACACCCGCGGCCCGTCGGGCGGGGTCGCGCCCGTGGACCAGGCGCGGATCTTCGCGGCCCAGCGGTCCAGCGACGCGTCGTCGTAGCCCGAGACGTACAGCTCGCTCTCCCCGTGCAGCCGCACGTAGACGACGTCGCTGGTCAGGTCCTCCAGGTGCGGCCAGCGCCCGGCGGTGTCGGCCACCACGAGGCCGACGTCGTGCGCGCGCAGCAGCTCGGGGAACGCGGGGGTGACGAACGTGTCGTGCCGGACCTCCAGGACGTGCCGCAGCGGGCGGTCCTGCTCGACGGTCGTCAGCGCGCGCCCGTCGGGGACCTTGTCGTCGTGCTGCTCGGCCAGGCGCGCGGCCGCGGCGGTGGACCGCGGCAGCAGGTCGAAGAACCGGGCGAGCCGGTCGGCGTCGAAGCCGAGGTTGGGCGGCAGCTGCCACAGCACGGGACCGGTGCGGTCCTCGAGCGCCAGCACCCCCGACGCCCAGAAGTTGGCCAGCGGCACCTCGACGCCCGCGAGCTTCTTCATGTGCGTGACGAACCGCGGGCCCTTGATCGAGAACACGAACCCGTCGGGCGTCTCGGCACGCCACGCGCGGTAGCTGTCGGGGCGCTGCAACGAGTAGAACGACCCGTTGATCTCGATCGACCCCAGCTGCCGTGACGCGTGCTCCAGCTCGCGCCGCTGCTGCAGCCCGGGCGGGTAGAACACCCCCCGCCAGGGGGCGTACCGCCACCCCGAGATGCCGATCCGCACGTCCCCGCTGGTCACGCCGACGACTCTAGGAGCGCGGCGCGCGGCGCACCTCCGCAGCCGTGGTGCGACGACCTGCGGGCGGGCGCCGGCTTCGGGTCCCCCAGGTCGCCGGGCTACCCTGCTGGCGTCCCGACCTGCTGGAGGAACCGTGCGCGACCGCGCCAAGCGCACCCGCACGACCGCCGTGGTCGTGGTGGCCGCCCTGGTCGGCAGCAGCCTGCTCGGGGCGCTCGCCGCGTTCGGCGGGGGCGGCGGCGGCCCGTCCGTGGAGATCCCCGCGCAGGGTCCGTGGACGGTGCTCGTGGCCGGTGACCTGCGCACCGTCGCGGCGTGCGCCGACGACGCGGCGGTGGTCGACGCCTACGTCAGCGCGGACGCACCGGCCGCCGGCGGCGGGATCGTCATGGCGTCCGACGCCCGCGTCGCGGACGTCGAGCGGGTCGTGCAGTGCGTGGGCAACGTCATCGACCCCGCGCTGATCAGCGTGGTGCAGACGCCGCCGTCGGCCTGACCGGACCGGCGCCGCCACGGCCTGACGCCGCGGCCTGCGCACCACCACCGCCGGCGGCGGGTCAGCCGTGCGGCGGCTGGATCACGGTCGCGTCACCCGTCGCCCCGGCGGCACGCGCGGCGGCCACGGTCGTCTCGACGTCGACGAGCGGGCCCTCGACCAGCAGCGGCTCCCCCGCGCCGCTGCCGCCCGACCACCGCACCCCCGCCCCCGCGGGCGGCCGGAAGGCCGTGCCGGCCGGCAGGTGCACGACGGCCGCCGCGCGCACGCCCGGGTCGGCGACGCGACGGACCCGCACACCGCGGACCTGCGGGAGCCGCTCGACGGTGCGGGCCAGCAGACGCGCGCGACGCTCGCCGGCGCGGAAGGTCACGACCACCAGGCCCGCGTCGTCGTGGACGTCGCCGGTGGCCAGGGAGTCGACGTTGACGCCACGGGTGGAGAAGACGCCCGCGAGCGCGGAGATCGCGCCCGTGCGGTGCTCGGTGCGGACCCAGCCCACCCACCGGGTGTCGTCGTCGCCCGCGAGGCCGGCGGGGGCGGCGGTGTCGGTCATCGCTGCCACTCCTCGGCCGTGGCAGGGGTGGCACCGGGAAGGGCGCCCGTCCACGGCGCGCACCCCGCGGCGACGGCGGCACCGGCCTCGGCCAGGCGGGCGTCCTCGTCGGGCGGCAGCGGGTCGAGCAGCACGCGGGACCACCCCTCCGGGCCGAGCACCACGGGCACGCCGAGCACCCCGTGCACGGGTGACCCGCCGACGCTCACCTCCCCCGCGAGCGCCACCTGCCCGGCCACGACGATGTCGCGCCCGTCGAGGATCGTCTCCAGCAGGTCGATGGTCGCCGACGCCGTCCCCGTGGCCGTCTTCGCACCGGACTGGTGCGTCATCCACGGTCGCGCCAGTGCGCGCAGGTCCGGCGGCCAGGAGTCGATGAGCGCGAACGCCGCCGCCACGTCGGTCGCGGCGACGGCGAGCAGGTCGGCCTTGGCGCGGGCGACCTCGGCGGGGAACGTCGCGAGGGTGCGCCCCTGGCGCAGCCGGGCGACGGCCCGCTGCCGCTCGGCGACGTCGAGGCCGCTGATCCGCACGGTGGACCACAGCGGGACCGCGTCGTCACCGTGCTGCCCGCCGACGAACCCGCCGACCCGGTGCCGCCGCACCCCCAGCTGCACGGCGATCTCCCGGCGGAACCGCAGCGTGTCGAGCCACGCGCCCATGCCGACCACCCGGTGCCGGCCCAGCCGCTCGGCGAGGATCGCGACGCCCAGCTCGACCGGGTTGGACACCACCACGACGACCTCGCTGCCCGACCCGTGGTCGGCCAGCGCGTCGGCGTAGGCGCGGAAGACCTCGGCGTTCGCCGCGGCGAGCTCCGCCCGGCTCGGCGGGGCGCCGCCACCGCCCACCGGCGCCGTCCGTCCCGCAGCGACGACGACGACGTCGGCGACCACCTCGGTCGGGTCGAGCGCGACGTCGAGGACCGGTGCGTGCTCGTCGTACGCGTCGACGAGGTCCGCGCGCAGGCCGTGCACGGCCCGTCCCGACGCACCCCCGGGCCGGCCGACCAGCTGCAGCCGTGACGTCGTCGGCAGCACCTGCCGCTCGACGAGCTGCGTGCAGATCTGCCGCCCCACGTCCCCCGTCGCCCCGAGCACCGCCACGTCCATGCAGGTGAGGCTACGGGGGGCAGGTGTCGTGCGCGTTGCGTCGCCCGGCGCGGCTGCGGGCAGCGACGGGGCCGGCCTGAGGTGCCGGGCAGCCCTGAAGGACCGGGGAGCTCTGAAGGACCGGGCAGCTCTGAAGGACCGGGCAGCTCTGAAGGACCGGGCGGGACGGCCCGGCGTCGCAGCCTGACGCGGCGTCGGGGGATGACGCGTCAGGCTGCGACGGTCCGTGGCCCCGCCGAGGGCGGGGGTCGACCGGTCAGACGGCCACGTCGCCGCACACGTGGACCTGCAGGCCCATCGCGGCGAACATGGCTGCCTTGGCGGCGAACGCGGCGTCCGCGGTCGCGGCGTCCGGTGCGTACGCGACGTTGAGGTGGTTGGCCTTGTGCCGGGCCATGAACTGGTCCCGGCTCACGCCGTGCAGGACGGCGTGCATGATCGGCCACTCCGGGTTCGTCGCCTCCTTGCGGCGCCGGGTCTCCGCCTCGGGCAGCGTGACGGCGCTCGCCCGGCCCATGTCGACGTGCAGCGCGCCGTCGGCGATGTACACGCGCGACCACACGACCTCCCCCGGCCGGCACACGCCGTTGAGCGTGGACCCGCCCGCGGGGAAGAAGACCGGGTCCTGCCGCCAGCCCTCGGCGCCCGCGTACCCGCCCTCGAGGTGCGAGGCCGGCACCGAGCCGGAGATCTCCCACACCCAGACGAAGCGCCCGTCGTGCTCGTCGCCCCACCGCACGTCGTGCAGCGTGGTGGCCGGGTCCAGGCCCATGGCGGACCACACGCGGTTCGTCACGACCGCGTCCACGGCGACGCCCTCGTCGGCCTCGTTGAAGTGCGGGAGCGGGACGCCGTCCCACAGCACGCGGGACCCGTCGCGCGAGCGCACGGGCGGACGCTCGGCGTTGTTGAGCAGACCCTCCGCCAGGTCGGACGCGGGGCACACGTCCTTGAGCCCCTGCTGGTACTGGATCCCGACCGCGTCGAGCCCGAAGTCGTCGGCCATCCACAGCGCCGCGACGTACATCTTGTACTGCCACTGCAGCTGCTCACGGGTCAGCTCCGTGGCGTCGTCGGTGCCGAGGCGGAACGTCATGCCCGCGTCGAGCAGCCACCGGTGGACCCCGTCCGCGACCTCGTCCGGCACCCGCTGCATCTGCGCCCACAGCGCGGACTGCGACAGCCGCTCCTTGTAGATGCCCGTCGGGTTGAGCAGCTCGTCGTCGATGATCGCGTTGTACATGCCCATGCAGCCCTCGTCGAAGACGCCGATGATCGCCTTCTCGCGCAGCAGCTGGGCCGCGAGGGCCTCACCGAGCTCCCGCTCGGGCGAGGCACCCAGGTCGAGGGCGCGCACGTGGGAGGCGTCGTGCTCGATGCGCCACGTGGTCAGCCACGACGCGATCGCGTCCTGGAACCACGCGTCCGAGCCGTCGACCGTCCACACCGTCGAGTAGTCCCGGCCCATCTTGGTCATGCCGGCGTTCAGCCCGAGCAGCCCGACCAGGCCCGGCCAGTCGCCCGCGAAGTTCGCGACCGTGAGGACCGGGCCGCGGTGCGTGCGCAGGCCAGCGAGCACGTGGTGGCTGTACTGCCACACCGCCTCGGCGACGACCAGCGGGGCGTCGGGCGGGACGTCACGGAAGACGTCGAGGCCCATGCGCTGGCTGGAGATGAACCCGTGCCCGGTCACGGGGTCGACCGGGTGCGCGCGCACCAGGTCCCAGCCGTTGCGGGCGAACGCGTCGGTGACGACCCGCTCGAGCTCGACCTGCGTGGGCCAGCCGGCGACGTTCGCGGACTCGCGCAGGTCGCCGGAGGCCACGAGGTAGGCGGTGCGCGCGGGGGCCTGCGGCTCGGGGGCCAGGACGGGGTGGGTGTACGTGGTCAACGGTCTCCTCCTGCACGGGTGGGGGCGGTCGGGGTCGGACGCGCCGGGCCGGTCACGGCCGGTCCTCGTCCACGAAGCGGCGGATGCGCCCGGCGAGGGCGTCGAGCGCCGCACGGTCGTCGTCGCCCAGCGGACGGAACGGCCGGCGGCAGTTGCCGGTGACGGGCCCGCGGGCGCACGCCAGGTACTTGGCGGACTGGAAGACGCCGTGCGCGACGAGCGTCTCGACGACCTCGTTGATCTGCGCCTGGGTACGCCGGGCACCGTCGAGGTCACCGGCGGCGAACCGGTCCCGCACCCGGGCGAACAGCTCGGGCTGGATGTTGACGGTCGTGCCGATCGTCGCGCGCGCACCGGCCGTGAGGGCCGGCAGGTACTGCTCGTCGAACCCGTTGACGAACACCGTCCCCGGGAACGCCGCCACCATGCGCTCCAGGGCGAACAGGTCGTGCGCCGTGTGCTTCATCCCCACCACCCGCGGGTGGGCGAGCAGGCGGGAGGCGTTCGCCTTGGAGAACGCCACGCGCGTGAACTGCGGGATGTTGTACAGCAGCACCGGCACGTCCACGGCGTCCAGCACGTCGAGGTAGTACCGCTCGATCTCCTCCGGCGTGAACGCGTAGTAGTACGGCGGGATCATCGAGACCGCCGCGACGCCCGCGTCCCGCGCCGCCCGGGCCAGCTCGACCGTCTGCGCCGTGCTGACGGTGCCGACGTGCGCGACGACGGGCACGCGCCCGGCGACCTGGTCGACGACGGTGTCGACGACGTCCCGCCGCTCGGCGAGCGACAGCAGCAGCGCCTCCCCCGACGACCCGCAGCAGTAGAAGCCCTCCACCCCGCGCGCGAGCTGCTCCTCCACGATCTCGCGCAGCACGCCCAGGTCGAGCGAGTCGTCGGCGCGCGTGGGGGTGACCAGCGCGGAGAAGATCCGCTCGAGGTCGCTCACCACGCCGTCCACCCGCCGTCGACGACGAGGTTCGCGCCCGTCATGTACCGCGAGCCGTCGCCCAGCAGGTAGACCACGGGCGCGAGGAAGTCGTCCGTGGACGCCATCCGGCCGATGGGGATGCGCGCGGTGTAGTTGGCGCGGAACGTCGCGTCCTGCGTGTCGCGGCCGATGCCGGAGGGCGTCAGGGTGTTGACCCGGATGCCCTGGCGGCCCCAGTACGTCGCGCAGTACCGCGTGAGGTTGTAGACCCCGGACTTGGACGCCGCGTAGGCGACGGGCTTGACGAACGGGACGCCCGTCTCCTGCTCCTTGTAGGCGTAGATGTCCTGGACCGGCGAGACCATGCCGTAGATCGACCCGACGTTGACGATCGACCCGGGCCTGCCGGCGGCGCGCATGCGCCGGCCGACGGCCTGCGTCATGAGGAAGGTGCCCGTCAGGTTGGTGTCGACGACCTCACGGAACACCTCGACCGGGAACTGCTCGAACGGGCCGGAGACCTCCGGCGGCGCGCTCGGCTGGGTGTCGATCCCGGCGTTGTTCACCAGGCCGTCGGGCACGCCCCAGGGCGCCAGGACGTCGTCGAGCCCGCGCTCGATGCTGTCGGCGTCGGTGATGTCGACCGACGCGTACCTCAGGTGCGGGTGGTCGGCCAGGTCGCCGAGGGCCTCGGCGGCGGCCTCGGGTGCCGTGCGGGACAGCGCCGCGACGCGCGCGCCGCGGTCCAGCAGCTCCCGCGTCAGCGCGGCGCCCAGCTGCCCCAGCGCCCCGGTGACCACGACGACCTTGCCCTCGAGCCCGAACAGCGCGTCAGCCACGGCTCACACCTCCACACGGTGCGCGGCGAGGTACTCCGTGTTGAGCTCCAGGCCGTGCCCGGGCACCTCGCGCGGCACGTAGTGGCCACGCTGCAGCGGCTGCGGCACGATCGCCCCGAGCTCGGACAGCGTCCCGCCGTCGGTCATCTCCCCGCACAGCGCGTTGGGCACCGAGCACAGCACGTGGCCGGACAGCTCGAGGACGAAGTGCGGGGCCATGGGCGCGCTGTAGGCCCGCGCCAGCGCGGCGATGTCGAGGTACGGCGTCAGCCCGCCCACGCGTCCCAGGTCCGCCTGGACGAAGTCGCACGCGTCGTTGGCGAGGTACTGGTTGAACTGCTGCAGCGTGTACACGTTCTCGCCGAGGCCGATCGGCGTCCGCGAGCGCGCCCGCAGCCGCGCGTGCGACTCGACGTCGTCGACCCGCAGCGGCTCCTCCACCCAGTAGAGGTCGAGGTGCTCGAACCGGGACATCGCCTGCACGGCCTGCCCCAGCGTCCAGCCCTGGTTCGCGTCGACCATGAGCGGGAACATCCCGACCGCCTCGCGGATCTTCGTCAGCCGCTCGACGTCCTCCTCGAGGTCCGGCTTGCCGACCTTCACCTTCGCGGCGAAGAACCCGTCGGCCTTCCAGCCCTTGACCTGCTCGACGACCTCCTCCGCCGACAGGTTGAGGTTGATGCCGCTGCCGTACAGCGGCACCCGGTCGCGCACGCGGCCCAGCAGGTCCGCCAGCGGCACGCCGCGCTCCTTGGCCAGCGCGTCCCACACCGCGATGTCGACCGCGGCGAGCGCGAGCGTCGTCGTGCCGCCCGGGCCGTTGTCCCGCAGGTACTGCCACGAGCGGTGCCACAGCGGGACCGCCGCGACCTCCTTGCCGATGAGCGTCGGCGTCAGCTCCTCCAGCATCGCCATCATCGCCCGCCCGCCGACGCCCGACGTGTGCGAGAGCCCCACGCCGACCACACCCGTGTCCGTGGTCAGGTGGGCGGTGATGATCTCGATGTGCGTGACGACGTGGATCTGGTCGCCCCACGTGCCCTTGGGCAGCGGCAGGCGGGACAGCTGGTACTCGATGTGCTCGATCTTCACGACGGGTCCTTCCGGGTGGTGCGTGCGGGCGGTGCTGGTGGGTGCGCGACGGTGGCGATCACCCCTTGACGGCGCCGGCGGCGAGCCCGGCGACCAGCCGCTTCTGGACGATGAGGAAGCCGGCGATGACGGGCAGGACGGCCAGGACGCCGCCGGCCGTCAGCAGGTCCCACCGGATCTGGTACTCGCCGATGAACAGGTGCAGGCCGATGGGCAGCGTGCGCGTCGACGTCGACTGCATGAAGGTCAGCGCGTACAGGAACTCGTTCCACGACAGGATGAAGATGTACGTGCCGGCCGCGACCATGCCGGGCGCGAGCAGCGGGAGCAGGATCATGCGGACGACCTGCCAGGAGCTGGCGCCGTCGATGCGGCCCGACTCCTCGAGCTCGCGGGGGATCGAGTCGAGGAACCCCTTGAGCAGCCACGTGGCGAACGGGGTGGCGAACGCGGCGTGCACCAGCGCCAGGCCCAGGACGTTGTCGAGCAGGTTCAGCACACGCAGCTGACCCTGCAGCGAGATGACCAGCAGCACCGCGGGCAGCAGCTGGGCGACCAGCACGGCGGTCATGAAGAACTGCCGCCCGACGAACTCGAAGCGCGACAGCGCGATGGCCGCACCGCTCGCGCACACCAGCGCCAGCGGCACCGCGACGGCCGCGACCAGCAGGCTGTTGCGGAGGTACGTGAGGAACGGCGTGGAGCCCAGCAGCTCGCGGTACGCGTCGGTGCTGACCTCCCCCGGCCAGAGGGACGCGCCCGCGGCGGCCAGCTGCGACGAGGGCGTCAGCGACGTCAGCAGCATGACGACGTAGGGCCCGAGGATCGCCGCGAGCCACACGCCCAGCAGCACGTACAGGCCGGTGCGGCGGGCCACGTGCGGCAGGGTCAGGGCGGTGGGACGGGACAGGTTGGGCGTCCGGGCGCTCATCGGCGGGCCCCCTTCGCGGTGAGCCGGATGTAGAGCACGACGAGGACCGACAGCACCGCCGCCTGCAGCACCGCGTACGCGGCGCCACCACCGAAGTCCATGGCCTTGTAGGCGGTGACGTACGACTGCAGCGAGAGCGTCGTCGACGACAGGCCGGGCCCGCCGCCGGTCATGATGAGGACGAGGTCCACGTAGTTGGCGGTCCAGATCAGCCGCAGCAGCGTCGTGATGAGGATCGTCGGGAGGATGGCCGGCAGCACGACGTGCCGGAAGACGCCCACCGGACCGCAGCCGTCCATGGCCGCGGCCTCCCGCAGCTCGGGTGCGACGCCCTGCAGCGCGGCCAGGATCATCACCGCGAACAGCGGGACGCCCTGCCACACGTCCACCGCGACGAGGGTGGGGAGCGCCGTCGACGACTCGCTGAGGAACGCGATGGGCCGGTCGGTCACCCCCAGCGCGCGCAGCGCCCCGTTGAGGACGCCGTGGTTCGGGTCGAGGATCCAGATCCACATGAGCGCGACGAGGACGCTGGGCGTCGCCCACGGGATCATCGCGAGCCCGCGGTACACCCCGCGCAGCGCGAACCGGGCGTTGAGCAGGTGCGCGCCGACGAGGCCGAGCAGGAGCTGCAGCGCGACCGCGCCGAACGTCCAGACGAGAGTGTTGCGGCCGATCTGTGCGAAGTCCGGGTGGGTGACGATGTCCACGAAGTGCTGGACACCGACGAAGCCCTGGACACCCGAGAACGGGTTGACCTCGTTGAAGGCGAACCACACCGAGCGCACCAGCGGGTACCCGGCGAACGACCCGACGAGCACGATCGCCGGTGCGAGGTACACGTAGGCCTCCAGGCCCCGGCGCCGGGGCCGGGGCCGGGGGGCGGCGGGGGCCACCGCCGCGCGGCGGGTGCCGGGGGCACCGGCACCGGCCGCGCGGGTGGGTGTCATCGTCATGGTGCTCAGTCCTGCTCGAGGAGCTGGGACAGGCGGGTGAGCATCTCCTCACCCGTCTGGTCGCCCTGCAGCGCCAGCTGCACCTGCGTCTGGAACTCCTTCGCGGCGAGCTGGGCGACACCCGGCAGGGCGGGCCAGCTCTTGGCGGTGCGTGCGGCCTCGACGGCGAGCTGCAGGTCCGGGTCGGTGGCGAACGGCTCGGCACCCGCCACGGACTCCAGCACGGGCAGCTGCCCCTGGATCGACGTCGAGATCGCCCGCATCGGCTCCTCGGTGGCCAGCCAGGAGATCCACTCGAAGGCGGCGTCCTTGTCCTGGCACGACTCGAGGACGACGTTGCCGCTCATGGACGTGAGGGTGGCGGGCTCGGTGCCGTCCACGGACGGGATCGGCAGCACGCCCAGCGCGTCGCCGAGGGTCTCGCGCATCGCGTTGAGCGAGCCGGGGTGGTGGATCATCATCGCCGTCGTGCCGGCCGCGAAGTTGGTCTGCACGGGCGCGAACGCCGCCGTGATCGACCCCGGGGGCGCCGCGTCCAGCTCGGTGACGACCGACAGGTACCGCTCGTTCGCGGCGACGGCCTCGGGGCTGGTGAGGGCCACCTCCCCGTCGGCGTCGACGACGTCCGCGCCACCGGCGAACATCCACGCGAGCCACTGGTCCTGCCCGCCGGCGCCGCCGCGCACGTCGAACCCGTACCGGCCCGCCGCCGGGTCGGTCAGCGCGGCCGCCGCGTCGAGGAACTCCTGCTGGGTGGTCGGCGGCTCGACGCCGGCCTGCGCGAACCGGTCCTTGTTGTAGTAGAGCCACAGCGTCACGTACTGGTGCGGCAGCATGTAGACCGCGTCGTCACCCGGCAGGCGCCCGGTGTCCCACAGCGACTCGATGACGTCGTCCTTGCCGTCCCAGGCGTCGACGTGCTCCGTGATGTCGGCGATCATCCCCTGCGGCGCGAACTGCCCCAGCCACCAGTCCTTGCTGCGGGCGGCGCACGCGCCGGTCCCCGACGACGCGGCCGTCAGCAGCCGGTCCTGGTACTGCTCCAGGGGGATCGTGGTGATGTTGACCTGCACGTCGTCGTGCGAGGCGTTGAAGTCCGCGGCCAGGTCGCCCCACGTGCTGTCGGTGGCGTCGTCCTGCCAGAGCCAGTACTCGACGGTGGTCGGGGCGTCGCCGGTGTCCGCGGCGGCACCGCCGCAGGCCGCCATGAGCGTCACCGCCGCCGTCGACAGCGCGACGGCGCGGGCGGTCCTCCGTGCGTTCATTGCTCCTCCTTGAGCCGTGCAGGGGCTGGTGTGGTCGTGCTGCGGGTGTGCTGCGGCTCGCCGCGGCGCTCCGGGCGCCCGGCGAGGGGTCGGGGGTACTGCGAGGGCTAGCCCGGTCCGGGCGGGCCCGGAGGCGCCGCGCGCTCGTGCAGGCGACGGCGCACCCCCCAGAAGTGGGCGTCGAGCTCGTGCTGCGCGAGGCGGACGTCCCGGGCCACGACGGCCTCGAGGATGCGGGCGTGCATGGCGGCGACCGACGGCAGGTCCTCCGGGGCGGCGGCGGCGTCGAGCCGCCCGTGCAGCCGCCAGAACGCCGCCGAGACGCCCTCGAACACGCGGTTCTGCACGGACGAGAACAGCGCGCGGTGGAACGCCTCGTCCTCCTCGTGGACGCGGTGCCCGCGACGCGCCGCCGTGGTCATCGCCGCCACGATCGTGCGCAGCTCGTCCTGCTGGGCCAGCGTCATGCGCGCGGCGACCTGGGCGAGGTGGCTGACCTCGAAGGCGTGGCGGATCTCGAAGAGCTCCTCGACGGACCGGTCGCTGACCCCGAGGACCGCGGCGAGGTGCAGCCCGAAGCGGTCGGGCTCGAACCCGAGCCACACGCGACGCGCACCCTGCCGCGACCGGACCGCACCGAACGCCTCGAGCACCCGCAGCGCCTCACGCACCTGCGGCCGCCCGGCGTGCATGGCCGTGGCGATCTCCGACTCGGCCGGCAGGACGTCGCCCACCCGCAGGCCGAGCTCCACGATCTGCTCCACGAGCCGCACGTCGGCGTCCGACGCCGTGCGCAGCATGTCCGACAAGTTGCCACCTCTTCGTCGAGGGTCAGCCGCGCCTCGTCGCGCGACCTGGCCGACACTAGGAAGAACGCGCCAGGGCCGACAACGACAACCGGTCAGTTGTCCGACAAGCGGTCGGGAGGTTGCGCGGGCTGCTCCGGCGGCCGGTGCGCACTCGACCGACCACCGCCCGGTGTGATCAGCGGCGGCGAGCCCGTGTGTCGGCTCCGCGGTGTCGGCTCAGCGGTGTCGGCTCCGCGGCGTCAGAGCCCGCGCTGCCAGGCCACGACCCGGTCGGCCGCCTCCGCCACCACCTGCGGCGACGACGCGAACGACAGCCGCACCC
>Ga0233375_1000502_pt1 | contig 20954 bp, 20 predicted proteins | sample ElkDunMinimDraft_10_FD_191539 | JGI IMG/M metagenome (GOLD analysis project Ga0233375, IMG submission 191539) | Fecal eukaryotic communites from dung pellets of Tule Elk in California, USA - Elk Dung E16 | ecosystem: Host-associated > Mammals > Digestive system > Large intestine > Fecal | place... | reverse complement strand
ATGGCGGTGCCCGCCTTGACCGTGATGCTGTGTCCCGCGGTCCCGAACTGCGCGCGGTGCTCGCCGAGCGCGGCGAGGTTGGCGTCGTTGTCGACGGCGATGGCGACGCCGTAGCGGTCCTCGAGATACGCCCCGACGCGGAATCCGGGCCAGCCGGGCATGCGGGACGGCTGGTGCACGGTCGCGGCGGCGACGTCGACCGGGCCGGGCAAGCTCACGCCGATCGCACGGATCGCGGTATCTCCGGCCAGTTCGTCGAACACGGCGGCCACGGCGTCGAGCGTCGGGCGGGGCCCATCGGCGAGCATCACGGGGATGGTGCGGGTCGCCAGCAGCGCACCGCTGAGGCGGTGCATGCCGAGGCGCGCGTGCCTGCCGCCCAGGTCGGCGGTGAGCACGACCCCGGCGTCGTCGGGGATGTCCAGCAGGCGCGGCCGTCGGCCGCCCCGCGAGGTCCCTTCGCCGCGCTCGCACAGCACGCCGGCGTCCAGGAGCGCCTGCACGCGCAGGCCGACGGTGGAGGGGGCGAGGCCCAGGCGCGCTGCGAGTTCGGACCGCGAGCGCGCCTCGCCCCGGGAGACGAGGTCGAGGATGCGCCTGCCGGCGGAGGCATCGGCGGTGGAGCTGTCGCTGTCGTGGGGCATGTCTCGCTTTCGGCTCGCGTGTTACGGGCATGTGACGAAAGGTCACCGATCCATAAACATCGGATGTTCGTGTTGCAGCGCGCGGGGAAATCTGAAATGTTGACTTCGAACAGAACAGTACAAGGTTGATTCGAAAATCGAAACAACGTTGTTCGTCTCGAATTTGCCAGGAGGCAGGAATGAACAGAATGCGCATGGGCGGGGTGGCTGCGGCCACCGGCGTGGCGTTGGTGCTGACGGGATGCGCCGGCGGATCCGACGCTGCAGGCGGCGACGGGGACAAGCCCACGATCGTCGTGGACATGTGGGCCGGCAGCGAGTCGGACACCGAGGCGCTCGAGGCGCAGGTGGCCATCGCCCAGGAGCAGAACCCCGACGTCACCATCAAGCTGCAGACCGCTCCCTGGGGCGACTTCTTCACCAAGCTGACGACGAACATGGCCAGCGGCAACATGGCGTGCATCACGGGCATGAGCGGAGCGCAGCTCGGCGGCTACACGGCAGGCTTCCGCGCCCTCTCCGACGAGGACCTCGCCACCGCCGGTCTGGACCTGGCGGACTTCAACCCCGGGGCAGAGGGCATCATGAGCTTCGAGGGCGAGCTGTACGGCATGCCGTTCGACGTGGCGACGATGCTGGTCTACTACAACCAGGACCTGCTGTCGGCCGGCGGCGCCGCCACTCCCGAGATCGGCTGGACGTTCGACGACTTCGAGCAGATCGCCACCGACGCCACCGCCGACGGCAAGTACGGCTTCGGCATGGGCATGGGCGCCTATCAGTGGATGTCCCTGCCCATCGCACTGTCGGGCACGCAGCCGGCCGCAGAGGACGGCTCGCTGCAGATCGATTCCCCGGAGTTCGTCGAGGCCGCCTCGTGGTTCTCGGGTCTGGTCACCGACATGGGGGTCGCCGCCCCCGTCGCGTCGGCATCGGACACGGGCTGGGGTGAGACGCAGTACACCGGCGGGAACGCCGCGATGGCCGTCGACGGCACGTGGAACGCGACCGGCTACCTCGACAACGAGTCCGGCTTCGCCGCGGGCATGGCCCCGCTGCCCGCCGGCCCCAGCGGCAACGCGGGACCGATCCTCGGCTCCGGTTACGGTGTGTCCGCCACATGCGAGCACCCCGAGGAGGCACTGAAGGTGCTGGGCTCGCTGCTGAGCAAGGACGCGCAGGACTACATCGCGTCGTCCGGCCGCTCGTACCCCGCGCGCACCGAGTCGCAGCCGCTGTACTTCGAGTCGATCGACGAGGAGCACCGCGAGCACGTCCAGAGCGTCTTCGAGTCGGCCTTCGCCAGCACCGTGCCGCTCTACATGACGCAGAACTGGGCCAAGCTCGAGAGCTACATCCAGCCCAACCTCGTCAGCGTCTACAACGGCCAGACGACGATGGCCGACATGCTCGAGAGCGCCCAGGCGCAGTTCGGCAACTGACCGGGTTGTTCGAGAACCCTTCCTCCTGAGCAAGAGAGCAGTGCAATGACGACCACGACGAAACGTCGAGGGTCGCTCGCCCGGGTCGAGACCCGCCAGGCGCTGGGCTTCGCAAGCCCAGCCCTGGTGGGCCTCGCCCTGTTCACGATCGTGCCCGTCGGGCTGTCGATCGTGATGAGCGTCTTCGACTGGCCGACCTTCGGCGACCGCACCTTCACCGGCGCCGACAACTACGCCAAGCTGTTCACCGCGAGTCCCGACTTCTGGCCGGCGCTGCGCAACTCGGCCGTCTACACACTGCTGTACGTGCCCCTCAGCGTCGCCCTCTCGCTCGTCCTGGCGATCGGCCTGGGACCGCGCATCCGCGGCCGCGGTGCGCTGCGGGTGCTCTTCTTCATCCCGGTCGTCGTGCCCATGGTGGCCAACGTCCTGGTGTGGAAGATGATGCTCCAGCCCCAGGGCCTGTTCAACGGCATCGCCCAGGGCTGGTTCGGGGTCAGCCTGCCGAACTTCCTCGCCGACCCCTTCTGGGCGATGGCGATGGTCGTGGCGATGAGCGTGTGGCAGGGCCTCGGCTACAACATGCTGATCTTCTCCGCCGCCCTGGAGCAGCTGCCCGACAGCGTTCTGGAAGCTGCGAGCATCGACGGCGCGCGCGGCTTCCGGCTGGTGTGGAGCGTCATGATCCCGATGATCTCGCCGGCCATCTTCTTCGCCACGATCATGACGATGATCAGCTCCCTGCAGGTGTTCGCACAGCCGCAGCTGCTCACCGGCGGCGGCCCGGGCAACGCCACGAAGCCCCTCGTCATGTTCATCTGGGAGCAGGGCTTCACCTTCGGCGACCTCGGCCTGGCCGCAGCGGCCGCCTGGATCCTGTTCGCCATCATCATCGCGATCACCGGCATGCAGTTCGCCGCGCAGCGGAAGTGGGTGCACTATGAGCACTGAGACAGAGACCCGCACCCTGCTGCTGGGCGCCGACGACGAGTTCGTCCGCGAAGAGGCGGGACGCCGCGGCGCGGTCGCCCGCACCCGCGGGGAGCGCATCCGCCTGGTGATCGCCCACGTCTTCGTCTACCTCGCCGCAGCGGTCTTCGTGTCCCCCCTCGTGTACGCGTTCTTCTCGGCCTTGAAGCCCAACATCGAGATCTTCTCGATGCCGCCGACCCTCATCGGGTCGCAGGTGAAGTGGGGCAACTTCGCCGAAGTCTTCGCCTACGGGCCCTTCTGGACCTACATCGGCAACTCCCTGTTCGTGGGCGTCGCCGGCACGCTGGTCGTGCTGGCCGTCTCCACGACCGCCGGCTATGCGTTCGGCCGACTGCGCTGGAAGGGCCGCGACGCGGTCTTCCTGCTCTTCCTCGGGACGCTCATGGTGCCCGCCGAGGTCCTGGTGATCCCCATGTTCCAGGTGATGCAGTGGTTCGGCTGGGTCAACACCTACCAGGCGCTCATCCTGCCCTTCGCCTTCACCGCGTTCGGCACGTTCCTCATGCGGCAGTTCTTCCGCGGCATCCCCTTCGAGCTCGAAGAGGCGGCCCGTGTCGACGGCGCCGGGCCCATCCGCACGTTCCTGCAGATCATCCTGCCGCTGTCGAAGTCGTCGGTGGCCGTGCTGTCGGTGTTCACGTTCCTGTCGTTCTGGAACAGCTACCTGTGGCCGCTGATCGTCACCGTGGACTACTCCACCCTCGGCACGCTGCCGGTGGGTCTGGCGAGCTTCTCGGGTCTGACCGGCACACGCTGGGATCTGCAGATGGCCGCGGCGATCATCTCGATGATCCCGACGACGCTGCTCGTGATCGTGCTGCAGAAGCACCTGGTCAAGGGCATCGCCATGGCAGGGTTGGGCGGCCGATGAGCGCGGGGTACGGTCACGTCGTCGCGGGCATCGACATCGGGGGCACCAAGACCGCCGGCGTCCTCGTCGCGTCCGACGGCACGGTCATCGCCCGCGCGACCCGCGGCACCCCGGCGCGTGAGGGCGGAGCCGCCATGAGCGAGACCGCCGCATGCGTCGTGGAGGAGATGTACGGGCTCTCCGGCGTGCGGGCCGAAGCGGTGGGGGTGGGGGCCGCAGGTGTGGTCGACCACGCCACCGGCACCATCCGCGCGGCATCGGACACCTTCTCGGGCTGGGCCGGCTTCGCGCTGGCCGAGCACCTCGGCGCACGCCTGTCGCTGCCGGTGCAGGTCGAGAACGACGTCAACGCGTTCCTCCTCGGCGAGCGGGCGTGGGGCGCCGCGCGCGGATCCGATGTGCTCGGCGTCATGCTCGGCACCGGCGTCGGTGGCGCCCTCGTGCTCGGCGGCCGACTGCGCCACGGTCCGCACGGGGCGGCGGGCGAGATCGGGCACACCCCCGGCTACGGCTCGCTGCCCTGCACCTGCGGCCTGAGCGGACACCTCGAGACGGTCGCGTCGGGCACCTCCATCGCGCGGCGCTACGCCGCGGCGACCGGCCACCCCGTGGAGCCGGCGCGCGTCGTCGCCCAGCGGGCACGCGCGGGGGACCCCGACGCCCTCGCGGTCTTCACCGAGGCGGGCCGCGCCGTCGCCCTGGCCTGCGTGTCGGCGGCGACACTCGTCGACCTGTCGCTCGCCGTCGTCGGCGGCGGCGTGGTGGGCGCATGGGATCTGCTGGAGCCCGCGGTCGAGGCGACGCTCGCGTCGGACCCGCCCGTCTCCGGTGTGCCGCTGCGGATCGTCCCGGGGTCCCTCCGGGCGGATGCCGTGGTGCTCGGCGCCGCGGCGCTGGTCGCCGCACCATCATCGTCCCCGTCGAACGAAAGAGAGAACCACCGTGACGTCGCGTCCTGACCCCGACCAGATCTGGAAGGGCGCGCTCGATCCCGTCCACCGCGACGGAATGGGGCGCCCGCGCATCGGCATCGGCGGCATCTCCATCGAATCGAGCACGTTCTCGCCCCACATCTCGGGCGATGAGGCCTTCACGATCCGCAGCGGTGACGAGCTGCTGGCCTACTACCCGTTCCTCGCCGAGGGGGAGCAGCTGCGCGAGGCGGCGGAGTGGGTGCCGCTCACGCACGGCCGATCGCTTCCCGGCGGCGCGGTCGCGCCGGAGACCTACGCGCGCATGAAGCGCGCCATCGTCGAGGGCATCCGCGCCGAGGGTCCGTTCGACGCGTTCTTCTTCGACATCCACGGGGCGATGAGCGTCGTCGGCCTGGACGACGCGGAGGGCGACCTCGCGATCGCCGTCCGCGAGGCGCTCGGACCCGACACCCTCGTCTCGACGTCGATGGACCTGCACGGCAACGTCTCGGACGTGCTGTTCGACGCCGTCGACCTGCTGACCTGCTACCGCATGGCGCCCCACGAGGACTGGATGAACACCAAGCAGCGCGCGGTGCACAACCTGCTCGCGCGGCTGCGGGGCCCCCACGGTGCCGATCCCGACGCCCGGCGACCGCTGAAGGCGTGGGTACGGGTTCCGGTGCTGCTTCCGGGGGAGAAGACGAGCACCCGCATCGATCCGGCACGGTCGGTGTACGCGCTCGTGCCCGACGTCGAGGAGCTCGACGGCGTGCTCGACGCCGCGGTCTGGGTGGGCTACGCCTGGGCGGACGAGCCGCGGTGCCATGCGACGGTGATCGTGACCGGCGATGACCGGGAGGTCATCGCCCGCGAAGCCGAACGCATCGCGCGGCGCTACTGGGACGTACGTGCCGACTTCGCCTTCGTCGGACCCACCGCGACCCTCGACGAGGCGCTGGACGAGGCCCTCGCCGAGGGCGCGCCGCGTCCCTACGTCATCTCCGACTCCGGGGACAACCCCACCGCGGGAGGCGCGGGCGACGTGTCGTGGACGCTCGGTCGGCTGCTCGAGCGGCGGGACCTCGCCGACGCCTCCCAGACGGTGCTCGTGGCATCCCTCTTCGATCCCGCAGCCGTGGCCGCGGCCGTCTCGGCCGGAGTCGGCTCGACGGTCACGCTGTCGGTGGGCGGAAGGGTGGACGGCGGTCCGCGCGGTCCGGTGGAGATCACCGGTGAGGTGTTCTCGGTGACGCCGGGCGATCCGGTGGCGGGCACGCAGGTCGTGCTGCGCGCGGGGTCCGTCCACGCGATCGTGACCGAGCGGCGCAAACCCTTCCACCACATCGATGACTTCCGCATGCTGGGGCTGGATCCGCACGCCGCCGACATCGTGATCGTGAAGATCGGCTACCTCGAGCCCGAACTGTACGACCTCGCCGCGGGATGGACGATCGCGCTGACGCCGGGCGGAGTCGATCAGGACCTGCTGCGCCTCGGGCACGCCCGGCTGCGCCCCGGGGTCTATCCGTTCGACATCGGCGAGGACGAGCCGGACCTCACGGCCCTCGTCACCCGCCGACGCGGCGAGGAGGCACGCGCATGAACTTCGAGACCCGCACCGGCCCCGACTTCGGCGATGCCGCGCCGCACTACCCAGACGCCGTCGTGCCGGAGTGGTACCGCGACGCCAAGCTCGGCTTCTTCGTGCACTGGGGGCTCTACTCCGTTCCGGCGTGGGCGCCCGCCCACCCACCGGGCGGCGTGCCCGTCGAGGACGCCTACGCGCACCACCAGTACGCGGAGTGGTACGCCAACACCGTGCGCATCGCCGGCAGCCCGACGTGGCGTCGCCACCAGGAGATGTACGGCACCGGAACCAGCTACGAGGACCTCGCCGACCGGTGGGACACCGGGGGATTCGACGCGGACGCCTTCGTCGGCGAGCTCGTGGACGCGGGAGCGCGCTATGTGGTCCCGACGACCAAGCACCACGACGGGTTCTGCCTCTGGGACACCGCGACGACCGGGTTCAACGCCGCCCGGCGCGGACCCCGCCGCGACCTCATCGCCGAGTTCCACGACGCCACCCGTCGCGCCGGAGCCCGTTTCGGGGTGTACTACTCCGGTGCATTGGACTGGCATGTGAGCGATTTCCCGCCCATCGAGAGCGACACCGACCTGTTCCGCTTCCGCCGTCACGACGAGTGGTTCTCGCGGTACTCGGCGGCGCAGCTCGACGAGCTCGTCGAGCGCTTCTCGCCCGACGTGCTGTGGAACGACATCGAGTGGCCCGACGGGGGCAAGGGCGCAGCCGACCACGGGCTGGCGGCGCTGCTGCGACGCTACGTCGACGCCGTGCCGGAGGGCGTCATCAACGACCGCTGGGGCGTGCCCCGTCACGGGTTCCTCACCCGCGAGTACACCCACGTCGGCGAGGTGCTCGAGACCCCGTGGGAGTCCACGCGCGGGCTCGGCTACTCGTTCGGCTACAACCAGGCGGAGGATGCCGCGCACACGCTGTCCGGCGGCGCCCTCATCCGGCTGCTGGCCGATGTGGTCTCCAAGAACGGCAACCTGCTGATCAACGTCGGCCCGCGCGCCGACGGCTCGATCCCCGAGCTGCAGCTGCAGGCGATGCGCGAGCTCGGGGCGTGGCTGCGCCGCGACGGTGCCGCGGTGTACGGCACACGTCCGTGGATCCGCGCGTTCGAGGAGTCGGGCGCCCCGCGCGCCTACACCGCGTCGCCCGGAGCCGTGCACGTCATCGCGCTGGACCCGGCGCTCGGCAGCATCGACCTGCCCGCGGAGCTCTCCTCCGGCCGCGCGCACTGGGCCGACGGCACCGACGTCGCCCTGGAGCGCCATGCGGATGGACGGGTGGATGCCGTCGTGCCCGATGGCCTGCGCGGCGAGGCCGCCGTCGCCCTCACGGTGGCGTCATGACCGCGGCGGTCGAGATCGCGGTGCAGAGCGCCGCGGGCGCGCGCGCCGCCATCGACGCGGGAGCCGACCGGCTGGAGCTGTGCCAGGCGCTCGAGGTCGGGGGACTCACGCCCTCGATCGCGCTGGTCGAGGCGGTGTGCGATGCCGTCGGCGGAGAGCGGGTGAACGTGCTCGTGCGCCCCCGCGGCGGCGGGTTCGTCTACGACGACGACGAGATCGCCCTCGTCGCCGCCGACGTGCGGGCCGTCGTCGCCCGCGGCGCGGGCGGCGTCGTCGTGGGGGCGCTCGATGCGGAGGGACGTGTCGACCGCGAGGCGCTGCGCCGTTGGCAGGCCGCCGCCGGAGGCGCGAGGGTGACCTTCCACCGTGCGATCGACGCCAGCGCGCACCCCGACGACGTGCTCGAGGCGCTCCTCGCCGAAGGCGTGGACCGGGTGCTCACGTCGGGCGGCGCCGCGCGCAGCGTCGAGGGCGTGGCGCGACTCGCGCGCTACGTCACCCGCGTCGCCGGTGCGGTGCAGATCATGGCCGGCGGGGGAGTGACCCCTGCCGACATCCCCGCGATCCTGGCATCCGGTGTCGACGCCGTGCACCTGTCGGCTCGTGCCCGCGCCGGCAGGGGGGCCGCGGCGGGACCGGGCGGCGGGTCGGACGGTCACGACGTCACCGACGCCGCGGTGGTGGCCGCGGCCGTCGCCGCAGCACGCGCGCCACGGGGCTGATCCCGGCGGCGCCGGGACATCACGCCGGGGCGACTCCGACGACGCCCTTGCGCAGCAGGGCGTTGCCGTAGGTGCGCGTCTCGCCGGTGCGCACCACCACGAACGCCTCCTTGGCGTGCTCGTAATAGGCGAAGCGGTCGACGAAGCGCGTGGACGCCTCGTCGACCCCTGCTGCCGCCATGAGGTCGTTCTGCACGGGCAGCACCGACCCGTCCGCGGACGTCATGAGCTCGAGCGCGGGCGCATCGTCCAGGGGGAGCACGGAGCGGATGGCGGCGAGCACCTCGGGGGTCGTCGTCCCGGGCAGGTCGAGCAGCCGTCGGGCGACCGTGGCGGCGGGAAAATGGGCGTCGGCCACCACAACGGCGTCCGAGTGCCCCATGGCATCCAGATGCCACAGCAGCTCTCCGGTCAGGAGCGGATGGATTCCCTCGAGCATGACGGTGTCCCTTCGTCAGTCGGTGATGAGGTCGCGGGCTGCGAGCTCATCCCAGAGGTCGGCGGGGATGTCGAGCGACATCCACTGCGCATTCTGGCGCAGCTGATCCGGCCGGCTGCCGCCCACGACGACGGAGCGCACCGCCGTGTTGCGCAGCGGAAACTGCACCGCGGCCGCCGGCAGCGGCACACCGTGGTGTGCGCAGACCTCGGCGATGCCGTTCAGGCGGTTCCACAGCTCGTCGGGGAGGCGCCCGTACTCGTATCGCCCCTCGCGCTGCGGGTGCGAGCTGGCGAGCAGGCCCGAGTTGAACACCGACGCGGCCACGACGTCGGTTCCCGTGCGTCGACATGCCGGCAGGGTGTCGGCCGCCGCCGGCTGCTCGAGGAGCGTGTAGCGGCCGGCGATCATGATGACGTCGAGGTCGGCCTGGTCGACGCACGCGGTCAGCGCGCTGCTGACCATCGACCCGACGCCGACGGCGGCGACCGTGCCCGCTTCGCGCAGCGCCACCAGGGCGGGCAGCGCCTCGGCGAGGGCGAGGTCGAGGTCGTGACGTTCCGGGTCGTGCAGATAGGCGATGTCGATGCGGTCGAGCCCGAGGCGCTCCAGGGATTCCTCGATGCTCGTCTGGATGCCGGTCGCGCTCAGGTCCCACTCGCGGCGCACATCCGTACGCACATGGAAGTCGTTGTCGAGGTCCAGCCCGCCCTGATCGTCGGGGTTCGGGCGGATGAGCCGGCCGACCTTGGTCGAGACGACGTACTCATCGCGGGGCTTGCTGCGAAGGAACGCGCCGAGCCGTCGCTCCGAGAGTCCGAGCCCGTAGTGGGGAGCGGTGTCGAAGTAACGGATGCCGGCATCCCATGCCGCCTCGAGGATCTCCTCGCACTGGTCGTCGGTCATCGGGCGGAAGAGGTTGCCGAGGTTCGCCGCGCCGTAGCCGAGGGTGGTGAGCGGCGGGGTCGCGGCGATGCGCTCAGACATCGGCCGTCTCCTTTTTCCAGGTGTAGGTCAGGCGGCTGGCCGGCAGCATCTCCATGCCGGCCCCGGGGGCGACGGGCGCACGGTACGCGCCGCCGCGCACGTCGGTGGGGACGACGAAGTGCTCGTGCAGGTGATCGACGTACTCGATCATCCGCCCCTCGCGGCTGCCGCTGACGGCGACGAAGTCGAACATCGACAGGTGCTGCACGGCCTCGCACAGCCCGACACCGCCCGCGTGCGGACACACCGGTATGCCGAACTGCGCGGCCAGCAGCAGGTGGGCGATGTTCTCGTTGACGCCGCCGACGCGCACCGCGTCGATCTGCATGACCGAGATGGCGCCTGCCTGCAGCAGCTGCTTGAACATCACGCGGTTGTGGGCGTGCTCGCCGGTGGCCACCCGCACCGGGGCGATCGCGCGAGCGATCTCGGCGTGGCCGAGCACGTCGTCGGGGCTCGTCGGCTCCTCGATCCAGGCGGGATCGAACGGCGCCAGCGCGCGCATCCACTCGATCGCCTCGTCCACCTCCCACCGCTGGTTCGCGTCGACGGCGATGGGGTAGCCGGGCCCGCACACCTCGCGCGCGATGCGCATGCGGCGGACGTCGTCGTCGAGGTCCGCGCCGACCTTCAGCTTGATCTGGCCGAAGCCGTCGGCCACCGCCTCGCGGCACAGGCGCGCGAGCTTCTCGTCCGAGTACCCCAGCCAGCCCGGCGTCGTGGTGTAGGCGGGGTATCCCGTGGCGAGCAGCTCGCGCTCACGGGCGGCGCGCCCGGGCTCCGCGTCGCGCAGGATCCGCAGGGCATCGGCGCGGGTGAGGGCGTTGGTGAGGTAGCGGAAGTCCACGAGGTCGACCAGCTCCTCCGGGCTCATGCGGGACAGCAGCTGCCACAGCGCAAGGCCGGCGCGCTTGGCCTTCAGGTCCCACAGCGCGTTGATCACGGCGCCGATCGCCATGTGCATCACGCCCTTCTCGGGGCCGAGCCACCGCAGCTGGGAGTCATCCATCAGGGCGCGGTGGGTGCCGCCCATGTCGGCCAGCATCGGCTCGAGCTCGTGACCGACGACATGACCGGCCAGCGCGTCGATCGCGGCGACCTGCACGTCGTTTCCGCGACCGATCGTGAAGACGAAGGCGTGACCCTCGTGTCCGTCGCCGGCGTCCGTGGAGATCCGCAGGTACGCGGCGGAGTAATCCGGGTCGGGGTTCATCGCGTCGGAGCCGTCGAGACTCAGCGATGTGGGAAAACGGACGTCTGTCGTCTCGAGCGCGACGATGCGGGTCACGGTGTCACTCCTGTCGGGCCACGGATGTGTGGGCCTTCCCACAGTAAACATCGGATGTTTATACTGTCAATTGCGCCGGCTTCCGTCTGCGGTCGACTGGCCGCACGAGCCGGCAGGACAGGAGAATCATGAAGTTCGCGCGCCTCGGGCCGCTCGGTTACGAGATTCCGGTCGTCCTGCATGACGACCGCTTCTTCGACCTTCGCCCGCTCACCTCCGATGTCGATGGCGTGTTCCTGGCGGCGGACCCGGTCGGCCGCACGCGCTCCGCGTTGGCGGAAGGGCGCCTCGGCGAGCTCGGCGATGCCGCTGCGATGCGCGTGGGCGCACCGATCGCCCGCCCGAGCGCGGTGGTCTGCATCGGCATGAACTACGCCGCCCATGCCGCGGAGTCCGGATCGGCACCGCCGGAGGTTCCCATCATGTTCCTGAAGACCCCCAACACGGTCGTCGGGCCAGACGACGACGTCGTGATTCCCCGGGGGTCGACCAAGACCGACTGGGAAGTGGAGCTGGGAGTGGTGATCGGAGCCCGTGCGTCCTACCTCGATTCCCCGGCCGATGCAGCCGCGCACATCGCGGGCTTCGTGGTGGCCAACGATGTCTCGGAGCGCGACTTCCAGATGGCCGTCTCGGGTGGCCAGTGGTCCAAGGGCAAGTGCGCACCCGGATTCAACCCGACCGGCCCCTGGCTGGTCACCCCCGACGAGGTGGATCACGGCGATCTGCGGCTGCGCAGCCGTGTGAACGGCGAGCCGCGCCAGGATTCCACGACCGCCGACATGATCTTCTCGGTGGAGCACATCGTGTGGCACCTGTCGCAGTACCTGACGCTGGAGCCCGGCGACCTGGTGCTCACCGGCACGCCGGAGGGCGTGGCGTTGTCTGGGCGCTTCCCGTACCTCGCACCCGGTGACGTCGTCGAGGTCGAGATCGATGGCCTCGGCCGTCAGCGGCAGACGTTCACGGCGTGGGAGGCGACGGCATGAGCGGGGAACTCGAAGGACTGGTCGCGGTCGTCACGGGCGGGGCGTCGGGCATCGGCGCCGCTGTGGCGCGGCAGCTGCACGAGGGCGGCGCGCAGGTCGCCGTGCTCGACCTCGACCCCTCGGCGGCCGATGCGCGCTTCTTCGCGGTCACCGCCGACGTGTCGGACCGCGCGAGCACCGACGCCGCCGTCGCGGCGGTGGGGGAGCGCTTCGGGCGCATCGACATCGTGGTGAACAACGCCGGCATCGGAGCGCAGGGCGACATCGCCGCCAACGACGACGCGGAGTGGGCGCGCGTGCTGTCGGTGAACGTCACCGGGGTGGCGCGTGTGACCGCCGCGGCCCTGCCGTGGCTGCGCCGGTCGCCGGCGGCAGCGGTGTGCAACACCTCGTCGATCGCGGCGACCGCCGGGCTGCCCCAGCGCGCGCTGTACAGCGCATCGAAGGGGGCGGTCCTCTCGCTCACCCGGGCGATGGCCGCGGATCACCTGCGCGAAGGCATCCGCGTCAACGCGGTCAACCCGGGCACGGCCGACACGCCGTGGGTGGGGCGGCTGCTCGACTCGGCATCCGACCCGCACGCCGAGCGTGCGGCGCTGGAGGCACGGCAGCCGCACGGGCGTCTGGTGACCGCCGACGAGGTCGCCGCCGCGGTGCGATATCTCGTGGGGCCTGCGGCCGGGTCGACGACCGGCACCTACATCGAGGTCGACGGCGGCATGTCGAGCCTGCGGCTGCGCCCCGAGTGAGGTCTCACGCCAGCCGGTAGATCCGTTCGGCGTTGGCCCAGAGGATGTCGTCCACATGGCCGGGGGCGGCATCCTCCGCCCACGACGCGACGAACCGCTCCCACTGCGCGTACGGCCACGAGACCGGCCAGTCGCCGCCGAAGAGCACGCGCGTCGGACCGAACGCCCCCAGCGCGGCGTCGATGAACGGGATCACCTGCGCGGGCGTCCAGCCGTCGGGCGACTCGGCGGGAAGACCCGAGAGTTTACAGGAGGTGCCGGGGTGGGCGGCGATCCGATCGAGGTCGGCCAGCCACCGGCGGCTCGGCGGCGCCGACAGGTCGGGCTTGCCGAGGTGGTCCAGCACGATGGTGAGCTCGGGTGCCGCCTCGGCCAGTGCCGCGACGTCGGCCAGCTGCCCGTGCCGCACGCACGCGTCGAAGCTCAGGCCCGCCGCTGCGACGGCGCGCGCGGACTCGACGAACGCGGGCGAGGTCGCCAACCCCGCGGGCGCGTCCTGCAGCAGCCGGCGCACGCCCACGACGAGCGGCCGACGGTTCAGCGCGCGCAGCCGCTGCTGTGATGCTTCGACGTCCTCCATCGGCAGGTGGGCGACGATGCCCCGCACACCGGCATCCGGGGCTATCCCGGTGACCCAGTCGACCTCGGCCAGGCTGTCCGCGGGGAGGCAGTCGGCCTGCACGAACACCGCCGCACGGTCGGCGCGGCTCCCCTCGGCGAGGGCGGCCTGATGCTCGGAGACGCTGAAACGTCCGAGCAGTCTGCCCTCGAGCCAGGGGTAGCGGAGAACGGCCGGATCCCAGAGATGCAGGTGACTGTCGAGAATGCGCACTCAGCCATCCTTGCGGATCGTCGAAGGACATGGGATGTCTGGGTCGCTGCCGCGTACGATGGGCGACATGGCCGTAACGGACGAGGCGATCGAGAAGATCAAGGCGATGATCGTGTCGGGGGAGCTCGCCCCCGGGGATCGTCTGCCTCCCGAGAAGGAGCTGTCCGAGCGTCTGGGGCTCTCGCGCAACTCGATGCGCGAAGCGGTGAAGGCGCTCGAGGTGATCCGCGTGCTGGACGTGCGTCGCGGCGACGGCACCTACGTCACGAGTCTGGACCCCAGCCTGCTGCTGGAGGCGACGTCCTTCGTCATGGACATGCACGACGACGCGTCGCTCCTGGAGATCTTCCAGGTGCGCCGCATCCTCGAAGCCCATGCGACCGGCGCCGCCGCGCAGCGCGCAGGCGACGAGGACATCGCCCGCATCGAGGCCGAACTGCTCACCGTCGATGAGGACACCGACATCGAGACTCTGGTCGAGCACGATCTGCGGTTCCACGGCGCGATCGTGGCGCTGGGAGGCAACCATTACCTGGCGAGCCTCGTCGAGAGCCTCACGAGCCACACGGTGCGCGCCCGCGTCTGGCGTGGGCTGACCGAAGCGGGCTCGGTCGAGCGGACGCTCCGGGAGCACGCGGCCATCGCCGAGGCCATCGCGACGCACGACGTGGAGCTCGCGACATCGCTCGCGACCGCGCACGTCGCCGGCGTCGAGCAGTGGCTGCGCCGCGCGCGCAGCGCCTCGTGACGGGGCGGCATCCTTCGGACGCGGCGGTCCCGGGCTACCCTGAACCCATGGCCCGACCAGACGACGACGCGCTCGCGTGGGAGGGGGACGACGATCCCACCCTCGCCGCGAATCCGGCCGCGGCGACCCCGCTCCCCGAGGGCTACCGGGCCGTAGGCCGGGGGAGCGACCGCGTCGGGCGGTCCGCGGATGCGGATCCCGCAGGCGACCGGCCCCTCATCGACGACGCCGAACCGACTCCGGGCATGAGCAACGCCGCCCTCGTGGGCGTCGGGGTGTTCGCGGGTGTCTACCTGCTTCTCTCGCTCGGCTGGCTGCTGGGCGCCGGACGGCTGCAGCTGCTCGCGCAGCTCTTCCTCGACCCGGTCGCCTTCCAGGTGACGATGTGGATGGCGGTGCTCGCGCCGCCCATCTGGTTCGCCACCGTGTTCCTCCTCACCCGCTCGTCGCGCACCTGGGTGCGTCTGACGCTTCTCGCCGCGGGAGCCGTGCTGCTCGTGCCGTGGCCCTTCGTGCTCGCCGGAGTGACGCTGTGACCGCCGAGGCCGCGGCCGGCACCCGCCGCAGCGCGCTGCCCACCTGGCTGATCGCCGTGATCGCCGGTGGCTTCCTGCTGCTCTACGCCTTCGTGTTCTGGACGGCGCTGGGATTCCTGCTGCAGCAGGCCGGGGGTGTGACCGGCCTCACCGGGTACGGATGGTTCGTGCTGCTCCTGCCGGTGATCTTCCCGCCGGCCGTCTTCGCCGCGGCCTTCGCGATCGGGTGGCGTCGCCGCGCGCTGCCTTACGTCGCCGTCATGCTCACCGGGCTGGCCTTCGTTGCGGCGTTCTGGCTCGATGTGCTCGCGTATGCCGCGGCATCCCCCTCTCTCTACGGCGCCTGAGCTCTACGGCGCCTGGGTCGCACGGCGTCACACGGTCATGACGGCCGACGGGCCCGCGATAGGCTGATCGCGCCCGTCCACAGGGTGTGACGGGCTTCCCCTCAGTCGCGGTGCATGCGATCGCGTGCGCCGCCGCCCCGAAGGATCCAGCGTGCCTCAGCCCGTCGTGCTCATCGCCGAAGAACTCTCTCCCGCCACGATCGACGCCCTCGGGCCCGACTTCGATGTGCGTCACGTCGACGGCGCCGACCGCTCTGCTCTCCTGCCCGCCCTCGCGGACGCGCACGCCGTGCTCATCCGGTCGGCGACCAGGATGGATGCCGAGGCGATCGCAGCGGCACCCTCGCTCAAGGTGATCGCGCGTGCCGGAGTCGGACTCGACAACGTCGACATCAAGACGGCCACAACCGCCGGCGTCATGGTGGTGAACGCCCCGACCTCGAACATCATCTCGGCCGCCGAGCTCACCATCGGCCACATCCTGAGCCTCGCGCGGCGCATTCCCGCCGCCCACGCCTCGCTGGCAGCCGGCCAGTGGAAGCGCAGCGCCTACACCGGCGTGGAGCTGTTCGAGAAGACCGTCGGCATCATCGGACTCGGCCGCATCGGCGCGCTCATCGCCGCCCGCCTGCAGGCCTTCGGCGTGAACGTGGTCGCCTACGACCCCTACGTGACCAGCGCCCGCGCCCAGCAGCTCGGCGTGCAGCTGCTGGCGCTCGACGACCTGCTGCAGCAGTCCGACTTCATCACGATCCACATGCCCAAGACGCCGGAGACGACGGGCATGATCTCCACCGAGCAGTTCCGGCTCATGAAGCCCACCGCCTACATCGTCAACGTCGCCCGCGGCGGTCTGATCGACGAAGAGGCGCTCTACGTGGCGCTGACCACCGGCGAGATCGCCGGCGCGGGTCTCGACGTCTTCACGTCGGAGCCGCCCGCAGAGGGTGGCACCGCACGCCCGCTGCTGGACCTGCCGAACGTCGTGGTCACCCCGCACCTCGGCGCGTCGACCGACGAGGCCCAGGAGAAGGCCGGTGTCTCGGTGGCGAAGTCGGTGCGCCTCGCCCTCGGCGGCGAGCTGGTTCCGGATGCCGTCAACGTCGCAGGCGGTGTCATCGATCCGTATGTGCGCCCCGGCATCCCGCTCGTGGAGAAGCTCGGCCAGATCTTCAGCTCGCTGGCCCACTCGCCGCTGACGAGCCTCGACGTCGAGGTGCACGGCGAACTCAGCCAGTACGACGTGAGCGTGCTGAAGCTCGCCGCCCTCAAGGGCGTCTTCACCAACATCGTCAGCGAGAGCGTCTCGTACGTGAACGCGCCGCTCCTGGCAGAGCAGCGGGGTATCGAATCCCGCCTCATCGTCGACGACCGATCAGACGAGTACCGCAACGTCATCACCCTGCGCGGCGCGCTCTCGGACGGCTCGCAGCTGTCGGTGTCGGGAACGCTCACCGGCACGAAGCAGATCGAGAAGCTCGTCGGCATCAACGACTACGCCGTCGAGCTGCCGATCGAGCGGCACCACGTGGTGATGCTCTACACCGACCGGCCCGGCATCGTCGCGGTCTACGGGCAGAAGTTCGGCGAAGCCGGCATCAACATCGCCGGCATGCAGATCGCCCGGCGTGCCGCCGGGGGAGAGGCCCTCTCCGTGCTCACGGTCGACTCGCCCGTCGCCGACGAGGTGCTCGACGCCGTCGGCTCGGCGATCCACGCCGATCTGTTCCGTCAGATCGAGATCACCGAGTCGTGAGGGTGGCGCCCTCGACGAGGGAGATGAGCGCATCCATGGCCGCGCCGCGGGGGACCGGTCCCGGCACGGAGCCGCCGGCGAGGGCATTGTTGAAGTAGAGCCCGTCGCTGACGAGCATCACGAGGTCGAGCGCGGTCTCGTCGCGCACGTGCGGGCGCAGCACGGCCGTCCACTCCTCGCGCACCCGGCGCAGTGCGTCGCTCGCGGTGACGTTGCCGCCCTGGGCGAGTCGCGAGGTGGCCAGCAGCGCGCGGTCGAGCGGGTCGTTGTGCATCACCGATGACCGCAGGAAGTACGACACGGGGCCGTCGGGCGCCGCTTCGATCGCCGCGACGTCGGCGTCGACCAGGTCGCGCAGGCGCTGCATCAGCGCCGTCTCGAGGGCGTCCTTGGTGCCGAAGTGGTAGAGCAGTCCGCCCTTGGAGACCCCGGCCGACCGCGCGGTGGCATCCATCGTCGCGGCGCGCTCGCCCTCGTCGATGAGGATCCGCTCGAACGCATCCAGCACCTTCTCCCGGGCCAGAGGAGGGCGGCTCATGGGCTCGATGCTATCGACGGCGCGGCAGGCATCCTGTTACTATACCGGCTGGACGGTACAGAATGATGATGACACTGACAGAAGAGATCCGCCTCGCCGACAGCCGGGGTCGACGCGTGGGCTGGCGCGGCTGGGCCGCGCTGGTCGTGCTGATGCTGCCGGTGCTGCTGGTGTCGGTCGACAACACGGTGCTGAGCTTCGCCCTGCCCGACATCGCGCGCGACCTCGCGCCCACCAGCGCCCAGCAGCTCTGGATCATCGACGCCTACCCGCTCGTCCTGGCGGGACTGCTCGTGACGATGGGAACGCTCGGCGACCGCTTCGGCCGCCGTCGCATGCTGCTCATCGGCGCCACCGGCTTCGCCGCAGTCTCGGTGGCCGCAGCGTTCGCCCCGACGGCCGCGCTGCTCATCGCGGCGCGCGCGGCGATGGGTGTCTTCGGCGCGATGCTCATGCCGTCGACGCTGTCGCTGCTGCGGAGCATCTTCACCGACCGCGATCAGCGCCGGTTCGCGATCGCCGTGTGGGCATCGATGTTCTCGGCCGGAGCCGCGCTGGGCCCGATCGTCGGCGGCATCCTGCTCGAGCACTTCTCGTGGGGCTCGGTCTTCCTCCTGTCGGTGCCCGTGCTGGTGCCGCTCCTCCTCTTCGCGCCGCTGCTGGTGCCCGAGAGTCGCGACCCCCAGCCCGGACGCATCGATCCCGTCAGCATCCTGCTGTCGCTGGCGACGATGGTGCCCGTCGTGTACGCGATCAAGGAGTTCGCGGTGCGCGGTGCGCATCCCGTGCCGCTCGCCCTGCTGCTGACCGGACTCCTCTTCGGTGGACTCTTCGTCCGTCGGCAGCTGCGGGCGGCGTCGCCCATGCTCGACATGCGCCTGTTCTCGCGGGGGACCTTCAGCGGCGCGCTGCTGGTGAACCTGCTGAGCGTGGTCGCCCTGGTGGGATTCCTCTTCTTCATCTCCCAGCACCTGCAGCTCATCGTCGGACTCTCGCCGCTGGATGCCGGACTCGCCCTCGTGCCGGGAATGGCGGCCATGATCGCGGCCGGCCTTCTCATCGTGCCCATCGCGCGGCGGGTCGACCCGCGCATCGTGGTCAGCGTCGCGCTGCTGTTCTCGGTCGCCGGCTACGTCACGGTCGCCCTGACCGCCGACCCCGACGCGCTGCTGCCACTCATCCTCGCGTTCGTCATGCTCGGCATCGGCATCGGGGCCGCGGAGACGGTGTCGAACGACCTGATCCTCGCCAGCGTGCCGCCGGCGAAGGCGGGCGCCGCCAGCGCCGTCTCCGAGACGGCGTACGAACTGGGGGCGGTGCTCGGCACCGCCGTGCTCGGCGGCATCCTCACGGCGTACTACCGCGCCGGGATCACGCTGCCCGAGGGGCTTCCGGCATCGGTGGCCGATGCGGCGCGCGAGACCCTGGCCGGAGCGGTGACGGCCGCGCAAGGGCTGAGCCCTGCGCTGGCCGACACCCTCACCGCCAGCGCGGCGGCGGCGTTCGACGCCGGCGTCGGGGTCACTTCCCTCATCGGAGCCGGGCTCGTGGTCATGGCCGCCGTCATCGCGGCCGCTACCCTGGGAGCATCCCGCCCCGCGTCCGAGCACGTCGACCGCTGATCTGCCGGCGCGGCCCTCACGTGAAGGAGTGCCATGTCGCGCGTCGTGAAGCTTGCCGTCATCCCCGGTGACGGCATCGGACCGGAGGTCGTCGCCGAGGCGGAGAAGGTGCTCGACGCCGTCACCGCGGGCAGCGACGTCACGTTCGACAAGACGCGTTTCTCGCTGGGTGCCGGCCGCTACCTCGCCACCGGCGACACGCTCACCGACGACGACCTCGCCGCGATCGCGGAGCACGACGCGATCCTGCTCGGGGCGGTCGGGGGAGTGCCGGGCGACCCCCGCCTGAAGGATGCCAACATCGAGCGGGGCCTGCTGCTGAAGCTGCGCTTCGCGCTGGATCACTACGTCAACCTGCGCCCATCGAAGCTCTACCCCGGCGCGTCGGGGCCGCTCGCCGATCCCGGCGACATCGACTTCGTCGTGGTGCGCGAGGGCACCGAAGGGCCGTACGTCGGCAACGGGGGATCGATCCGCACCGGCACCGCGCACGAGGTGGCCAACGAGACGAGCGTCAACACCGCCTACGGGGTGGAGCGCGTCGTTCGCTACGCGTTCGATCTCGCCGAACGACGCCGCAAGCGACTCACCCTCGTGCACAAGACGAACGTGCTGGTGCATGCCGGTGGCATGTGGAAGCGGATCGTCGACGCGGTCGCCGCCGAGCACCCCGACGTCGCCGTAGACTATCTGCACGTCGACGCGGCGACGATCTTCCTGGTCACGAACCCGGATCGCTTCGACGTGATCGTCACCGACAACCTGTTCGGCGACATCCTCACCGATCTGGCAGGAGCCGTCACCGGCGGCATCGGCCTGGCGGCGTCGGGGAACATCAATCCCGACGGCGCCTTCCCCTCGATGTTCGAGCCCGTGCACGGATCGGCGCCCGACATCGCAGGACAGCAGAAAGCCGATCCCACCGCTGCGATCCTCTCCGTCGCCCTGATGCTCGATCACCTCGGGCTGGGCGACGAGGCGACCCGCGTCACCCGCGCCGCCGAAGAGGACATCGCCGCCCGAGACGGCAGCACCCGCACCACGACGCAGATCGGCGACGCCATCGCGTCTCGACTCGCCTGACGGCAGGCGTACGCTGACATCGGCGCCTCCGGCACTCCACGCGACAGGATTTGACATGACTCTTCTCGATTCCGACGCCGGGCTTGCTCCCCTCGAGTTCGCCCGCACCCGCAACCTGGCGGCCAAGACCCCCGCCCAGCGCGAGGAGATCCTGCGCGATCCCTCGTTCGGCACGGTCTTCACCGACCACATGGTCGACATCTGCTGGTCGGTCCGCGGTGGCTGGCACCGTCCGCGCGTGCAGCCCTACGGGCCCATCTCGCTGGACCCTGCCGCGGCCGTGCTGCACTACGGCCAGGAGGTCTTCGAGGGCATCAAGGCGTACCGTCACGCCGACGGCTCGATCCACACGTTCCGTCCCGAGCAGAACGCCCTGCGGCTGCAGCGCAGCGCCCGGCGTCTGGCCCTGCCGGAGCTTCCCGTGGAGTATTTCCTTCAGTCCCTGCGCGAACTGATCGCCGTCGACGGTGACTGGGTGCCCGCAGGCGAGGACCAGAGCCTGTACCTG
>Ga0233375_1000501_pt1 | contig 20958 bp, 20 predicted proteins | sample ElkDunMinimDraft_10_FD_191539 | JGI IMG/M metagenome (GOLD analysis project Ga0233375, IMG submission 191539) | Fecal eukaryotic communites from dung pellets of Tule Elk in California, USA - Elk Dung E16 | ecosystem: Host-associated > Mammals > Digestive system > Large intestine > Fecal | place... | reverse complement strand
ACGCTCATCCCGTCAGGCCCTCTCGGGCCCTCGTGAGGCGGCTACTCAATCCTACCTGAGTTCTTTTCCCTCCCTGACCACCTCGCGGCGGCCGTTCGGGGCGTTCCCTCAGGCGATGTCTCCACTCTACCGGAGTTTCGCGCCGGTCCCGACCGCTCGTCGCGGCCTGGCCGATCACCTCCGACCCGACACGCAGAGCCCACGCCCGAAGGCGTTCAGCCACTGCATCTGGGTGGTCGCTCCTCCGGGGACCGGCCTCCGAGGTTCAACCCTCGGTGTCCGTTCCTCCCTGGCAGGGCGACCTCCAGAACATTACGCGCGGCCCGCGGGAGCGTCAACCTGGCGGGAGCGTGATGCCGGCCACAGCGACGTGAGCCGTGCGAGACCAGGCCTGACCTGGGCTCGCACGGCTCACGGGCGGGATCTCAGGCCCGGGCGTCCACCACGGCCAAGGTCCGCTTGCCGCGGCGGAGCAGCGCCCACCGCCCGTGCAGCAGCTGGCCCTCGTCGAGAACCGCCGCCTCGTCGGTCACCTTGACGTTGTTGACCGAGGCGCCGCCCTCCGCGATCGCCCTGCGGGCGGCGCCCTTGCTGGCGGCGATGCCGGTCGCCGCGAACAGGTCGACGAGCGGGTCGCCCACCCGGCCCGGAGCGGTCGGCAGCTCGGCCACCGCTGCGCCGAGCACCGCCGGGTCGAGGCCGTCGAGGTCGCCGCGCCCGAAGAGGGCCTGGCTGGCGGCGACCACCTGGTCGGCGGCGGCCACCCCGTGTACGAGGGACGTGACGTCGTGGGCGAGCGCCCGCTGGGCCTCCCGCGCCGCGGGCCGCTCGACGACAGCGCGCTCGAGCTCCTCGATCTCCGCACGGGTGCGGAAGGTGAAGACCTTGAGGTACCCGACGACGTCGGCGTCGTCCGCGTTGAGCCAGAACTGGTAGAAGGCGTACGGCGAGGTGAGCTCGGGGTCGAGCCACACCGTCCCGCTCTCCGTCTTGCCGAACTTCGTCCCGTCGGCCTTCGTGATGAGCGGCGTGGTCAGCGCGTGCACGGCGACGCCCTCGGCCTTGCGGATCAGCTCCACGCCCGACAGGAGGTTGCCCCACTGGTCGCTGCCGCCGGTCTCCAGGCTCACGCCGTGCCGGCGGTACAGCTCGAGGTAGTCCATCCCCTGCAGCACCTGGTAGCTGAACTCCGTGAAGCTGATGCCCTGGTCGCTGTTGAGCCGACGCGCGACGGTGTCCTTCGCCAGCATCGTGCCGAGGCGGTAGTGCTTGCCGACGTCGCGCAGGAAGTCGATGGCGGACAACGACGCCGTCCAGTCGAGGTTGTTGACCATCGTGGCCGCGGCAGGCCCGTCGAAGTCGAGCAGCGGCTCGATCTGGCGCCGGATCCGCTCGACCCAGCCCGCCACGACCTCGGGCGCGTTGAGCGTCCGCTCCCCCGTCATCTTCGGGTCCCCGATGAGCCCAGTGGCCCCGCCGACGAGGGCGAAGGGGATGTGCCCGGCGAGCTGCAGCCGGCGCACCGTGAGGATCTGCACGAGGTTGCCGATGTGCAGGCTCGGCGCGGTCGGGTCGAAACCGCAGTAGAGGCGGACCGGCTGCTCGTCGAGCGCTGCGCGGAGCGCGTCGAGGTCGGTGCTCTGGGCGACGAGCCCACGCCAGGCGAGCTCGTCAAGGATGTGCGTCACAGCTGTTCTCCTCTGTCCGGGGGCGGTGGCCCCCGACGTCCATGGTCCTGCGGGTGGCTGGTCTCAAGCCGACGTCGCCCCGCTGCGCGGGCTGCTCTTCGACGCCGGCGGGCGATAGCCGGGACGGTAGGCGGACACGGTGCGCTCGTCGGCGAGCCACAGCCGCCACGGGAACCGGCTCACGTCGGCGCCTGGCCCGCCGACGCCCACCCGGGCGCCGGAGGCGACGTGCGACGCGGCGACGAGCGGCTCGCGGCGGTGCAGCACCACGTCGCCGCCTGGCTCGGTCACATCGGCTCCGTTGGCGCCCAGGTCCAGCCCGAGGGCGACGGCGAGCCGCGCGGGGCCGCGGGCCAGCTGGCGGTCGGAGTCCACGACCCCGGCGCGCAGGCGTCGCTCGCGGGCCAGATCGGCGCCCTCGACGACCTCCCCGGCGCGCAGGAGCACGGCGGCGGGCTCACCGCTCGGCCGGGTCACCACGTTGACGCAGTGGTGCAGCCCCAGGTGGCGGTAGACGTACAGCCGACCCGGCTCGGCGAACATCGCCGAGTTCCGGGCCGTCCGGCCCCGGAACGCGTGGGACGCGGGGTCGTCGGCGCCCTCGTAGGCCTCCACCTCGGTGATCCGCAGCGTGACGTCGCCAGCGGCAGACCGCGCCGTCAGGTAGGCCCCGAGGAGGTCCCTCGCCACGGCGAGGGCGTCGCGGGCGTACCAGACGCGCGCGGGGGCGGGGCCGAAGACCGAGTCGCCGGCGAGCGGCTCGCCGGACGGCATGGCAGGCGGCTGCGCGCCGTCCATGTCGTCCACCGCACGCCCCATGCTCATGCCGACATCTTGCCGTACGCGTCGAGGCGGACGTCGGCCCGCTCACGGGTGCGCTCTCGCGCGAAGTGCTCGGCCTCGTCGGACATCCAGCGCACCCAGTGGTCGCGCATCGCCGCGCCGTCGCGCTCGAGGCCTCGTGAGAGCCGGAGCTCCTCCGGCGCCTCGACCCACACCCGCAGCGTCGCGTCCGGGTCCGCGGCGCGTCGCGCGGACCCGCAGCCCTCGAGCACCAGGACCGCGGGGACCGGCACGTCCACCCACTCCGCGAAGGCGCCGGCGATCCAGTCGTAGCGCTGGAAGCGTCCGGGCGCTCCCCTGCGCAGCGGCTCGAGGACCTGGGCGGAGAGCCGCGGCCACAGGCTCCCCTCGAGCCCGGACCAGCCGTCGTACACGTCGTCGAGCCCGAGCACGGACGTGTCGGCCCCCTGCGCCCGGAGACCTCCCGCGAGGCGCTGGGCGAACGTCGACTTGCCCGATCCTGCGGGGCCGTCGACGCACACCAGCCGGACAGGGCCGAGCCGAGGGCGGCCGGAGAGGACGCGGGCGGCGGTCAGCCGCACCACGTCCTCCCCCGCGACGCGCGACGACGACGCGGCGTCGTCGGACCCCGCGTCGTCGGACCGCGCCGCCGTGCCGAGCACCCCTAGTCCGTCCAGGCCCGAAGCTCCGCCGAGCGGGCGCGGGCCCGCTCGAGCTGCTCGCGCACGCGGACGGGCGCGGTGCCGCCGCGGGCAGAGCGGGAGGCCAGCGAGCCCTCGACCGTCAGCACCGAGCGGACCTCGGGCGTCAGGTGGGGGGACACCGCGGCGAGTTCGTCGTCGGACAGGTCCCACAGCTCGATGCCGCGGTCCTCGCACACCCGCACGCACGCCCCCGCCACCTCGTGCGCCACACGGAACGGCACGCCCTCGCGCACCAGCCACTCGGCGATGTCGGTGGCGAGCGAGAAGCCCTGCGGCGCGAGGGCGGCCATCCGCTCGGTGTCGAACGTGAGCGTCGCCGTCATCCCCGCGAAGGCGGGCAGCAGGACGGCGAGGGTGTCGACCTGGTCGAACACCGGCTCCTTGTCCTCCTGCAGGTCCCGGTTGTACGCGAGCGGCAGGCCCTTGAGTGTGGTGAGGAGCCCGGTCAGGTCCCCCACCAGGCGTCCTGCCTTGCCGCGCGCGAGCTCGGCCACGTCCGGGTTCTTCTTCTGCGGCATGATGCTCGACCCGGTGGAGTAGGCGTCGTCCAGGCGGACGAAGCCGAACTCCTTGGTGGCCCAGATCACGACCTCCTCGGCGAACCGGGATAGGTCGATGCCCGTCATGGCCGCCACGAAGGCGAACTCCGCCACCACGTCGCGCGACGCGGTGCCGTCGATCGAGTTCTCCACGCTCGCGTCGAAGCCCAGGTCGGCCGCCACCGCCGCCGGGTCCAGGCCCAGCGAGGAGCCCGCGAGCGCCCCCGAGCCGTACGGCGAGACAGCGGCACGGGCGTCCCAGTCCGTCCACCGCTCCACGTCGCGCAGCAGCGGCCACGCGTGCGCCAGCAGATGGTGGCCGAGCAGCACCGGCTGGGCGTGCTGCAGGTGCGTGCGGCCCGGCATGGGGGCGTCCCCCGCCGCGGCCGCCTGGTCGATCAGCGCGTCGACGACGTCGAGCACCAGGCCGCCGAGCGTGCGGGCCTGCTCGCGCAGGTACATCCGCACCAGCGTGGCGATCTGGTCGTTGCGCGAGCGCCCGGCGCGCAGCTTGCCGCCGAGCTCGGCGCCCGCGCGCTCGATCAGCCCGCGCTCGAGGGCCGTGTGCACGTCCTCGTCGTCCTCGGCCGGCCCGAAGGCCCCTGAGGCGACGTCCGCCCGCAGGCGGCCCAGGGCGTCGACCATGCCGGCGAGCTCGGCGTCGTCGAGCAGCCCCGCGGCGTGCAGCACCCGGGCGTGGGCGACCGAGCCGGCGATGTCATGGCCCGCGAGGCGCCAGTCGAAGTGCGTCGACTTCGACAGCGCCGCGAGCGCGTCCGCGGGGCCGCCGGCGAACCGGCCGCCCCACAGGCTCACCCGCGCGCCGTCGGCCGGGCTCTCAGGCACCGGTGATCCCGCCCGCGGCGCCCAGGTCCTCGGCGTTGCCGAACCGCACGTCGCGCGCGGCGGACAGCTTGGAGGTCAGGCCGTAGATCTCGATGAACCCCTTGGCCGCCGACTGGTCGAACGTGTCGCCCGTGTCGTAGGTCGCCAGGTTGAAGTCGTACAGGCTGGCGTCGCTGCGCCGGCCGGTGACCGTGGCGCGGCCGCCGTGCAGCACCAGGCGGATGTCGCCCGACACGTAGCGCTGGGTGTCCTCGATGAACACGTCGAGCGAGCGCTTGAGCGGCGAGAACCACTGGCCGTCGTACACGAGCTCGGACCAGCGCTGCTCGACGCCCTTCTTGAAGCGGGCCTGCTCGCGCTCGACGGTGACGTTCTCGAGCTCCTGGTGCGCGGCGATGAGGGCGATCGCGCCGGGGGCCTCGTAGACCTCGCGGGACTTGATGCCGACCAGGCGGTCCTCGACGATGTCGATGCGGCCCACGCCCTGCGCGCCCGCCCGGCGGTTCATCTCCTGGATGGCCTGCAGCGGGGTGACCGGCACGCCGTCGAGCGCCACGGGCACGCCCTGCTCGAAGGTGATGACGACCTCGTCGGCGACCGGCGGGAACGTCGGGTCGTCGGTGTAGGTGTAGACGTCCTTGGTGGGCGCGTTCCAGATGTCCTCGAGGAAGCCGGTCTCGACCGCGCGGCCCCACACGTTCTGGTCGATCGAGAACGGGTTGTGCTTGGTGGTCTCGATGGGCAGCGAGTGCTTCGTGGCGAAGTCGATCGCCTTGTCGCGGGTCAGCGCGAGGTCCCGCACCGGCGCGAGGCAGGTGAGGTCGGGCGCCAGCGAGGTGATGCCCACCTCGAAGCGGACCTGGTCGTTGCCCTTGCCGGTGCAGCCGTGCGCCACGGTCGTCGCGCCGAACTGGCGGGCGGCCCGCACCAGGTGCTTGACGATGACCGGGCGGGAGATCGCGGAGACCAGCGGGTAGCGGTCGAGGTAGAGGCCGTTCGCCTTGAGCGCCGGCATGCAGTACTCGCTGGCGAACTCGTCGCGCGCGTCGGCGACGTACGCCTCGACGGCGCCGCAGTCGAGCGCACGGCGGCGGATGACCTCGAGGTCCTCGCCGCCCTGGCCGACGTCGACCGCCACGGCGATCACCTCGGCGCCGGTGGCCTCGGCGATCCAGCCGATGCCCACAGAGGTGTCCAGGCCGCCCGAGTAGGCGAGGACGACGCGCTCAGTCATGAATGTCTCTTCTCATCGCAGGGAACTGTTCAGGTGAGCCGGCGCGGGGGCGCCGGCGAGGCGGGGTCGGCTCAGCCGTCCGACGCCAAGCTCAGGAATCGCGCCGCCAGGGAGGCCCCGTCGGCGCCGTTCTCGGTCTCGCGGGCGATCACGAGGACCGTGTCGTCGCCGGCGATCGTGCCCAGCACGGCAGGCAGGAAGGAGTGGTCGATCGCGGAGGCGAGGAACTGCGCGGCGCCGGGCGGCGTGCGCAGCACCACGAGGTTGCCCGACGCCTCCGCGGTCACGAGGAGCTCGGCGCACAGCCGCGCGAGCCGGGCCGCGAGCGCCTCCGAGTCCCCGAGCGCGGGCGTCCGGTCCCCGCCCTCGGCCGGCACCGCGTACGCCAGGGCGCCGGTGGCCGTGCGGATCTTGACGGCCCGCAGCTCGACCAGGTCGCGCGAGAGCGTCGCCTGGGTGACCGAGACCCCCTCCTCCGCGAGCGCGTCGGCGAGCTCGGCCTGGGAGTGCACCGACCGGCGCGCGAGCAGCCCGGTGATGAGCGCGTGCCGCGCGGCCTTCGTCTGGGGGACGGTCTGCCGCGGGTCGGCGGCCTGCCCGGTGACTCCGGCGCTCATGAGTTCTCCAACAGCCACGTGAGCAGCGCCTTCTGGGCGTGCAGTCGGTTCTCGGCCTCGTCCCACACCGCCGACTGCGGGCCGTCGATGACCTCGGCGGTGATCTCCTTGCCGCGGTAGGCGGGCAGGCAGTGCAGCACGACGGCGTCGGCCGCGGCCAGCTTGAGGGCGGAGTCGTTGACCTGGAACGGCGCGAACGGCTCGGCGCGCGACCCGGCCGTCTGCTCGTGGCCCATCGACACCCAGGTGTCGGTGGCGATCACATCGGCCCCGGCGAGCGCGTCGTCGCGGTGGTCGGTCACGAGCACCGACCCGCCCGTCTCGGCGGCGATCTCACGGGCCTTGGCGAGCACCTCCGGGTCCGGCTGGTACTGCCGGGGGGTGCCGACCCGCACGTGCAGGCCGGCGGTGACGCCGCCCAGCACGTAGGAGTTCGCCATGTTGTTGGCGCCGTCGCCCAGGTAGGACAGCGTCATGCCGGGCAGCGCGTCCACGCCGCCGCGCAGCTGCGCGACCGTCATGAGGTCGGCGAGGACCTGGCACGGGTGGAACTCGTCGGTCAGGGCGTTGACGACCGGCACGGCCGAGGCCGACGCCATCTGCTCGACGCGCTCCTGGGCGAAGGTGCGCCACACGATGGCCGCGCACTGCCGGTCGAGCACCCGCGCCGTGTCCTCGACGGGCTCCCCGCGGCCGAGCTGGGAGCTCGCCCCGTCGATCAGCATCGGATAGCCGCCGAGCTCGGCGACCCCGACCGCGAAGGACACCCGGGTGCGGGTGGACGGCTTGTCGAACAGCAGCGCGACGGCCCGCGGCCCGGCGAGCGGCGTGCGCAGGAACCGGTCGTCGCGGAACGCCAGCCCGAGCTCGAGGACCTCCCGCTGCTCGTGGTGGTCCAGGTCGTCGTCGCGCAGGAAGTGGCGCGCCATGTCAGGCCTCCGTGCCGAGGTCGTGGGGCAGCCGGGACAGGAAGGCGGTGAGCTGGCCCGCCTGCTCGGCCGTGAGGATCAGGGGCGGCGCCAGGCGCAGCACGGACGGCGCGCACGGGTTGACGATGATGCCCTCCTCGAGCGCGCGCGAGGCGACCTCGGCCGCCACGGGGGCGGTGAGCTCGATGGCGATGAGCAGGCCCTCGCCGCGCACCTCCCGGACGAGCGGGTGGCCCAGGGCCGTGAGGTCCGCCCGCCACTGGTCGCCGAGCGCCCGCACGTGCGCCAGCAGCCCGTCGCGCTCGATCACGCCGATGGTGGCCAGCCCGGCGGCGGCGGCCACCGGGTTGCCGCCGAAGGTGGTGCCGTGCTGGCCGCGCCCGAGCAGCGTCGCGGCGTGCTCGCCGTACGCGACGACGGCGCCGATCGGGAAGCCGCCGCCGAGGCCCTTGGCCAGGGTCACGACGTCGGGCCGGACGCCGCCGCCCAGGCGCGGGTGCTGGTGGGCGAGCCAGGCGCCGGTGCGGCCCATGCCGGTCTGGACCTCGTCGAGCGCGAGCAGGGCGCCCGACTCGGCCGTGAGCCGCCGGGCCAGCGCGAGGTACCCCGGCGGGAGGGGCCGCACGCCGGCCTCGCCCTGCACGGGCTCGAGCACGAGCGCGGCGACGTCCTCGCCGTCCTGGGCGAAGGCCGCCTCCAACGCGTCGGTGTCCCCGAACGGCAGGAACTCCACCCCGCCGGGCAGCGGCTCGAACGGCTCGCGGTAGGCGGGCTTGTGGGTCAGCGCGAGGGCCCCCATGGTCCGCCCGTGGAACGAGCCCTCCAGGGCGAGGACCCGCCGGCGCCCGGTGCGGCGCGCCATCTTCACGACCGCCTCGTTCGCCTCCGTGCCGGAGTTCGCGAAGAACACCCGCGACCCCGCGGGCGCCTGCGCCAGGTCGAGCAGCCGCTCGGCGAGCGCCACCTGGGTGGGGGTGGCGAAGAAGTTCGACACGTGCCCGAGCGTCCCCAGCTGCGCGGAGATCGCCGCGGTGAGCGTGGGGTGCGCGTGCCCGAGCGCGTTGACCGCGATCCCCGCGAGCAGGTCGAGGTAGCGGTTGCCGTCGGCGTCCCAGACGTAGGCGCCCTCGCCGCGCACCAGCACGCGCTGCGGCGCGCCGAACGTGTCCATCACGGCCGCCGAGTACCGCTGCGACCAGTGCGCGCCGGAGTCTGGCGCCGTCAGGGTCGTGGCGTCGTCGCGCGCGTCCAGCTCCGAGCTCACAGCGGTCCTCCCATGTGCGAGACGTCGACACCGACCACCGGCAGCTGGCCGGTGAACGGCGAGGGGACGGGCTCGTCGTCGGGCAGCACCATCGTGCCGATGCCCTCCGTGGTGAACACCTCCACGAGGATCGAGTGCGGCTCGCGCCCGTCGATGACGTGCGCCCGCCCGACACCGCCCTCGACAGCCCGCCAGCAGGCCTCCATCTTCGGACGCATCCCTGAGTCCAGGGTCGGCAGCAGGTCGGCCAGCTCGGCCGCGCGGATGCGGCGCACCAGCGACGTCCGGTCCGGCCAGCTCGTGTAGAGCCCTTCGACATCCGTCAGCACGATGAGCTTGCGCGCGCCCAGGGCCACGGCGAGCGCGGCGGCGGCCGTGTCGGCGTTGACGTTGAGCACGTGCGTGGGGTCGTCGATGTCGGGGGCGACCGTCGAGACGACGGGGATGCGCCCGGCGTCGAGCAGGTCGAGCACGGCGGACGGGTTGACCTGCACGACGTCGCCGACCAGGCCCACGTCCACCAGCTGCCCATCGACCACGGCGTGCCGGCGACGCGCCTGCAGCAGGCCGCCGTCCTCGCCCGAGAGCCCGACGGCGTGCGGGCCGTGCGCGTTGAGCAGGCCCACGAGCTCGCGCGACACCTGCCCGGTCAGCACCATCCGGACCACGTCCATCGCCTCGGGCGTGGTGACGCGCAGGCCGCCGCGGAACTCGCTCTCGATGCCCAGCCGGTCGAGCATGGTATTGATCTGGGGGCCGCCGCCGTGCACCACGACGGGGCGCAGGCCGACCTGGCGCAGGAACACCATGTCCTCGGCGAACGCGCGCTTGAGCCGCTCGTCCACCATCGCGTTGCCGCCGTACTTGACGACCACGAGGGCGCCGCTGAAGCGCTGCAGCCACGGCAGGGCCTCGATGAGCACCTCGGCCTTCTGGTCGGGGCGCAGGTCGGTGCGGGTGTTGAACACGAATTCCTCGTCGCTCTGGTTGCTCACGTCGTGCTGGCTCAGGTCCCGGCCCCCGCTCATGTCGAGTACGCGCTGTTCTCGTGGACGTAGTCGTGCGTGAGGTCGTTGGTCCACACGGTGGCGCTCGCGCCCCCGGCGTGCAGGTCCAGCAGGACCTGCACCTCGCGGGCGGCGGCGAGGTCGACCAGGCTGCGGTCCTCGCCCACTCCCCCGGCCCGGCAGACCTGGACGCCGTTGATGCTGACGTCCAGCCGGTCGGCGTCGAAGGGCGCGACGTCGGCGGGCACCGTGCCCGCGGCGGCGAGCACCCGGCCCCAGTTGGGGTCGTTGCCGTACACCGCGGCCTTGAAGAGGTTGGAGCGGGTCACGGCGCGGGCCACGGCCACGGCCGCGTCCTCCGTGGTGGCGTTGAGGACCGTGACGGCGATGTCGTGGCTGGCGCCCTCGGCGTCGGCGACGAGCGCCCGGGCCAGCTCGGCGCAGGCCTGGGTGAGCGCGTCGAGGAACGCGGCGGGCTCCGGGACGACGCCGGAGGCGCCCGAGGCGAGCAGCAGCACGGTGTCGTTCGTCGACATGCAGCCGTCGGAGTCGACCCGGTCGAACGTCGTCCGGGTCGCGGCCCGCAGGGCGTCGTCCGCCGCCGGAGCCGCCAGCGCGGCGTCGGTGGTGAGGACCACGAGCATCGTCGCGAGGCCGGGCGCCAGCATGCCCGCCCCCTTGGCGATACCGCCCACGGACCACCCGTCGCCCGCCACATGCACGGTCTTGGCGATCGTGTCGGTGGTCATGATCGCGGTGGCGGCGGCCTCCCCGCCCTGCGTGCTGAGCGCCTCGACGGCCGCGTCGACGCCCGGGAGCAGCAGGCCCATCGGCAGCCGCTCGCCGATCAGGCCGGTCGAGCACACCAGCACGTCACCGGGCGAGGTGTCGAGCGCCTGGGCGACGTGCTCGGCGGTGCGGTGCGTGTCGGCGAACCCCTCCGGGCCGGTGCAGGCGTTGGCGCCCCCGGAGTTCAGCACCACGGCGTGCGCGACGCCGTCGGCCACGGCCTGGCGCGACCACACGACCGGCGCGGCGACGACGCGGTTGGTCGTGAAGACCCCGGCCGCGACATGCAGCGGTCCGTCGTTGACGACGAGCGCGAGGTCCGGGCGCCCGGAGGCCTTCAGCCCTGCGGTGACGCCCGCCGCCCGGAAGCCCTGCGGGGAGGTGACGGTCACGGCGCGACCCCGTCCCGCGCCAGACCCGCGGCCTCGGGCAGCCCGAGCGCGAGGTTGAGGGACTGCACGGCGCCACCGGCGGTGCCCTTGACCAGGTTGTCGATCGCGGTGACCGTGACCACCCGTCCCGCCCGCTCGTCCACCGCGACCTGGACCAGCGCCGTGTTGGCGCCGAGGGTCGCGGCGGTGCTCGGCCACTCCCCCTCGGGGAGCAGGTGGACGAACGGCTCGTCCGCGTACGCCCGCTGCCAGGCGGCGCGGACCGTGGCCGGGTCGGTCCCCGGCACGAGCCGGGCCGTGGCGGTCGCGAGGATGCCCCGGGACATGGGCACCAGCGTGGGCGTGAAGGAGATCGTCACGTCGGGGGCGCCCGCGACGCCGAGGTTCTGCCGGATCTCGGGGATGTGCCGGTGGCTGCCGCCCACCGCGTAGGGCTGGGCGCTGCCGAGCGCCTCGCTCGCGAGCAGGTGCGTCTTGAGGCTCTTGCCCGCGCCGGAGTACCCGTTGGCGAGCACGGCGACCAGGTCGGTGGGCTCGATGAGCCCGGCCGCGATGCCGGGCTGGAGCCCCAGGGTGACGGCGGTGACGTTGCAGCCGGGCACCGCGATGCGGCGTGCGGACGCCAGCTCGGCGCGCTGCTGCGCGGCCGTCTGCTCCCCCGCGTGCAGCAGCTCGGGCAGCCCGTAGGGCCAGGTCCCCGCGTGCGGGCTGCCGTAGTAGTCCTGCCACGCGGCGGCGTCGGCAAGCCGGTGGTCGGCGCCGAGGTCGAGCACGATCGCGCGGTCGCCGCGATCCGCGAGCGCCGCCGCGACCTCGCCGCTGGCGCCGTGGGGCAGGGCGAGGACGACCACGTCGTGCCCGGTGAGCTCGTCCACCGCGGTGGGGGCGAGCATGCGATCGGCCAGGCTCCGCAGGTGCGGCTGGTGAGCGCCCAGGGGCGTCCCGGCGTTGCTGTGCGCGGTGAGCGCCCCGATCTTCGCCTCGGGGTGGCCGAGCAGGATCCGCAGGATCTCGCCGCCCGCGTATCCGCTCGCCCCTGCGACGGCAACCGTGAAAGTCATGTGCATGAACATACACCCGAGTGCAGTTTGATACGTCGAAGGTCCCAGCATCCGAGAGCCCCGCGTCGCACCGCCACCCATCATCCCACCGCGTCCTGACCTGCGCCTGGGCCGCGCGGCCCGCGTCGGCGGGCGGAATGTTCCCGACCGGGCGCGCGTTGCCGAGGGCATGCGTGCCATCGAAGCCACCGCCGCGGGCGGCGCCGACGTCCTCCGCCTGGTCGATCGCCCCGCCCCCGAGCCCGGGCCCACCGACGTGCTGGTGCGGGTCGCCGCCGCGGGCGTCAACTTCGTCGACACCTACCGGCGGTCGGGCCTCTATCCCGCGCCCTTCCCCCACACCGTGGGATCCGAGGGGGCCGGCCGCGTCGTGGCGATCGGCGCCGAGGTGCGGGACATCGCCGTGGGCGACCGGGTCGCGTGGGCGTCGGCGCCCGGCTCCTACGCCGAGCTGGTGCTGGTGCCCGCGGCGAGCGCCCTGCCCGTGCCCGACGCCGTCGACGACCAGGTCGCCGCCGCCATCCCCATGCAGGGGATGACCGCCCACTACCTCGCCGCCTCGACCTTCCCCGTGTCCCCCGGCCAGGACGTGCTCGTCCACGCCGGGGCCGGCGGCGTAGGCCTGCTGCTCACCCAGCTCGCCGCGGCCCGCGGCGCGCGGGTCATCACCACCGTGGGCTCCCCGGCGAAGGAGGCCCTCTCACGGGAGGCCGGCGCCACCGACGTCATCCGGTACACCGAGCTCGACGACCTCACCGCCGAGCTGCCCGCCCTGGTGCGCGGTCTCACCGGCGGCGTGGGCGTGCACACGGTCTTCGACGGCGTCGGACGCGCCACCTTCGAGGCGTCGCTCGCCTCCTTGCGCCCCCGGGGCGGCCTCGCCCTCTTCGGCGCGGCCTCGGGGCCGGCGCCCCCGATCGACCCCCAGCGCCTCAACGCCGCCGGGTCGCTCTACCTGACGCGCCCCACCCTCGGGCACTACACCGCGACCCGCGAGGAGCTCCTCTGGCGGGCCGGCGAGCTGTTCGCCGCCATCGCGGCCGGGCGCCTCGACGTGCGGATCGGCGCCGCCTACCCTCTGGCGGAGGCGGCCGAGGCCCACCGGGCCCTCGAGGGCCGCGCCACCACCGGGAAGGTCCTCCTGCTGCCATGACACGGTCGCCGTCAGCGCCCCGCCGCCAGCCACGAGGCCCCGTCGCGCACGCGCCGGCAGCCTGCGCCCCTCCCGGCGGGGGGACGCGGTGATCCCGCTCGAGGGCGACGAGCCGTCGCCTCCGTGGCTCCGGCGCCTGTCCGCCGTCCTCGTGGTGCTGCTCACCGTGACCCTCGTCATCGGGTACGCGTCCTACGGGCTCCGGCGCCCGGCCTGCGCGGACGTGGACGGCGTGGGCGTCAGCGCGCGCTGGTCGTGGTCCGACGCCCGATGGACGTGCCCCCTTCCCGCGGGGTCCGGCGTCCGCGCGTGAGCCGGCAGGCCTGACGGGCGCGGCCGCCCCGCCCAGCAGAACGCCCGCGTCCACCGAGGTGGACGCGGGCGTTCTGCTGTGGGCTCAGGCAGGGGCGATCAGGCGCGGAGCACCGCGCCAACCCGTCGACCCGCCTCGGACACCACGGCCTCGCGCACGCCCGCAGCCTCCTCGGCGGTGAGCGTCCGGTCCGCCGCGCGCAGCCGCAGCGAGAAGGCCAGCGACTTCTTCCCCTCGCCGACCTGGGCGCCGGTGTAGACGTCGAACAGCCGCAGCTCCTCGAGCACATCGCCCGCAGGGCTCGCCGCCGCCCCCGCGCGCACCGCGGCGTCGACCTCGGCCACCGGAACGGAGGCGTCGACCACGAGCGCGATGTCCTCCTTGGCGACCGGGAACGTCGAGACCTCGTGCGCCTGCACGGGCTCGGAGCCCGCCGCGTCCAGCAGCACATCGAGGTCCACCTCGAACGCGACGGCCCGCTCCGGCAGCCCCAGGGCCGCGACGACCTTGGGGTGCAGCTCGCCCGCGTGCCCCACGAGCCGGCCGTCGGCCGTCTCCAGCCGTGCCGTGCGGCCGGGGTGCCACGGAGCGTGCGTGCCGTCCGCGACCACGGTCACGGGCGCTCCCACCGTCTCGGCCACCAGCAGGGCGCCGGCGATCGCGTCGGTGTGGTCCGCCCGCCGGCCCGCGCCCCACCAGCCGGAGCGCTCGCGCTGCCCGGCGAGCACGCCGGCCACGCGTCGCGGCTGCGCGGGCACACCCGCGTCGAGGGCCGCGAGGTCGGCGTCCGACGGCCGGACGGCTCCCGGGAGGCTGGGCGGCGCGGGGGCCCCGGCGGTGGGCAAGGTGACCAGGCCGGCCTCGAACACCGCCAGGTCGCCCGTGCCACGGCCGACGTTGCGGCGGGCCGTCTCGAGCAGCGTCTCGAGCACAGTGGTGCGCAGCTCGGGGCGCGCGTCGGACAGCGGGTTCAGCAGCCGCAGGGCCTTGCGCCGGTCGTCGTCCGCGGGGATCGCCAGCGCGTCGTGCTGCTCGACGCCCACGAACGGGTAGCTGAGCGTCTCGACGTACCCGGCCGCGGCGAGAGCCCGGGCCACCGCGCGCCGGGCGCGCTGCTCGTCGGTCAGGCCACGGCCCGCGGGGGCCGCGGGGAGCACCGACGGGATCGCGTCGTAGCCGCGCAGGCGCGCGACCTCCTCGACCAGGTCGACCGGCTCGGCGAGGTCGGGGCGCCATGTCGGCGCCTGCACCTCGACCACCGTGGAGCCGGCGTCCCCGCGCACGACGCACCCGATCTCCTCGAGAGTCTCGCGCACCTGCTCCGGGGTGTACCCGACGCCCACGATCCGGCCCGGCAGGTCGAGCGGCAGGCTGATCACCGTGGGGCCCGGCGTCCGGTCGACGTCGGTCACCGCGGGCTCGGGCGTGCCGCCGCCGTGCTCCACCAGGAGCTCCACGACGCGCGCGACCGCCACCCGCGGCAGCCGCGGGTCGACGCCGCGCTCGAAGCGCTTGGCCGCCTCGCTGGGCAGCTTGTGGCGCCGCGCGGTGCGGGCCACGGTGATCGGGTCGAAGTGCGCGGCCTCGATCAGCAGGTCGCTGGTGCCGGACGCCACCTCGCTCTCCGCGCCGCCCATCACGCCGGCCAGGCCGAGGATCCGCGACGCGCGCTCCCCCGCCGGGCTGTCGGTGATGAGCAGGTCCTCCGGGTCGAGCACGCGGTCGACGCCGTCGAGCGTGCGCAGCCGCTCCCCCGCACGAGCCCGCCGCACCACGATCGGCTCGGCCACCTGCGCCAGGTCGTAGGCGTGCAACGGCTGGCCGAGGTCGAGCATCACGTAGTTCGTGACGTCCACCGCGAGCGAGATCGGGCGCATGCCGGCCTGCGTGAGACGGCGCTGCATCCACGCCGGCGACGGGGCGGACGCGTCCACCCCGCGCACCACCTGGGCGACGAAGCGGTCCGCGCCCGGCACGCCGTGGATCGGCGCGACGTCGGTGATCTCGACGCCGAAGCCCGCGCCACCGGCCGCCCCGGAGACCTCGACGTCCGCGGACGTCGCGAGACCGGGGTCGGTGAACGCCGCGCCCGTCGAGTGCGAGTACTCACGGGCCACGCCGCGCATCGAGAAGCAGTAGCCGCGGTCCGGGGTCACGTTGATCTCGAGGACCTCCTCGCCGAGCCCGAGCAGCTCGCGCGCGTCGGCCCCGGGCTCCGCGTCGATCCCGATCCGGGACAGCACGATGATGCCGTCGTGGTCCTCGCCCAGGCCCAGCTCGCGGGCCGAGCAGATCATGCCGTCCGACACGTGGCCGTACGTCTTGCGGGAGGCGATGGGGAACGGCCCCGGCAGCACCGCGCCAGGCAGCGCCACGACCACGCGGTCGCCGACGTCGAAGTTGTGCGCGCCGCACACGATGCCCCGGGGAGTCCCGTCGGCCTCGTTGTGGGCGCCCACGTCGACGCGGCACCAGTTGATGACCTTGCCGTTCTTCTGCGGCTCGGGCGTGCGCTCCACGACCTCGCCCACCACCAGCGGACCGGTCACGGCGGCGGGGAGGATGGCCTCCTCCTCGAGCCCGACCCGCACCAGGTCGGCGGCGAGCTGCTCGGCGGTCGTGCCGGCGGGGACGTCGACGTGCTCGGCGAGCCACGTCAGAGGGATGCGGGGCATCAGATCTCCATCCCGAACTGCTCGGAGAAGCGCACGTCGCCCTCCACCATGTCGTGCATGTCAGCGATGCCGTGCCGCAGCATCAGCGTGCGCTCGATCCCCATGCCGAACGCGAAGCCCGTGTACACGTCAGGGTCGATGCCCGCCGCGCGCAGCACGTTGGGGTTGACCATCCCGCAGCCGCCCCACTCGATCCACCCGGCCCCGCCCTTCTTCTGCGGGAACCACAGGTCCATCTCCGCGCTGGGCTCGGTGAAGGGGAAGAACGAGGGGCGCAGCCGGGTCGTGGCGTCCGGCCCGAAGATCGACCGCGCGAAGTGGTCGAGGGTGCCCTTGAGGTGCGCCATGGTCAGGCCCTTGTCGACGGCGAGGCCCTCGACCTGGTGGAACACCGGCGTGTGCGTCGCGTCGAGCTCGTCGGTGCGGAACACCTTGCCGGGGCACGCGATGTACACCGGCAGCTCGCGGGACAGCAGCGTGCGCGCCTGCACGGGCGAGGTGTGCGTCCGCAGCACCAGGTGCGAGTCCACGCCAGGCTCGCCGGAGTCGACGAAGAAGGTGTCCTGCATCTGACGCGCGGGGTGGTCGACGCCGAAGTTCAGCGCGTCGAAGTTGAACCACTCCGCCTCGACCTCGGGGCCGTCGGCGATCTCCCAGCCCATCGAGACGAAGATGTCGGCGATCCGCTCCTGGAGGGTCTCCAAGGGGTGGCGGGCGCCGCGCGGCAGCCGGTCGACGGGCAGCGTCACGTCGACGGACTCCTCGACCAGCACGCGCTCGTCGCGCTCGGCCTCGAGCTGCTCCTGGCGGGCGGCCAGGGCCTTGCCGAGCCGGCCGCGGGCCGCGCCCACGAGCTTGCCGGCAACGGCCTTGTCGGCGGGCGGCAGATGGCCGATCTCGCGGTTGGCGAGGGCGAGCGGGCTTCGCTCGCCGACATGCTCGAGCCGCGCGGCCTTCAGCTCGTCGAGGTCGGAGGCCCGCTCCAGCGCGGCGAGCGCATCGGCGAGCGCGGCCTCGACGCCGGGGGCGTCGAGTGGGGACAGGGGGGACGCAGAGGTGGACATCCGGGCCTTCCAGGCGGGAACGGACCGGTCGGCGCACGAGCGCGCGACCAGCAGGAGAGTCTAGTGGTGCCCGCCCCGCGGCCTCGCTCGCGACGCCGGCTCAGCCAGCGGCGGCGATCCTGTGCGCAGCGTCAGCCGCGCGGCCCCAGGACGGGCCACGGAAATCGGCGACCACGTGGGGCCGCGATCGTTCCAGCGCGCATGCCCCCATGCTGCCACAGCGCGCCGCGACCCAGGCCACGACGGCTCAGGGAGCGAGGGAGAACCCCTCGAGCGGCGTGTACAGCGGCCCTCCGCCACGGCCCGCCCCGGGCTGGGAGCGCAGCAGCACCACCTCGTCCACCTGCCATGCCGGACCGTCGTACAACGACAAGGCGTGGACGAGCGCCGCGCCCTCGGCCGCCTCGGGCGCCGGGCGCCGGCTCCCCCGCCGCCGCGCGCCAGCCGCCGGCCCGATCCGGCCGACGGTCATGTGCGGTCGCGAGCGCACCCGGGTGTCCGGCCGCGCGCCCACCGACTCGCCCGCGGAGCCCGTGGCGTCGATCACCGCGTGCATGCCCTCGACGTCACCGGACACCCCGACCCACACCGTGCGGTGCGCGAACACGCCCGCGCCGCGCAGCCGCAGCTCGAACGGGCGCACGTCCGCCAGACCTGCCCGCAGCGCGTCCACCAGCACGTCGACGGCGCCGTCGGACACCTCGCCGTAGAAGGCGGTGGTGAGATGACGATTCTCCGGGACAGTCCAGCGCACGCTCGAGTGCGGCGCGGCGCGCTGCCCGCCGTCCTGGACGACGCGCAGCGCGAGGTCGAGGTGGTGGAGCACACGCTCGGGCGGGCGGACGGCCGCGAAGAGTCGCATCGCACCACGATGGCGCCCGGACGCGCGCGACGCGCCGTCTCCCGTGGCGCGTCAGCGCTGCGCGCGCGAACTCGCGTACAGGCACACCGTGGCGGCGGTCGCGAGGTTGAGCGACTCGGCGCGCCCTCGGATCGGCACCCGCACGGCGGCGTCCGCCAGCTCGCGGTCCGCCGGGCGCAGGCCCCACGCCTCGTTGCCGAACAGCCACGCCGTCGGCGTGCGCAGGTCGGGAGCCTCGCCGGGCTCCCCGGACGCCGCCGCGTCCTGCAGGTCGTCGAGGTCGTGCTCGCCGCCGCCGTCCGCCGCGAGGACGGTCAGCCCGGCGGCCCGCAGCCGGGCGACGGTCGGGCCGAGCTCGACGCCCGCCACGACCGGAAGGTGGAACAGCGACCCGGCGGTGGAGCGCACCGCCTTGGGGTTGAGGGGGTCCACGCTCTCGCCCGCCAGCACCACCGCGTCGGCGCCCGCGGCGTCCGCCGCGCGGATCACCGTCCCCGCGTTCCCCGGGTCGCGGACGTTGGCCAGCACCGCGATCAGGCGATGCCCGCCCCGGAGCAGCTCGTCGAGCGTGGCCGGGCGGTGGTCGAGGACGGCCACGACCCCTTGGCCGTCGGCGGACATGGCGTCCAGCACCTCGGGCGTCCCGAGCCGCACGGACAGCCCCGCGGCTCGCGCGTCGGCCACGATCTCCTCGTACCGCTGCGCGGCGGACTCCGTGAGGTAGACGTCCCTGACCTGCCCCGCCGCGAAACGCACGGCCTCCCGCACCGACTGGGGCCCTTCGACGAGGAACCGTCCCGTGCGCTGACGCACGGAACGCCCGGCCAGCGCGCGAACCGCCTTGACCCGCTCAGCGCGGGGGTTGGCGAGCTCGGGCATCAGCCGGGCGTCCGTCGGTGCAGCAGTCAGCGTGTCACGCAGCGGAGGGCGCGTTCACGTCGGCCGGAAGGGCAGCCTTGGCTGCGGCGACCAGCGTGTTGAAGGCCTGCGCGTCGTTGACCGCGAGGTCGGCGAGCACGCGCCGGTCGACCTCGATGCCGGCGAGCTTCAGGCCCTGGATCAGGCGGTTGTACGTGAGGCCCTGCTCACGCGAGGCCGCGTTGATGCGCTGGATCCACAGCTTGCGGAAGTCTCCCTTGCGGGCCTTGCGGTCCCGGTAGGAGTAGACGAGGGAGTGGGTGACCTGCTCCTTCGCCTTCCGGTACAGGCGCGAGCGCTGGCCGCGGTAACCGCTGGCGCGCTCGAGGGTAGTGCGGCGCTTCTTCTGGGCGTTGACCGCCCGCTTCACGCGTGCCACGTGATGCTCCTTGCGTGTCGGGGCTCGCAGGTGACTCCTGGGCGCTCACGCGCCCACAGGGTCACTTGCCGAGCAGCTTCTTGATCTTGGGGGCGTCAGCAGCAGAGACGACGACGTCGCCGGCGATACGCCGGGTCCGACGGCTCGACTTGTGCTCGAGCAGGTGACGGCCGTTGGCCTGCTCACGCATGAGCTTGCCGCTGCCGGTGACCCGGAAACGCTTCTTGGCACCGGAGTGCGTCTTGTTCTTCGGCATGGCTGCCGCTCTCTCCTTGTCGTCGCATCGCGCTGGGTGGCGCGACTCGTTGGCGCGGGGGTCCGAGGGAGGACCCCCGTCCCTCGTTCGGTCAGGCTGTGGTTCCCGACTGTCCCGGACGAGCGGACGGCGAGGGCTTCGCCGCCGGCTTGGCCGGACCGGGCCGGGGAGCAGGGCGGGGCGCAGCAGGCTTCGCTGCGCTCGGTGCGGGTCGAGCCGCGGGCCGGGGGGCCGGGGCGGCAGCCGCCGGAGCCTCGGCGTCCGCGGCCGGAGCCTTGGGCGCCGGCGCCTTGGCGGCGGGCTTGACAGCAGCCGGCTTGGGCTCGGCAGGCGCCTCGACGTTCGCGGGTGCGGGCGTCGTGGCCTTGGCCGGGGCGGCAGCCTTCGCCGGCGCCTTGGCCGGAGCCGGGGCAGCGGCCTCGACGGGCGCCGGGGCAGCCTCGACGGTCGCCGGAGCGGCCGCAGGCGCCGGAGCGGCAGCAGGGCGCGCCTCGGCGACCGGAGCCGAGGACTCGGCCTCCGGGGCGACCTGCTCGTCGCGCGGCTTGGTCTGCTGCGCCGCGCGGCGCTGCTCGCTCTTCTGCTCGGCCTTCTTCTTGGTGGGCCCGAGCACCATGATCATGTTGCGGCCGTCCTGCTTCGGCGAGCTCTCGATGAAGCCGAGCTCGGCGACGTCGGCGGCGAGCCGCTGGAGCAGGCGGATGCCCATCTCCGGGCGCGACTGCTCGCGACCGCGGAACATGATCATGACCTTGACCTTGTCGCCCGCCTTGAGGAACCGCTCGACGTGGCCCTTCTTGGTGCCGTAGTCGTGCGGGTCGATCTTCAGGCGGAAGCGGATCTCCTTGAGGATCGTGTTGGCCTGGTTGCGCCGGGCCTCACGCGCCTTCATGTCGGCCTCGTACTTGAACTTGCCGAAGTCCATGATCTTGCACACGGGCGGACGTGCGGTCGGGGCCACCTCGACCAGGTCGAGGTCCGCGTCCTGGGCCAGACGCAGCGCGTCCTCCAGGCGGACGATGCCGACCTGCTCACCGTTGGGTCCGACGAGTCGGACCTCGGCGACGCGGATCCGATCGTTGATGCGGGGCTCGCTGATGTGGTGCTCCTCGGGTTCGTCGTGGTGGACCCCAGGAACGAGGAAGGCCCCCGCCCTGGGCACAGGTGGGGGCCTCGTCCGGTGCCGACGGGCGCATGACGACCGTCGACCAGGTCGACGGCAGCCGTCGACCTGCAGACCGGGACCCGGACCCTGTCGTCGGACGAGCCGAACGGTCGGGACCAGGTGGGAGAAGCTCCACTTGTGCATCCGCTCCGCCGCGTGCCCCCGACGCCGGCACGGACACCCGGGATGCTCCCGGTGGGCCGTGCGACAGGACGAGGGCGCGCGACAGCGCGAATCAGTCGAGGACAGACTAGCAGATGCGCCCGGCCGCCCGAGGGCACCCCCGCCGTGCCCCGCAC
>Ga0233375_1000498_pt1 | contig 21056 bp, 29 predicted proteins | sample ElkDunMinimDraft_10_FD_191539 | JGI IMG/M metagenome (GOLD analysis project Ga0233375, IMG submission 191539) | Fecal eukaryotic communites from dung pellets of Tule Elk in California, USA - Elk Dung E16 | ecosystem: Host-associated > Mammals > Digestive system > Large intestine > Fecal | place... | reverse complement strand
GTTTGCTGTCCGCTGGTCCCCGGAGGCATCGGGCATTCAGTCGCACGACCGAGTGTTGTGGGATGGGCGCCTGTGGGAACTGAAGTCCGACCCGCTGCCGGATGAAACGGCGCGGAAGGAATTGACGCTGATGGTGGGGACGCTCAATGGCTAACAGGGCGAAGGTGCGAGGGAGAATCCATGCACGGGTTTGTTAAGGCAGAGCGGTTCGCCCGGCGGCAGCTTAGGGCTTACGGCGGAAAGATACCCGCTGAGGCGCGGGCGTGGGCTGAAGGGGTCATTGCCTACTGCCGAGCGGATCACGACGCAGCGTGCGCGGATCATCGGGCCGGATTCAGAAAGGCCAAGGCCCGCGCGCTCGTCTCCCGGCTTGAGTCCGTGTGTGACGCCGTGTGCGGAATTCACGCTCATTCTCGGCCCGTCAAGAATGGCTGAGCAGGCTTTCAAGGTCGAAGGGCTGGATGGCGTCATGAAGGCGCTGCAAGACCTGCCTAAGGAGGTCAGCCAGAAGCGTGGCGGCCCGGTGCGCACGGCATTGCGCAGGGGCGCAAACGTAATCCGCGCGCAGGCGCAGTTGAACGTGCAGCGAATCATTGCCACGCCCAACGCGGGGGGGAGAGACGAATCCACTGGCTTGCTGGAGAAGTCAATTCGAGTGGTGCGCGGAAGGCCGCACAAAACCTTGAACGGGGAGCGGATGTTCGTGCTTGTCCCCAAGCGCATCCGCTACCCCATCAGTAAGCGCACCCCCAGCGGCATCGTCGCATCAATCGTTGGCCGGATGCTTGAGTACGGAACCGTGAAGCGCGCCCCAATGCCGTGGATGGGGCCGGCATTCCACGCCAAGAAGGGTGAGGCCGTTACGACCGTCGTGACCGAGCTTCGCAAGGGGATCGACAAGGCAGTGGAGAAGTTGGCGAGGAAGAACCGCTGATGCTGCCCATCTATCCAATCCTTGCCGTTCCGACGGTCCTCGCGATTACCAACAGGATCTATCAGGACGAAGCCAATCCGGACACGCCCGCGCCGTATGTCGTTTGGTCGCGTCTGGCCGTGGTCCCCGAGAACAATCTGAGCGACAGGCCGCCCGGTGACCGCGAGTCAATCCGGGTTGATGTGGTCGCAGCCAACGAGGCGCAGCGAGACGCATTGACCGTGGCTTGCAGGAATGCGGTCGAGGCCCGAGGCCACGTCCTAAACATGCAGAGCCTTGGCAGAGACACAGACACGCGCCTTTGGCGAATGACTTTCGACGCCGACATCTTCAGCACGCGCTGAAGCCAGCAGTACCCCACCCCCAACACCCCGCTTCGGCGGGTTTTTTTGTGCCCAGCCCGAGGTAAACACGATGGTCGATTTCGTCCGCTCCCAGGGTACGGAGGTTTTCATCCTGCCGGACCCGCTCGATACCACGCCCATGAAGATGGCGTGCCCCACTGCCGTCAGCAAGTCCGGCGGCGCCCGCACCATGAACGAGATCCTGTGTCTCGACGCCGACGACCCGGAGTTCATCTCTGGCTCGCGCAGCTCGACCACGTGGAACATCCCGTTCGCGCTGGTCCCCACGGACTCCACGCATCAGGAGCTTTTCGCTCTGGAGTCGCTGGGTGAGGCCGTCCCGTTCCTCATCGCGCTGTCTGATGGCACCGCCGCCCCGACCGTGGCGACCGGAAACCTGACCCCGCCTACCGGCCGCACCTCGTTCCGGTTCAACGGGATCGTCATGGAGGTCGGTATCGACATCGCCTCCAACGACGTGGTGCGCGGGACGCTGACTGTGCAGCAGTCCGGCCCGATGACCCGCACCTGGAAGTCCATCTAACCCTCTGCTCCGGCGTCCTGCGGCGTTCGCTCGCCGCGTCCCGTGGGGCGTCGGGGCACCTACATAAGGCGAGCAAGCATGAGCTACGACCGATTTCTGACGAACGACGAGATTATCGAGCTTCCGGCCAAATTCTCGGACGGCACCGAGGCGCACACCTACTGGAAGAAGTGCGCGCACATCCATTACGAGCGTTGGAAGGCCGCTGACGCTTCCGGCGATCTGGGCAAGATCGAGCGCGCCAAGCAGCAGTTCATCGCGGCCAGTCTGGTCAATCCGGATGGTACGCCGGCCATGTCCGACAGGGACAGCATCAAGCTCACGTCCGAAGGCGTCCTCGTCCTTTTCCCGCTGGTCCTGGAGGCGAACGGCATTGTGGCCCGTCGCGACCCAAAAGCGAGTTCGCCCGAGGCAGCGTCGGATACATCGAGCGATACCTAGCCCTGCAACTGGGCCGGACCGTGGCAGAGCTGCACGCCACGATGACCGCAGACGAGTTCCAGAGCTGGCTCCAGTTCTTCGCCATCTACCCATTCGATGACCTGAGCCGCTACCACCGGCCCGCTGCGCTGGTGTCCGCAAGCATGTCAGGCGGCAGCGACGCCTTTGCAGAGCGTCTTTCGATACTCAGCCCGGACCCCGCCACGTCGGATCTATCGGACGTTGACCAGTCCATTTTGAAAGCAGTTGGAGGATAGCCCGTGGCCCTCGGCAGTATCGTCATTGACCTCCTCCTCAAGACGGGCGCTTTCAACAACGACGCGAAGCTGGCCGAGCGCCGGCTGAAGGAGCTTGGCAAAGAAGCGCAGGTGGTCGGCGCCATTATTGGCACGGCCGTAGCGGGAGCGTTGGCGGCTACCGCCGTGCAGGTCCGGAACCTGATCCAGGAGAGTCAGCAGATTCAGGTGCTGTCCAAGCTGTCGGGCGAAGCGGCGGGCAAGTTTCAGGAGTGGGCGGTCGGTGCCCGGTCAGTTGGCGTCGAGCAGGACAAGCTGGCCGATATCCTGAAGGACACGCAGGACAAGGTTGGCGACTTCCTGCAGACCGGCGGCGGCGCAATGGCCGACTTCTTCGAGCAGATCGCTCCGAAGATCGGCGTCACCGCAGAGCAGTTCCGCAAGCTGTCCGGCTCCCAGGCGCTTCAGTTGTACGTTGACAGCCTCCAGAAGGCGAACGTCACGCAGTCCGAAATGACCTTCTACATGGAGGCCATCGCGTCCGACTCGACCAAGCTCGTGCCCCTACTGCGGGACAACGGCGACGGGTTCAAGTACTGGGCCGACTATGCCCGCGAGGCCGGCGCGATCATGGACGAGGAGACGCTAGAGGCAACTCGACGCCTCGACGTTGAGATGCAGAAGCTGAAGATTTCCACGGACGGCATGTGGAAGGAGGCGCTTCCCCAGCTGATCCCGGCCCTGCAGAGCCTCGCGGAACTGATGAATTCACAGAGCTTCCGAGACGGCTTCGGCTTGATCATCAACGGCGCAGTCACCGCCGCCCAGAAACTGGCGGAGCTGGCGGTGACTACCGCAAACGTCATGAAGTGGCTGGGCGAGGAGGTCGCGTCGCGGCTCCACGGCCCGGCGCTGGACGACCTGACCCGCATTGAGCAGGCCATTGAGCGGCAGGAGCGGCGTCTCGCCGAGTTCGATCAGTCTCTGAACAATCGCGGCCAGCCGATGGAAGGATACGACCCGGCTACCGGCAAGGGCGCGAGAGTGTTCAACCCGACCCTTGAGGCGGAGCGCAAGAAGCTGGTTGAACTTCGGGGCATGGCTGCAGAGTCTCGCCGGCTGCGGGAAGATATGGCAAGGCAGCCAAAGGCACCTCCGAAGTATGACCCGGCGGCGGTCGCTCAGCTCAACGTGGGGACTGGCAACGTTCGCGTAGACCCCAGCGCAGCATCCAAGGAATCGGCCAAAGCCGAGGCAGAGGCTAAGAAGGCGCTGGCGGAGGCGAACCGTATCGCCCAAGAGTCCCAGGACAAGTTTGACCGGGGCCTCATGGATGGCGAGGTCTCGCGTAGCAAGTGGCTTGACCAGATCGAGGATGCCACGGCAAGGCTGGAGGGGCCGGCAGCCGTGGCCGCGTTGGAGTACAGCCGCGCGATCACGGAGGCTGATAGGGCGCTCAAGGCTGGCTCCATCACGGCAGAGGAACACGCCAAGTACGTTGGCATTCTGGCTGATGAACACCGCAAGGCGGTTGGCGACCTGAACAAGACCACCGACGCCATGACGCTCTACGCGGACCAGGCAGCGCGGAACATGCAGGACGCCTTTGCTGACTTCCTGTTCGACCCGTTCGCCGATGGCGTCAGCGGCATGGCAAAGAACTTCGCGGACGCCTTGCAGCGGATGGCTGCGAACGTGGCGGCTTCCAAGGTATTCGACGCGCTGGGGCAGTGGGGCGCCGCGAACGGATCGAGCGGTGGGTTCGCCAAGTTCATCGCCAGCATGTTTGCGGGGGGCAAGGCGGAGGGCGGATACACCGGGCCGGGCGGCAAGTACGAGCCGGCCGGGATCGTCCACAAGGGCGAGGTTGTTTGGAGTCAGCATGACGTGGCGCGAGCCGGCGGCGTTGGTGCGGTTGAGGCCATGCGCAAGGGTTATCGCGGCTATGCCTCGGGCGGCGTCGTCGGTGGCGCGTCATTCACGAGCGCCGGCGGGGTGCAGGTTGTGGTTAACAACCATGGGCCGCAGCAGGTCTCCGCCAGGGAAGAGACGACCCAAGGGGCGGACGGCTCGATGTTCAAGCGCCTGATCATCGATGTGGTGGCCGATAGCCTTGAAGGGGGCGCACTTGGACAGGTCGGAACCGCGATGTACGGCTGGAGGAGACAGGTCTAATGGCAACTTTCCCCAGCTACGTATGCATTGAACAGGGCGGGTGGTCTGAAGCGATCCAGCCATCCGTAGAGCGCACTGAAATGGAGCGCGGGCCGCCCAAGCAAAGGCTGATCAATAGCCGAGTGATGGTGAAGGTCACAGCGAGCCTTGTGTTCCGCACCAGCGCAGACGCCGCCGCATTTGAGGACTGGTACTTCGATGAGGCGGGGAGGATCGATTGGTTCTTCATGACCCACCCGAGGACTGGGCAGCAGATCACGGCCCGGTTTATCGGCGGGGATATCGGCGAGCTTCGTCCGAGGGGGCGCGGCTTCGATGTGACCAGCCGAACCGTCCAGATCGAATACATGCGCTAACACCAAGCGCCCTTTAGTTCACTCAGCCGCCTACGGGCGGCTTTTTTGTGCCCGGAGTACAGATGACCTTCACCGAGCGCCGTCAACGGGTGACGGACAAGCAAAGCCCGCTGCTGTTCCTCGAAATCAGCACGCCGTCGATGCCAGAAAAGCTGCGCATCGTCAACGACACGCAGAACTGGACATCGCAGGGCGTCGAGTACATCGGGTTTCCGTTCGGGTTCAAGTTGCCGGATGACGTGTCCGGGCAGGCGTCGCGCGCCCAGTTGGTCGTAGACAACGTGGGCCGGTCGCTGACGGAGGACTTGGAGGCCATCGCACCGAACGAGCTGATGATCGCGAAGCTCATGGTCTCGGACCGCGCGAATCCGGACCTGCACGAAAAGACCTACTTCCTGCCGATGATGCGCGCGTCCGTCACGCCGGCTCAGGTGACGGCGCAGCTTGGCGTGGACTTCATGACGCGGCAGCAGGCCGTGAAGTTGCGCTTCAACCCGTTCCTTGCGCCGGGGCTGTTCTGACCGTGCGCCTGTCTGACGTAGAGCGCTTCTGCGGCATCCCCTACGACGAACACGAGATGGACTGCGCCGACTTCGTGGTGCTGGTGCAGCGCGAACTGTTCGGGCGAGAAATCCACTTGCCGAACGGCAGGCCACGTGGCGTGCGCGGGCAGTTGGCTTTGGGCGAGCTTTCCAAAGCCTACGCCACGCGCACCGATACGCCGCAGGACGGCGATCTGGTCGTGATGTTCGACCACGGCCGGGCGGGGCACGTCGGCGTCTATTTCTGGCTCGCGCACGAGGCGTGGGTTCTTCATTCAAACGAGCGGACCGGGTGCAGCGTGCTGCATCTGGCCCGTGAGCTGCCCGACTGGGGCGCACGGATCGAGGGGTTCTACACGTGGGCTTGATGCATGACCCGACCAGTGGCACGCAGATTGTCCTGACTCCGCATCCGATTACGTGCGAAGGCCAGCGCCATTTCGCGGCTGAGTTCGAGCCTGGCGAGAAGCTGGGCGCGTTCCTGCGCCGGACCGTGCCGGACTGGGACAAGGATCACTGGGAAGTCCGCGTTAACGGCGTGGTCGTCCCCGTCGAGGTGATGGAGCGCGTGCGTCCGAAGGCCGGGACGCGGATCGAAGTGCGCGGCGCTGTCGGCCGGCAGGCGCTTTACATCGTCGCAATGATGGCGCTGACGTACTTCACGTTCGGCGGCGGCGCCATCGCCGGCTGGAGCATCGGCACGTCTACCGCGCTGGGCACGGCGGTGGCTCAGGCGGCCGTGTTCATGGCCGGCTCCATCCTGGTCAACAAGGTGCTTGGCCCCAAGGTCGGCAAGGCTGGCGGCGACCGCCAGCAAGATCCGGTCCACAGCCTGACCAGTGCGCGCAACCGGATGCGTCCGTATGAGCCGCCGGGGCTGCTCTTCGGCCGCGTGCGGATCGCGCCCGACGTTCTCTCCAAGCCCTACACGCGCTTCGAGAACGAGCAGCAGTATCTGTCGATGATCCTCACGCCCGGCATCAACGTCGGCCGCGTCGAGGCGCTTTACAACGGCGACGCCTTGCTGTCCTCTTTCGACGGCGTGCAGGTCTGGCACTCCGGTTTTTCCGGGATGCCGGAGCAGCCTATCCCGCTGTACAGCGATGCGGACAGCCTCGCAGGCGGCGACCTGACCAACAACGGGCCGTACATCACCCGCACCACTTCGCCGAACACCCGGATCATTGAGATTGATCTGGAGGGTGTGCTGTACGACGTAGACAAGCACGGCACGATCCACGGCAACAGCGTGCCGGTGCAGATGGAGTACCGGGCGGTCGGCGCAACCGGTTGGCAGCCTCTGTCCACGCAGACCATCGCCAACGGCAACACTCGCGTCATCCGTCGTACGTTCAGCTACAACGTGACGCCGGGCCAGTACGACGTTCGCGTCCGCCTCGGTCAGCCGACTTGGAACGATGGCAGCGGCAAGGACGAGTGCCGGTTCACGTGGACGACGCTGCGCTCCGTTCAGTCCGACACGTCTACCCGAGGTGGTTTGCCGGCCATCGGAATCAAGATGCTGGCGAGCGGGCAGCTTTCCGGCTCGCCCGACGAAATCCGCTGCGTCGCCGTGTCCGAGCCGATTCCCGTGTGGAAGGGGTCGGCCTACGTCACCGAGGAGACGAGCAACCCCGGTGCGCAGATCCTTGCCTATGCGCGGGGGTTCGAGCTGGAAGGCGAGCTGGTCGCGGGCATGGGGCTGCCCGAGGAAATGATCGACGAGGCATCGCTGAAAGCGTTTGCCCTGCACTGCGCGGCCAACGGCTACACCTTCGACTTCCTGCTGGACGCCCCGCGCAGCCACGACGAGATGTTGGAAAGCCTCGCCCGCGCGGGCTTCGGGCAGGTGTCGTGGGCTGGTGGACGCCTGTCGGTCGTGTGGGCGGCGGCAGAACAGCCGCTGTCCGGCACCGTCAACATGGCGACGATCAAGCGCGGATCGTTCCAGGTGGACTACAACCTGGCGAACGCGGCCGATGGTGTTGAGGTGACCTACTTCGACTCGACGGTCTGGGAGGCGCGGACCCTCCGCATCCCGGCTCCGGGCGTCACCACGATGCTCAACCCGGCCCAGCTCCAGCTGGAGGGTGTGACCAGCGAGGAACATGCCGCCCAGATGGGCCGCTGGCACTTGGCCCAGTCGCTCTACCAGCGCAAGGACATCGCCTACAGCACCGATCTGGAGCATCTGTCGTACCGCCGGCTGTCCATGCTGGCCCTGCAACACGATCTGACGCAGTGGGGCTACGGCGGGCGTGTGCGGTCTGCAAGCGTGGCGTCTGGCGTTGTCACGCTGACGCTGGACGAGGAAGTGCCGCCGCCTGCCGGGAACGCCTTCATTGGCCTTCGTATCCCGGGCGAGCGCAGTTGCCGCGTGTTCGGAGTGGCCCCGTTCACCGATCCGACCGACACCATCCAGCTGGTCGGGCCGTGGCCGTCCGATGCAGCGCTGCCGGGCGACTCGGCCGGTAACCCCGCGCACGACACGATCTGGATCTACGACTTCAAGCAGACGCCGGGCCTTCGCGTCCGCGTCGTGTCGGTGGAGCCGGAGTCCGACTTGAAGGGCGCTCGGGTTGCGGTCGTGGCAGAGCCGCCGGAGTTCTGGCACTACGTCGAAACGGGCGAGTACATCCCTGCCGCGCCCAACAGCCTGTTGCGCACTCGGCCCGTCGCCAGCCAGCTGCAGATCACCGAGCAGCAGGTCACGCAGGGCGACACCGTATTCACCGAGCTGTCGGCCACGTTTGAGGTGGACGGCCCGTATGCCCGCGCTTCGGTGTTCATGGCCGAAGAAGATGGCGTACTGGAGGAGGTGGCGCAGACCACTACCCGTAGCGCGTCCTGGCGTATCCCCCGCGCGGGAACGTACACCATCCTCGTGCGCCCGTTCTCGCCGGACGGCAATGCTGGCATTTCGGCGAGCATCGTCTACACCACGCTCGGGGCCGATGCGCCGCCGGTGCTGGTGGACCTGTTCGACGTGGAACAGCGCTCCGGCGGCGTGCGCCTGTACACCTGGGGCTGGCTGGCCGACACGATCCAGTCTGCGGACTTCGCTGGCGTGGAGATCCGTTACGTCGCTGGCACGGTCGCGTCGCCCGACTGGGAGGCCATGACCCCGGTCGGCGAGACGGGCTACTTCACCGCGCCGTTCGAGGCGGTCATGCCGGAGGCCGGGACGTGGACGTTCGCCTGCCGCAGCCGCAACACGGCGGGCCGGTTGTCCACGGGTATGCGCGTCATCACCCGGACCCTGGCCGCGAACCTGGGCCAGGTGATCGGCGGGATCGAGGAATCGCTGGACGAGATCACGCAGCGCCAAGTCGATGAGCAGATGCGGCTGGATCAGGAGATCGCGGACCGTCTGGCTGCCGACCTTGCGACTGCCGCTGCGGCCGGAGCGGACGCGACCGCGAAGGCGAACGCGGCGCTTGCGTCGGCGATGGCGGCGGTGGCTGCGCTCGAGGCGCAACTGGCCGACATCACCGGCGCACCCGAGTGGGACGTTGCGGAAACGTACGAGGTCGACCAGCTGGTCAAGTACGACGGCGCGCTGTACCGCGCCCTGGTGCAGACCACCGGGGACCAGCCCGACATCTCGCCGACAGGGTGGGAGAAAGTGGGCGACTATGCGTCGCTGGGTGAGGCCGTAGCGGCTGCGCTCTCGATGTCCACCGCCAACGCGTCGGAGATCGAGGCTGCAGCAACTCGCATCGATACCATCGTCGCGCGCCTTCCGGCGGGGAGTGGCGCACTCGCCACTCAGGCCATGGTGACTACGCAAGTCGGCGCCATCGCGAGTGAACTGGAGGCCGAGGCGGAGCGCATCGACGCATTGGTCGCCCGCATGCCTGGCGGCACTGGTCTTCTTGCCACGGCGGCCAGTGTCTCGGCCGTGGAGTCGGCCAGCGTTACGCGCGACAACGCGCTGGCGAGCCGGACGACGGTGGTGGAGTCGCGCCTGAGCGAGTCGTTGATGCTCGTCAATGGATCATTTGAGTCAGGGGGCGCGGGCTGGGCCACCTCCGAATCCTCGGCAACCGCAGGCACGGAGGGTATGCCTGCCGGGTACACCGTGATTACCGGAGGTGGGGAAGGCGTTTCCGGTGGGATGAATGCGCTCCAGATCACGGCAGGTGCCACCGGGCGTCTGTTGTGGAACTTCCAACGCGCTCCTGTTTCGCCTGACGAGAAGGTGTTTGTCCGCTTGCGCGGCCGGGTTGCCACCCTCGGCGGGACGCCACCCACCATTGGCACCCGGGTGCGTGTGCTCGTCAGGTTCTACAACGCATCTGGCGGCGATGCCGGCCTCTCGGAAGTCTCGGTAGTTGAGGCCGGCGTTGCCGCGTTGAACTCCTGGCAAGACTACATCGGCAACGCTGTGGCCCCAGCAGGTGCCGTGTCGGCACGAATCGGCCTGCAGTCGCAGAACGCGCAAACCGCCGGCCAGTTCAACATCGATTCGATCGAGATGGAGCGCGAGGGCGCTGTTGGAGGCGCTATCTCGACTGTGGTCAGTGACCATTCGACGCGGATCACCCAGACCGAGCAGGGGCTAGTTACCCAAGGGCAACTGATCCAGAGTGTGCAAACGGAGGTCGCGGGGAAGGCCAGCACCAGTGCGCTTAACGCATTGAGCGGCCAGGTCAGCGCGGTGCAGGGCGGCGTCGAGGCCGTAAGCCAAGCACTCACCACGGTGCGCGCGACCATGGGCGGTGGTGGAAACCTCCTCCCCAACTCGGACTTCGGGTTCGGGCTGGGTGGCTGGACGATCTCTGTTGGCGGCGGAACCCCTGGCGGGACGCCGACGATCTACCCGCACACCACCGCTCCGGCCACGCTCTACATCCCGCAGGAGCGCGGCGGCTTCTTCCTGCGCAACAACGGCGCAGGCGCACCGCTCCCGAGCGGCGTGTACATGGACGCCAACTCGACGGGCAGCAACCTGACCATTTCGGTCGAGGCGGGCAAGCGATACATCGGGAGCATCTACCTCGGCGCGCACCGCTGCGTCGGCCAAATCTTCTTGCAGTGGCTGACTTCGGCGGGCGACCACATCAGCTATACCAACGGCACAGCCACGTCGGCATCCGGGGTCGGCGGGACGCTCGCCAACTTCGGGCGCGTCTTCGCCGTTGGCGTGGCTCCCGCCAACGCCGCCTTCCTGCGCCTGAAGGTTCGCGCCACGGGCAACGGATCGACCGGAGCAGACAGCTACTTGTTCGCCACGTCCCCGATGGTCGAGGAGGCGGTGTCGGCGACGCAGAACGTCCCGTCGCCCTACAGCGTTGGGTCGGCCGGAACCGCGCAGGTAACCCAGCAGGCAATCGCCACCGCCAATAGCGTGGACGGCCGGTTGCGGGCCAAGCACACCGTCGCGTTGGACGTGAATGGGCTGGTGTCGGGCACGGTCAACGAGAACGACGGCACCCGTTCCAGCTTCTCGATCCTCGCCACGGTGTTCCGCGTCATCTCCACGCTCACCGGCATGGGCATGGAGTGGCAGGACGGATACCTGCGCATCTGGAAGGGCGCGGCGCAGCTGATTATCGGGCACACGTTCGGGGCTGGCGACCTGGTGTTCTGGTACGGCCCCAATGTTGGCGCGGCCGCCTGCACGAAAGCGAACGGCACCATCTGGTTCGACACGGCTGGCAGCGCCTACTTCGGTGGCACGCTATCGGCCGGGGTGCTCAAGAATGCCGCCCGCTCGACCGCGATCAGCGCGTCAGCTTTCGTTGAGGTCGGGCCATTCAGCACCAACGGCGGGCAGAAGGTCGTCAACTGGGGGATGTCGTACGTGAACGGCGGTCTCCAGCCGACCAACCCGGGTAGCGGCTCGACCAGCGGAACGCTCGTTCTGGAACGGAGCCTCAACGGCGGCACGTCGTGGACGACGGTGTCGTCGCTGCCGATCACCGGAAACCGAACCTCCACGAACGAAGGCGGAGGCAACTATCGCGTCGACATCGAGGCTTCCGCTTCCGGCACGTTTACCGACAACAACGCCAGCACGTCGAACTTCATGTATCGAGTCAGAATCACCGGTGCTTCCGGGTTCCCCGCGAACATCAGCGGGAACCTGGGCGAGCAGAGCACCTATGTCATCTCCGTCGAACAGTGAGGGCGCCCATGCGAATGATCCTGATTGCCTGCCTGCTGCTGACCGGATGCGGCGGCGAAAAGATCGACCCGGCGCCGCAGGCAGGCGAGCGTCACCAGCTCCGCATCGAATGGCGCGTTGTCGACCGGCCGACCCTGGAGCAGGCCTACCGTGACTCGGGCATGGTCCTGTTGAAGCGGGAGCGTGCGGCTGGCGATCCCAATCCGCAGCGGGACCGCCTGCACGGGTTCGCCGGCCGATTGCCCGATGGCAGCGCCGTGATCTACACCCTGCCGCCCGAGCGCCTGGACGACCAGGCCACCTGCACCCTCGGGCACGAGATCCTGCACATCACGCACGGGGACTACCACCGATGACCGACGTCTTTATCGAACTCGACGAGAACAACCGGGACGTGCTGTACGCCCGCCGCGTCGAGATGTTCTTCGACCCGAACGAGGATGGCACCGAAAGCCTGAATGGCCGGATCGTCTGGCACACCGAATGGTGGCACTACTCGGGCGCGCTGTTCCGGGGCAAGTCCCTAGGCCCGCGCATCGAGCGATCCGTCGAGTCGATCCTTGCTGAGGGCTACCCGGTAGGAGAGGACGCGCTGCCAGCCCTGGCGGTCATTGGCGCGATCAAGGCCGCCTTCATCAAGCACGCCCGGCAAGACCTCGGGCTGACGACTCTGGAGATTCCCGATGCAGTCGATTGAAGTTGAGCAGGGCGAAGGCGTTCGGGCTGAGATGCGCTGGGCTGACGAGGGCGGCCCCATCAGCCTGACCGGGCGGACGCTCGCCATCATCGATGCGTATCCGGCCGCCCTCATGGACGGCACGGTCGAGGTGACGGACGCGGAGAACGGCGTCGCCACGCTGACCATCCCCGGCGCGCTTGCCCGGGCAATGGGTCGTGGCCGCACCAACTGGATCCGCGTGGCGATGAGCCTGCCCGGCGGCGAACTCGACGCCACGCCCCCGATCTGGATCGAAGTGCGATGACCACGGTCAGCATCGACAGCCGGCCGACCGTCGTCGAGATCACCAACCGGCCGACGGTCGTTTCGATCACGACCCGGCAAACCGTCGTCACCATCTCCAAGGTCGGCGTGCAGGGGCCGCCGGGGCCGGCAGGTTCGGGTAGCGGCGGTGAGCCGGTGACCGGCCCGATGGGGCCGCAGGGCGAGCGAGGCCCCGAGGGTCCGGCGGGCGAGCGCGGCCCAGAAGGTCCACAGGGCCCACAGGGTGAGCGCGGCCTGCAGGGTATCCAAGGCCCCGCCGGCCCGCCGGGCACCAGTTCAGGCGGGGAAACCATCTCCGGCCCGCCCGGTCCGCCCGGCCCGAAAGGCGACCAAGGCGACCCGGGACCGCAGGGGATTCAAGGCCTGCCCGGCGCTGATGGTGCGCCCGGCCCACAGGGCCCGACCGGAGAGCGAGGCGAACAGGGACCGAAAGGCGACCCCGGCGAGCAGGGGGCGCCCGGCGAAAAGGGCGATACCGGGCCGGAGGGTCCGCAGGGCCCCAAGGGCGACACGGGCGAGCGTGGCCCGGCCGGTGCTGATGGCGCGCCAGGCGCCGACGGTGCGCCGGGCGCCAAGGGCGACCCCGGAGCCGACGGGGCCCAAGGACCGAAAGGCGACCCGGGCACGCCGGGATCGCAGGGCGCACCCGGCCAGAGCGTCGAGATCGTCACCTTCACCAGCGAGTCGGCATTCAACGCCGCGACCGCTGGCGCCAATCAGATCCTGGTGCTGACCAGTGCCTAAGCTCGACCTCACGCGCGCGCGGCGGATCAAGACGGCGGCCGGTGAGGTAACCCGGCTGAAAGGTCCGGGGTTCTCGTGGGTCAAACCTGCTGCCCCCTCAACCGGCGTCGCCTTCAAACAGGCACGCCGGAGCGGGAACTACGCGGGCGCGGACGCGAGTAGCGGCAGCACCGGGGCAATGGCCGGCGTGGTGGCGGGCAACAGCCTGATCCTCGTCGTACATACCCATGCGTCCACCACCGGCGCGGTGAACATCACGCCGACTCCGGCGGCGGTGGGCGGCAGGCCGTGGACGCTGGTGTCGAGCCACGAGCGCCAGGGCGACGGCTGGGGCGACTACCGCCACCGCGTCTCGATCTTCGTCCTGACCAACGCCGCCGCCGGCAGCCCGAACGTGACGATCAGCTTCCCCGTGGCGCTGGCCTACTCGGCCTACCTGGTCGAGGTGACCGGCACGCCCACGCTCGCCACGGTCGGCTATGCGGTCGGCACGGCCTACCAGAACCCGCCGGTGTCCATGAGCGTGGCGACTGCGGCGAACCCTGCCGCTGGCCCGTCCTTCGTGCTTGGCGGCGGTGCCGCGACCCACAGCAGCGCAAGCACGGCCGGCGTGGACGGCTCGACCGGCTACACCGACACCGTGGCATCGGCCCTCAACGGCACCTATTTCAGCAGCCGCCAGCAGTACAAGCCGGCGACGCACACCGGATCAGCGCCCGAGACGTGGGCGGGCAGCAAGGCCCAGATCAGCTACGGCTTCCTGTCCTACGTGGCGGTGTTCAAGTAGGCATTCCCCTACGCGGCGATGCGTGCCGGCCCGATACGGCAGCCCCGGACAGCGGGGCAATCTACCCACGCAGCAACGCCCGGTGCCACTAGGCCATCCAGCCGGGCGGCCCCTCGCAGGGATGCGGGGGGTGCTGCGTTAGGGGCTGGACCGTTCAAGTAGCCGATTCACCACCCCAGCGATGGTGCCGCCCTTGGCGAGCCACGCGGTCAGCTTAGCCGCCGCTGCGGGCGTGAGCATCACGGCGATCTGTTTGCCCCCAGCCTCAGCCCTGCTGTTGCGGCTCTTTTTCTGGCGAAGATTGGCGCTCATTGATTTCGGCGAGCCAGATTCGTTCTTGAAGTTCATTCGCACGATCCAGCCAGCGCTGGCCCCTTTCGTAAAGCCGTTCGGCCGTCGCCCTTCTGCCAGCTTCGTGGGCTTCGTTAGCGTCGGCTAGGCAGCGGTTGCCCCGGGTCTCGGCGTCGATGAACTTGGCTTTGATGGATGCAATGTTCATGTGTCCATTATCGGCGTGACTAGTCACAAGTCAACTACCATTCGTCGGCTGCTACCCTTCCCCAATGCTCCCTCCCGGCTTCCAGTGGGTGCCCCGGCACCAGTACGCATCCGACGAAATCGCCCTGACGCTGGACGGCACGCAGGTCGCGATGCTGCTTGGCCGGGTGGACGGTGGTTGGACGGCCCGGCTCGAATGCCACTGGCCGATTGAGGCGCCGCTGGTCATGCGGCGGTGCACGTCGTTCGAGGCGGGGAAGGCTGGCGTTGAAGCCTGGGCGGCGCGGCACGTTGACCGGCTGCGGGGCGAGCTGGCGGATCCGCTTGTGGCGCGGCGGAACTGGTCGCGGCTGGTGCCGCTGGATGAGGACGAGTAGGGATCGGATTCCGCTCCGCAATCCCTCCAAAGCATCCGTTTTCGCCGGGGAATTTGAGGGGTCGGAAGTTCCGGTTTGCGGAGCGGGAATAACCCCTAAGCCGTTGTTCCATAGGGATTCGTTCGCGGACTTTTAATCCGCTGGTCGATGGTTCGAATCCATCACGGCCCACCAGTAATCAAGCGGTTTCGGTGATTTCTGCCCGCTCCGCAAAAGACCCTCCGCTCCGCAATTCAGCGCGTCGGCGTCGTCTTCGCGCCCCTCCGCTTCCTGACGTAATGCTCTGTCATCACGACGGATGCGTGGCCCAACTGGGCCTGCGCTTGGCGGATATCGCCCGAGTCATCGGCCTTGTCCGTGCCCGCCTTCGCGCGCAGGTCGCGGAACTGAAAACTCCCCTTGTCCACGTTCGCCAGCTCGCGCGCCTTGTCGAAGCGGTAGCGCAGCGCATCGCGCCCAATCGCCAGCCCGCGCTCGTCCACGATCAGCCGGGTGGAGCGAAGGGTCAGCCCGCGCTTGCGGGCCATGATTCGGTCCATCAACGCCTTCAGCTCGCCCGTGATCTGCATCGCCAGCTTGGCCCCGGTCTTCCCCTGCTTGATCAGCAGGCCCGCAGGCGTGACCTGGCGCTCGTCCATGGCCCACACGTCCGCAACCCGCTGACCGGTCAGATAGGCCAAGTCCAGCGCATCCCGCAGCGGTTGGTCCGCCTTGGCGTAGACGCTGGAGTAGGTGCCATCCTCGACGTACACGTCGCGCCCTGATTCCTTGTTGCGCCGCACGCCCTCGCAGGGGTTCGGCAGGTCCGTGTAGCCCTTCTCGCGCGCCCAGTTCCACAGGTGGGAGAGTAGGGCGACCTCGCGGTTGGCCCGCACCTTCGCCTTGCGCCAGTCGATGTACTGCCGGACGTGGATCGGCTTGATGGCCTCGAACGGCCCGGGCGGGTCATCGAAGAACTTCAGCAGCCACGACAGTTCGTGGATGTTGTCCTTCTGGGTGCGTGGGGCCTTGGTCGGGATCACGTCCGCGCGGTAGCGGTCGGCGACGTGCCGGAACGTGACCACGGCTGCGGCTGGCGGATTCCGCTCGTGCTCGATCTCGGCCCAACGCTTGATCGCCAGCCCGTAGTCCGAACCCAGCGGAGCCTCCCGGCGTTTGCCGTCCGGGCCGATGCCGTGGTCGTAGTAGTAGTGGAGGTTGCCCGATTTCTGGCGGCGAGCGCGCAGGCGGGGGACGGCTCCGGGCTTGGTCGGCTTGCGGCCCATCAGGCGGCCTTGTTCGGCTTCCAGGCGGGCTTCTCGGCCTTGGCGGCAGGCAGCCCTTCGACGGCGGACCATAGCACCACCGGCCAGCCGTGGGCGTCCACGTAGTGCCGCACCCCGTTCTGGCGCAGGAAGGCGACCTGCCGGGCACGCTGGGGCGACCGGCAGAATGCGGCGATCTCGCGGCGAGACATGAAGGGATCAGCGGCCCCCATCGGTCGCCTCCCCCAGCATCTGCCGCGCCTTGGCGTACTTGCGCCGGAGCCGTGCGGCGGTCTTCTCGTCCAGCAACGCGAGCCTCGCCTCGTCCGCGTTGTCGGCTATGTCGGCCAGCTTCACGCGGAGGGCGAGGGGGTCGGCGCGAATCGCGTAGTAGTAGCCGTCGGTGGAAGATGCGAACTGCCGAGATAGCTTCACTATCGCCGCCTGCTGGCGCTGATAGGCCAGGCGTGAGGCCTGCTCCCAGTAGTCCGGGGCATCCTCCAGCACATCATGCAGCCAAGCGACCGCCTCGGCCTCGGGGTCATCGCTGACCGCAGCCGCCACGCGCGCCACATGCTCTATGTACGGACGGCCGGCCTTGTCCGTCTGCCCGGCGTGGGCACGGTAGGCCAATTCCTTCGCACGCTCGACTAGATCACGCATCGGTCGCCTCCTGGGGGGTGGGGTCTGAGGCGCCTGGACACCCAGCCTCCGCAACGGGGAGCTGGGCCACCTTGCGGAGCCGATATGTCTCCCGGTCATCGAACAGCCAAGATAGTCCGAGAGTCGCCAGCGCAGTCCATCCCGCGTACAGCAGGGCGGAGATCTCCGGGCCATCCGACCACAGCACTTGGGGGGTGAGCATGGCGAGAAGGAATGTTGCCGAGACGGTGTAATGCCTGGGGAGCGTCTTGTCGCAGGTGACAAGGAACAGTTCGTCGTCAATCAGCACCGAGCGGCCTGTCGTTTTCCTTTTCACTCCCCACCTCCCTGCCCAGCGTCGGGGACGATTCGCGGCGGATCTGGCAGCGGGCGCCAGAAATCAGGGCGCCACCACACTTCCTCGTTGTCAGCCTCGCTGGCGTCATACCACTCGCCGCTTTCAGGGTTGAACGCGGTGATGCCGTAGTTGGTGCCGTTGACGATTCCGACAGCGCCGCGACTCCCGCTCCAGAAACCGATTACGGCTGTCCCATCCTGCGGCGCCGTCTCAATCGGCTGCCACGCTTCACCCTGCACCCCCTTCCCGCGCGACTGGTCGATGGAGGGTGGTGCGGGGATTGGGCGCCAGTGAGTCGGGTGCACGATGTCAGAGAACGAGTTAACCCACTGTCCATCGAACCACTGGACAGCGAACACCGTCTGCCCGTCCGAAGCGATAATGTCCTCTAGTTCGGCACGAGGCGCAGTCTCAATCGGCTGCCACGCATCCTCCCGCGCCGCTTCGAGGGCGGCGGCGGCTTCGCGGACAGTGGCCGCCATTGCTGACTGCCCGCCGATGTCTTCGAGGATCTTCGCGGCCAGATCCAACCTCTCGCTCAGCTTCATGCCTTGGTCTCCTGTTCCATCGCGCGCGCCTGGTCGATGGCGGTGTCGAGGCTCGGGATGCCGACATGGGACTCGCGCCCCGGGTGCATGACGCAGAGACGCCCTCGGTCGTCGTGCCCGAGATACACGGCCATCACGACATGCGGCTGCTGCCGACCGTGGTACGCATGGGGGAACACATTATCCCGCAGCCACCGATACCGCTCCGCATCCTGCCGATCCGCAGCCGCCTGGGCCTCGGCGCGCTGCTTATCGGCGATCAGTCGCGCACAGAAGGTCGGCATGTCCTCGTCAGGCAGGGCGCCGCCGGCCTCGCGAAATGCGAGGTTCGCGGAAATCTCGTCGTGCACCTGTGCCTTCCAGCCCTCCACCTCCGCGCGCAGCGCCTCCACCTCCCGCTCCCGCTCGGCGAGGTGAGCGCGGGCGTAGGCGTGCATCTGGGCGGGCGTGTACAGGGCGGGGCACATCGCAGTCTCACACTGCCACGGCTCCGGCAACTCCAACAGCTTCACCTCAGACATGGGGCGGCTCCTTTCAGCGCGGCAATCTCGGCGTCGGTCAGCCCCGCATCCCTGGCACGCTGAATCGCCGCGCGGCTGGCATCCAGCCGTTGCTGGGCCAGAACGTCCTCTCGCGTCGGATCGATCACATTGATTGCGGCGCTTGGCGCATACCACTTCCCGTCGATCCTCACGAGTTGCATTTCACGGACAGGTCCGTCGGAGCCTTGCACGTACCTGTTCTTCGCAAGGCGTTGGGCCGTAGCCTCTTGCGCGCAAACCGCAATCGGAACATCGAACCCTCGGCCTTCGGTGCAGTCGGTGTTTGTGTAGGCAACCCACACGGTCTTTGTCTTAGCCACGGGACACCTCCTTGCCTGGCTGCGGGGCGGCGGCGAGCATGGCGGACCATGCAAGCCCTAGGGAATGGATGCGCTTGTGCTCGCCCACGTAGTCAGCTGCGTCACTGTCCCACGCGGCCTCTACCATCTCATCGGTCGGCTCCGCGGGCACCAGTACCCAAGCCAGATCACAATCCTGCATGTATGCATAAGGCGCCACCTCCGCCCGCAGCGCCTCGGTGGCGCTGGATACGCAGGCGCGGGCGTAGGCTTGCGCTTCCTCGCGGAACTCGGATTCGGTCATGAAGTCGCCCTGCCACTCCGGCAGCGGCAGCAGGTCAGGCTCGGCGGTCATGGGGCGTCTCCTTGTCGATGGCGAGCGAAACGCTGCAGTAGCTGCCGACGGCTTGGCTTGCGAGCCAGTCGGCCATCTCCTTCGGCATGTCGAATGTCCGCGCGACTCGCTCAACCTCGCCGCCCACATGGACGGCGTGCGTCGCATCCGCAACGATCACGGTGATCCTCACGTCCTCGGCTCCTGGTGCTGGGTGGCGAGGCTTGCGATGCGGCGGGCAGCAAGCTGCTCCATCGCGCCGCCGTGCGCCTTGGCGAAAATGGCGAAATTGGCGAGGATCAGCGCGTCGCGCTTCGGCACCATGACCATCGCCTCATCCACGGCTGCGGGCTGCTGGGCGAGGGCGGCGGCGATGGCGCGGAGGGCCCCGTCCTTCACCACGACAAGCGTGTCAGGCAAGAAGGTTCGCGACTCTCCGCTAATTGCATGGGCTTTCAACAACTCCCGCGCCCGCTGCTCCACCCCCACGGGCGCGCTCGGCGGCGGGGCGGTGATCCGGCCAAGCGGAGTCCAGGCACCGGAGTTTCGGCGGATGTCGTCCATGTGCTGGTCTAGCACCGGCCCTTCGATCCCGCCATCGCTGCGATACCGGACCCACGCCACCGCCTGCCCCTGCTGCTGCGCGGCGGCGATGGTTTTGGCGAGCGTGCGGACTCGTCCTGATGCCAGCCACAGCTCGTCCGCAAGCGCCTGCATAGCCTCATCAATCGGGTTAGCGGACATTGCGGGCCTCCGTGAGGGCGGCGGCCATACCGCGCAGTTCGTCGGCGAGCGGCCACCGCCAGTTGTTGGGCAGAGGCACGCCGCTAATAGCGACCGCTTCCAGAACATCGCCCGCTTCCTGCAAGATGCTCGCATCCACCACGCCCCGCGCCTCGGGCTGCTGCGACATGGCGGATGCGATTGCGGACAGAGACGCACGCTCCAGCGCGCCGTAATTGATCCGCCCCTTGCGCACGTCGGATGCGGACTCCGGGAATCCCGCCGCCGCGTATGCGTCCGCCAACAACTCCCGCGCCCGCTGCTCCACCTCCCCGGCGGCGAGGGCGGATTCGAGTTCCACTGCGCACACACGCCTCGCTGCAAGTCCGGCCGGATGCAACTGCATCTTCTCGCTTTCCCTCCGCCACTTCGCCACCAACCCCCTCACACCCTCTCGCTCGCTCATGTCCTGCTCCTGTGTGGAAATCGCCCCTCATCTCGCCGAGGGGCCAGGCGCCGTTGCCCTGAGTGGAGACCTTCGTGCGTGCTAGACGCCGGGATTACTCAGTCGCGGGTGCGGCGGTTATCAGCCACCTCGACGGGCGGTGTTCTGCCCGCCTGTTTCATCCGCTGGGCTTCGTGTGTCAGAAGGGAATGTCGTCGTCGCTGAAATCGTCGGTGGGCGGCGCTTGCCGTGCCGGTTCCTGGCGCTGAGGGCGGGGGCTACGCTCCTGCTGCCCGCCGCCTTCGCCCTTGCCGCCGAGCATCTGCATTTCGTCGGCGATGATGTCCGTGTAGTACTTCTTCACCCCGTCGTCGCCGGTATGCTCGCTGTAGCTGATACGTCCCTCGACGTAGACCTGCGAACCCTTACGCAGGTACTCGGCGGCGATCTCGCCCAGCTTCCCGAAGAACGTCACGCGGTGCCATTCGGTCTTTTCCTGCTGCTCGCCGTCCTTGCCCTTGCGGACGCTGGTGGTAGCCAGGCTGACCTTGGTGACGGCCATGCCGCCCTGGGTGTACTTGGTTTCGGGATCGTTGCCGAGGTTTCCGACGAGAATCACTTTGTTGATGCCACGGGCCATTAGGCGGCTTCCTCTTGATTGGAGTTGTTCGGGCGGTGCTTGGTGAACTCGTTGGAGCGCATGACCTCGCGCTGCTTGGTGGTGAACGGGCCGCCCTTCGACGGGGCCACCCACAGGGCGCGCATCGCGTCCTGGTCAAGCTCGTACCAAGCCTCAGCGGCCTTCACGAG
>Ga0233375_1000497_pt1 | contig 21062 bp, 16 predicted proteins | sample ElkDunMinimDraft_10_FD_191539 | JGI IMG/M metagenome (GOLD analysis project Ga0233375, IMG submission 191539) | Fecal eukaryotic communites from dung pellets of Tule Elk in California, USA - Elk Dung E16 | ecosystem: Host-associated > Mammals > Digestive system > Large intestine > Fecal | place... | reverse complement strand
GCCGGGCCGCCGGGGGTCGAGGTACATCCGCGACGACGAGATCCCCTCCTCGTAGAGGGCCTTGCGCGCCCGGTCGTAGGCCGAGCCGCTGACGGTGCGGGCCGCGACGGCCCGCGCTGAGGCCATACCGAAGCTCTCCTTGTACAGCCGGCCTGCGCCGTCCTCGTGCAGGTCGCCCGGGGACTCGTAGGTGCCGGCGAACCACGAGCCCACCATGACCTGGGAGGCGCCGGCCGCGAGCGCGAGGGCGACGTCCCGCGGGTGGCGGACCCCGCCGTCGGCCCAGACGTGCGCGCCGAGCCGTCGCGCCTCGGCGGCGCACTCGAGGACGGCGGAGAGCTGGGGGCGGCCGACCGCGGTCATCATGCGGGTCGTGCACATGGCGCCGGGGCCCACGCCGACCTTGACGATGTCGGCGCCGGCCTCGACGAGGTCGCGGACGCCCTCGGCGGTGACGACGTTGCCCGCGACGACGGGGACCTGGGGGTCGAGCGCCCGGACGGCGGCGAGGGCGTCGAGCATCTTGCGCTGGTGGCCGTGGGCGGTGTCGACCACGAGGACGTCGACGCCGGCGGCGAGCAGGTCGGCGGCTTTGGCCTTCACGTCGCCGTTGATGCCGACGGCCGCGCCGACGCGCAGGCGGCCCTGGGCGTCGAGGGCGGGGGAGTAGATGGAGGAGCGCAGGGCGCCGACCTGGGTGAGGACTCCCACCAGCTCGTCGCCGCGGACGACGGGCGAGAACTTGCGCCGCGAGCTGTGCAGGGCCTCGAAGGCTGCCTCGAGGCCGCGGGGCCCGGCGTCGGTGATCACGTCGAGGGGCACGACGGTGGGGTGGGCGGTCATGACGGCGCCCACCTGGGTGAACCGGTCCACGCCGCCGCAGTCGGCCGCGGTGACGACGCCGACGGGCCGGTTGCCCTCGACCACGACGGCGGCGCCGTGCGCGCGCTTGCCGATGAGGGTGAGCGCGGTGTGCACGGTGTCGTGCGGGGCGACGACCACGGCGGTCTCGATGACGGGGTGGCGGGCCTTGACGGAGGACACCACGTCGGCGACCACGGGGGTGGGCACGTCTTGGGGGAGGACGGTGAGCCCGCCGCGCCGGGCGACGGTCTCCGCCATGCGCCGCCCGGCCACGGCGGTCATGTTGGCCACGACCAGCGGGATGGTGGCGCCGGTGCCGTCGTGGGTTGTGAGGTCGACGTCGAATCGTGACGTGACGTCCGATCTGGACGGGACGAGGAAGACATCGCCGTACGTGAGGTCGTGCGCGGGACGCTGACCTGGGAGGAAGCGCATGGTCACCCCTTTCATCCCCATCGTAGGGGTGGTGCACGCCACAGTCCCAGCCTGGTTCTCGCGCAGGCTGGGCGCCCGGACGCGAGGGCGCGCCCAGCCTGCGACGCCTAGAGTGATCTCCGACGCGCGGCCCTCGCCACGCGCACACAGCAGAGGAGGACGGTGTCGCGTGAGTCTGCTCGCTCGCATCAAGACGCCAGCAGACGTGCGACGCCTCACCCACCGGCAGGTGGCCTCGTTGGCCGCCGAGATCCGTGAGTTCCTGGTCCAGTCGGTGTCCCGCACCGGGGGCCACCTCGGGCCGAACCTGGGCGTCGTCGAGCTGACCATCGCGATCCACCGCGTGTTCGAGTCGCCGCGGGACACGATCGTCTTCGACACCGGCCACCAGGCGTACGTGCACAAGCTGCTGACCGGCCGCCAGGACTTCTCCGACCTGCGCAAGCAGGGCGGGATGTCGGGCTACCCGAGCCGGGCCGAGTCGGAGCACGACGTGGTCGAGAACTCGCACGCGTCCACGGCGCTCAGCTGGGCCGACGGCATCGCCAAGGCGAACCAGGTGCGCGGCCTGGACGACCGGCACGTCGTCGCCGTGATCGGCGATGGCGCGTTGACCGGCGGGATGGCCTGGGAGGCGCTCAACAACATCGCGGCCGGCCGGGACCGGCGGCTGGTGATCGTCGTCAACGACAACGGTCGGTCGTACGCGCCCACCATCGGCGGCCTGGCGCACCACCTCGACGTGCTGCGCACCACGCAGGGCTACGAGACGGTGCTCAGCTGGGGCAAGCGCACGCTGCACCGCTCGGGCCCTCCTGGACGGTTCGCGTACGAGGCCCTGCACGGGCTGAAGAAGGGCATCAAGGACGTCGTCGCGCCGCAGGGCATGTTCGAGGACCTGGGGCTGAAGTACGTCGGCCCCGTGGACGGGCACGACGCCCCGGCGGTGGAGCGCGCGCTGGCGCGGGCCAAGGCCTTCGGTGGCCCGGTGCTGGTGCACGTCATGACAGAGAAGGGCCGCGGGTACACCCCGGCCGAGCAGGACGTCGCGGACCGCTTCCACGCGGTGGGCAAGATCCACCCCGAGACCGGGCTGCCGTTGGCGCCGTCCCGGTTCGGCTGGACCAGCGTCTTCGCCGACGAGATCGTGCGGATCGGCCGTCGACGCCCCGACGTCGTGGCGATCACCGCGGCGATGCTGGCGCCCGTGGGCCTGGCGCCGTTCGCCCAGGAGTTCCCGGAGCGCACCTTCGACGTGGGCATCGCCGAGCAGCACGCGGCGACGTCGGCCGCGGGCATGGCGTTCGCCGGGCTGCACCCGGTGGTGGCGGTGTACGCGACCTTCCTCAACCGGGCGTTCGACCAGGTGCTGATGGACGTGGCACTGCACCGCGCGGGCGTGACGTTCGTGCTGGACCGCGCCGGCCTCACGGGCGACGACGGCGCCAGCCACAACGGCATGTGGGACCTGGCGATGCTGCGCGGCGTGCCCGGCCTGCGCCTGGCCGCGCCGCGCGACGAGCCCACGCTGCGCGAGGCGTTGCGCGCCGCGGTGGACATCGACGACGCGCCCAGCGTGGTCCGCTACCCCAAGGGCGCCGTGAACGACCCCATCCCCGCGATCGACGAGATCGACGGGGTGGACGTGCTCGCCCGGCACGAGCCGGAGGGCGCCGAGCACTCGGTGCTCGTGGTCGGGGTGGGGGCGATGGCCACGACGGCCCTCGAGACCGGCGAGCTGCTCGCCGCCCACCGGCTGCGCGTGACCGTCGTGGACCCCCGCTGGGTGCTGCCGGTGCCGGCGGCGCTGACCAAGCTCGTGGGGCAGCACGACCACGTCGTCACGCTCGAGGACGGCGTGGCTGACGGCGGTATCGGGTCGGCCGTGGCGCAGCGGGCCCAGGAGGCCGGGCTGCGGACCACGGTGCAGCCCGTCGGCGTCCCGCTGGCGTTCCTCGACCACGCGAGCCGGGACCAGCTCGTGACCACGCTCCGGCTCACCCCCCAGGACGTCGCCCGCGACGTCCTGACGTGGTTCGACGAGCGTTCCTGACCTGCGCTCTCACCGGCCACGACGACGTGGCCGCGAGGACGTGACCAGGGTCACGTCAGGTCCGGGCCTGAAAGGCCCAAGGTCCCAAGACATCCCATGACTTGATCCGTAGGTTCAGTGGTATCAGACCTCACCGAGGAGCACACGATGTCCACCACAGCTGTACCGCAGCCGGCAGTCGACGCCACAGCGTCCGCCTGGCGCGAGTTCGTCGCCGGACCCTGGAGCGACGGCATCGACGTCCGCGACTTCATCCAGCGCAACTACACCCCGTACTCGGGTGACGCCTCGTTCCTCGCGGGCCCCACCGAGCGCACCACTGGTGTGTGGACCGCCCTGACCAAGATGTTCCCGGAGGAGCGCGAGCGCGGCATCTACGACGTCGACGCGAAGACCCCGTCGACGATCACCTCCCACGCGCCCGGCTACATCGACCAGGCGAACGAGCTCATCGTCGGCCTGCAGACCGACGCCCCGCTCAAGCGCGCCATCATCCCCAACGGCGGATGGCGGATGGTCGAGACCTCGCTCAAGACCTACGGCTACGAGCCCGACGAGAACGTCAAGAAGATCTTCACCGAGTACCGCAAGACCCACAACCAGGGTGTCTTCGACGTGTACCCGCCGAACGTCCGCGCCGCCCGCTCGTCGCACATCATCACCGGCCTGCCGGACGCCTACGGCCGCGGCCGCATCATCGGCGACTACCGCCGCGTCGCGCTCTACGGCATCGACGCGCTGGTCCAGGCCAAGAAGATCGAGCGTGCCGCGCTCGACATGGACCGGTCGACCGAGGACGTCATCCGCGACCGCGAGGAGAACTCCGAGCAGATCCGCGCCCTGCAGGAGCTCAAGGCCATGGCCGCCTCCTACGGGTACGACATCTCCGGGCCGGCGACCACCGCCCGTGAGGCCGTGCAGTGGCTCTACTTCGCCTACCTGGGCGCCGTGAAGGAGCAGAACGGCGCGGCCATGTCCCTCGGCCGCACCTCGACCTTCCTCGACGTCTACCTGCAGCGCGACCTGGCCGAGGGCCGGATCACCGAGGAGCAGGCGCAGGAGCTCATCGACGACCTCGTCATCAAGCTCCGCATCGTGCGCTTCCTGCGCACCCCCGAGTACGACGCGCTCTTCTCGGGTGACCCGACGTGGGTCACCGAGTCGATCGGCGGCCTCGGCGAGGACGGGCGCCCGCTCGTCACGAAGACCTCGTTCCGGTTCCTGCAGACGCTGTACAACCTGGGCCCGGCCCCCGAGCCGAACCTGACCGTGCTGTGGAGCAACCGCCTGCCGGAGGGCTTCAAGAAGTTCTGCGCGCAGGTCTCGATCGACACCTCCGCCATCCAGTACGAGTCCGACGAGCTCATCCGCCAGGCGTGGGGCGACGACGCGGCCATCGCGTGCTGCGTCTCCGCGATGCGCGTCGGCAAGCAGATGCAGTTCTTCGGCGCCCGCGTCAACCTGGCCAAGTCGCTGCTGTACGCCATCAACGGCGGCCGCGACGAGATCACCGGCAAGCAGGTCGCCCCGGTCAGCGCGCCCGTCGAGGGCGACGTCCTCGACTTCGACGACGTCAGCGCCAAGTTCGACACGCTGCTCGACTGGCTCGCCGAGACCTACGTCGACGCGCTGAACTGCGTGCACTACATGCACGACAAGTACGCCTACGAGCGCCTCGAGATGGCCCTGCACGACCAGGCCATCCTGCGGACCATGGCGTGCGGCATCGCCGGCCTGTCGGTCGTGGCCGACTCGCTGTCGGCCATCAAGTACGCGACCGTGCGGCCCGTCCGCGACGAGACCGGCCTGATCGTCGACTACGTCACCGAGGGCGACTACCCGACGTACGGCAACGACGACGACCGCGCCGACGACATCGCCGTGGCGATCGTCCGGTCGTTCATGGAGAAGATCCGGGCGCAGAAGACCTACCGCGACTCGCTCCACACGCAGTCGGTGCTGACCATCACCTCGAACGTCGTCTACGGGAAGAACACCGGGAACACCCCGGACGGCCGCCGCCTCGGCGAGCCGTTCGCCCCGGGCGCCAACCCGATGAACGGGCGCGACACCCACGGCATGCTCGCCTCGGCGCTGTCCGTGGCCAAGCTGCCGTACTCCGAGTCGATGGACGGCATCTCGCTCACGTCCACGGTCGTGCCCTCGGGCCTCGGCCGCACGCGTGAGGAGCAGATCGCCAACCTGGTCGGCCTGCTCGACGGGTACAACGTCTCCTCCGGCTACCACGTGAACATCAACGTGCTGAACCGCGAGACGCTCGAGGACGCCATGGAGCACCCCGAGAACTACCCGCAGCTCACCATCCGTGTCTCGGGCTACGCCGTGAACTTCACCCGCCTGACGCGCGAGCAGCAGCTCGACGTGCTCTCGCGGACCTTCCACGGCAGCCTCTGACCGACCGGGCCGCGGCGGGTGGATCCCAGCTCCACCCGCCGCGGCCCGCACCCCCCGCCCTCGTCCCGCCTGAGGAGCACGCCATGAACGCGACCAGCACCGCGCCGCGCGACGCCGACTGCGGCGCCCCGGTCGTCGAGCTCGGGCTGCCCGTCATCGGAGGCTCCCACCACCGCTCCTCCGCCGGCACCGCAGGCCTCGACAGCTCCGAGGCCAGCCGCTCCGAGCGCTTCGCCCAGATGCGCGCCGGCGAGCTCGGGTCGCTGCACTCCTGGGAGCTCGTGACCGCCGTCGACGGCCCCGGCACCCGCCTCACCACGTTCCTGTCCGGCTGCCCGCTGCGCTGCCTCTACTGCCACAACCCCGACACCATGGAGATGCGGCGCGGCGAGCCGATCACCGCCGACGAGCTGCTCGCGCGGATCGCGCGCTACCGGCCCATCTTCGAGGTCACGGGCGGCGGGCTCACCATCTCCGGCGGCGAGCCGCTCATGCAGCCCGCCTTCGTCGCCCGCGTGCTGCGCGGCGCCAAGGAGATGGGCATCCGCACCGCCGTCGACACCTCCGGGTACCTCGGCGCGCACTGCACCGACGAGATGCTCGACGACATCGACCTCGTCCTGCTCGACGTGAAGTCCGGCATCCCCGAGACGTACCGCAAGGTCACCGGGCGCGACCTGCAGCCCACCCTCGACTTCGGCCGCCGGCTCGCCGCCCGCGGCACCGAGATCTGGGTCCGCTTCGTGCTGGTCCCCGGCCTGACCGACGCCCCGGAGAACGTCGACGCCGTCGCGGACTACGTGGCCACGCTCTCCACCGTCAGCCGCGTCGAGGTGCTGCCGTTCCACCAGATGGGCCGTGACAAGTGGGAGTCGCTCGGTCTGACCTACGAGCTCGAGGACGCCCAGCCGCCGACGCCCGAGCTCGTCGCGCGCGTCCGCGACCAGTTCCGCGACCGCGGGCTCACGGTGTACTGAGCCTCACGCCCCACCAGACGCGACGAGAGCCGCGGCGCGTCCCACGCGCCGCGGCTCTCGCTCATCAAGGTCGTGCTGGGGGCTCCGAGCTCACCGACCCGGCACGTTCGCCACGCCGTCCTCGAGCAGGCGGCGCCCCAGCACCTTCTGGGAGTAGCCGGTGCGGTCCAGGTACGGCGTGATGCCGCCCAGGTGGAACGGCCAACCGGCGCCCAGGATCATGCACAGGTCGATCTGCTCCGGGCCTGAGACCACGCCCTCGTCGAGCATGAGCCCGATCTCCTCGGTGAGGCCCGCGAGCACCGCGTCCAGGACCCCCGGCCCGTCGAGCGGCGACTCGTCGCCGGAGGCCTCGAACGCGTCCTGGATCGACGGGTCCACCTCGAGCTCGGCGCCCTGGCCGTCCGGCTCGGGCACCACCCGCCGCTTCTCGGCGGCCAGGCGCTCCAGGCCGGGGGAGAGCGGGTAGCGGTCGCCCAGGTCCTCGTGCAGCGAGCTCAGCACGTGCAGCGCCACCGGGAGCCCCACCAGCTGGATCAGCGCGAACGATCCCATCGGGAGCCCCAGCGGCCGCAGCGCCGCGTCGGCCACCTGCACCGGCGTGCCGCCCTCGACCGCGGCGGCCACCTCGGCGAGCATCCGCAGCAGCAGGCGGTTCACCACGAACCCTGGCCGGTCGGCGACACCGACAGCCGTCTTGCCCAGGTTCTTCGCCAGCGCGAACGCGGTCGCCACGGCGGCGTCGTCCGACGCCTCCGTGCGCACCACCTCGATCAGCGGCATCTGGGCCACCGGGTTGAAGAAGTGGATGCCCACCACCCGCTCCGGGTGGCGCAGGTGGGCGGACATCTCGGTGACCGACAACGCCGAGGTGTTGGTCGCGAGGACAGCGTCCGGGGCGATGACGTCCTCGAGCTCGGCGAAGACGCGCTGCTTGAGCGACATCACCTCCGTGACCGCCTCGATCACCAGGTCGGCGCCCGCGAGCGTGCCGAGGTCGGTGCTCACCGAGATCGACGCGAGCACCCGGTTCGCCTCGTCGGGGCGGATCCGGCCCTTCGCGGCCTGGGACTCGACCATCGAGCGGATGCCCGCCAACCCGGCGGCGACCCGCTCGTCGTCGACCTCCCGCATCACCACGGGCACCTTGAGCCGGCGTGCGATGAGCACGGCCAGCTGCCCGGCCATCAGGCCGGCGCCCACGATCCCCACGGTGCGCACGGGCCGCGCGAGGGCGGCGTCGGGCGCCCCGGCGGGCTTGCGCGACTTGCGGGTGGTCAGGTCGAACGCGTACAGGCCGGCACGCAGCTCGTCGGACATGATCAGGTCGGTCAGCGCGTCGTCCTCGGCGGCGAACGCCGCGTCTCGGTCGGCGTCCCGCGCCGCGGCGACCAGGTCCAGCGCCCGGTACGGCGCCTGGCGGGCGCCGTGCAGGCGCTGGTCGAGCTGGTGGCGGGCGCCCGCCACCACGGCCGCCCACTCGTCGGCGCCCTCGATCTCCCGACGCTCGACGACCACCCGGCCAGCGAGGACGTCCGCCGTCCAGGCCAGCGACTGCTCGAGGAAGTCAGCGGGATCGAACATCGCGTCCATCAGGCCCAGGCGCACCGCCTCGGCCGCCTTGGTCATCCGGTTGTTCGCGAGGGGGCGCGTGAGGATCATCTCGAGCGCGCCGCGGACGCCCACGAGCTGGGGCAGCAGGTAGCAGCCGCCCCAGCCGGGCACCAGGCCCAGGAACGCCTCCGGCAGCGCCAGCGCCGTCACGTCCCCGGCGACGGTGCGGTAGGTGCAGTTGAGCGCCAGCTCGAACCCGCCGCCCAGGGCCACGCCGTTGACGTACGCGAACGTGGGCACGGCCATCTCGCCCAGCATCCGGTAGGTCTCGTGGCCCAGCTCGGCGATGCGCCGAGCGCCCGACTCGTCCGTGAGGTGGCTGACCGCGGTCAGATCGGCACCGGCGGCCAGGTAGTACGGCTTCCCGGTGACCCCCACGGCGACGATCTCGCCGTCGGCGGCGCGCTGGCGCAGCGTGGACAGCACGCCGTGCAGCTCGGTCAGCCCCAGAGGGCCCAAGGTGGTCGGCTTGGTGTGGTCGAGCCCGTTGTCGACCGTGACCAGCGCGAGCGTGCCCGCGCCGCCCGGGAGCGGGACGTCCCGCACGAGGGCGTGGGCAACGCGCTCGGGGCGGGGCCCGGCGGTGGTGGCGGTCATCGGTCGCTCCCGTCGGTCGTCGTGGCGGAGGGCTCGTAGTCGGGGTGGTGCGGGTTCTCCCAGATCACCGTGCCGCCCTGGCCGAGGCCCACGCACATCGTGGTGATGCCGTACCGGACGTCCGGGCGCTCGGCGAACTGCCGGGCGAGCTGGGTCATCAGCCGCACCCCTGACGAGGCCAGCGGGTGGCCCACGGCGATGGCGCCACCGTAGGGGTTCACGCGCGGGTCGTCGTCCTTGATGTCGAACGCGTCGAGGAACGCCAGGACCTGCACGGCGAACGCCTCGTTGACCTCGAACAGCCCGATGTCGTCGATGGTCAGCCCGGAGCGCTCGAGCGCCTTGCGTGTCGCGGGGACGGGGCCGATGCCCATGACCTCAGGCTCGACGCCGGCGTAGGCGAACGTGACCATGCGCATCCGCACGGGCATGCCGAGCTCGACCGCGGTCTCCTCGGCCGCCAGCAGGCACGAGGCCGCGCCGTCGGTCAGGGGGGCGGACGTGCCGGCCGACACGCGGCCTCCGGCGCGGAACGGGGTCTTGAGGCTCCCGATGTCCTCCAGGGTGGTGCCCGGGCGGGGCGGCTCGTCAGCAGTCGCGAGCCCCCAGCCGTTCTCCGGGTCGCGCAGCGCGACGTAGACCAGGTCGGGCGTGACCTTGCCCGCCGCGAGCGCCGCCGCGTACTTGGCCTGGGAGGCCACCCCGTACGCGTCGGCGCGCTCGCGCGTCAGCGCTGGGAAGCGGTCGTGGAGGTTCTCGGCCGTCACCCCCATGTTCAGCGCGTCCGTGCTGACGAGCCGCTCGGACAGGAAGCGCGGGTTGGGGTCGGCCTCGAATCCCATCGGGTGCCGGCCCATGTGCTCCACGCCGCCGGCGATCGCGACGTCCTGGGCGCCGAAGCCGATCGCGGCGGCGGTCGACGTCACGGCGGTCATGGCGCCGGCGCACATGCGGTCGATCGCGTACCCGGGGACGGTCCGGGGCAGGCCCGCGAGCATGGCGACGGTCCGCCCGAGGGTGAGGCCCTGGTCGCCCTGCTGGGTCGTGGCGGCGATGGCCACCTCGTCGACCCGCTCGGGCGGCAGCTCGGGGTGGCGGCGGAGGATCTCGCGGATCGTCTTGACGGCGAGGTCGTCGGCACGGGTGTGGGCGTAGAGCCCGTCGTCCCGCGCTCGCCCGAACGGCGTGCGGACGCCTTCGACGAAGACGACAGGGCGGACGGCACGGGCGGATGCGCTAGGCATCGAACCTCCAGGCGGGGACGTCGGTGTCCGGGCGGCGGTCTGGTCAGACACGCCGGATTCCGACCGTACCCGGGACGAAGGTCCCGCACCAGCCCCAAGTTACTCGCGAGTAACCCAGGGCCGGGCGAAGTTCAGGCCGATGCCTCCTCGAATGCCGCCGCGAGCCGTGGCGACACCAGCGACACCTGCCACTCCCGGGCCCCGCCCGCGGCCAGGAACTCCGCGATCGACGGCTCGTCCAGGCGGTCCGGCGGCGTCCAGCACAGCCGGCGCAGCAGATCGGGCTGCAGCAGGTTCTCGGTGGGCACCGAGTGCTCCTGGGACAGGGCGCCGACAGTCTCCCGCGCCACGGCCAGGCGTGCGGCGGCCTCGGGGTCGCGGTCCGCCCACGCGCGAGGAGGCGGCGGGCCGTCGGACTTGGGGCCGCGCACCGAGGGCAGCTCCGAGTCCGGGAGCGCGAGCCCGCGGTCGATCGCGTGCTGCCACAGCGTCGCCCGCCGCCGCGTCCCCTTGCCCGAGAACGCCGGCAGGGCGACGAGCTGCGGCACCGAGCGGGGCAGCGCCTGGGCAGCTGCCACGATGGCGTGGTCGGGGAGCACGCGGCCGGGGGAGATGTCCCGCTGGCGGGCGTTCTCGTCGCGGGTCAGCCAGAGCTCCCGGACGACCGCGAGCCGTCGGGCGTCGCGGATGGCGTGCAGGCCGGAGACCCGGCGCCACGGCTCGACGCGCGGGGCAGGCGGCGGCGCGAGGCGCACGGCCTCGAACTCCTGGGCGGCCCACTCGGCCTTGCCGGCCACGGCCAGCCGCTCCGCGAGGATCTCGCGCAGCTCGACCAGGACCTCGACGTCCAGCGCGGCGTAGCGCAGCCACTGCTCGGGCAGCGGGCGGGTCGACCAGTCGACCGCCGAGTGCTCCTTCGCCAGGCCCAGCCCCAACAGCTCGGCGACGACGGCCGCCAGTCCGACCCGCTCGAGGCCCAGCAGCCGTGCGCCCAACTCGGTGTCGAACACGCGCGAGGGGCGAAGGCCCTGCTCGGCCAGCCCGGGCAGGTCCTGCGACGCGGCGTGCAGCACCCACTCCACGCCGACGAGGGCCTCGGACAGCGACGACAGGTCGGGCAGGGCGATCGGGTCGATCAGCACCGTCCCGGCGCCCTCCCGGCGCAGCTGCACCAGGTACGTGCGCTGGCCGTAGCGGTATCCCGAGGCCCGTTCCGCGTCGACCGCGACGGGGCCGGTCCCGGCGCCGAAGGCCTCGACGACGCGCGCCAGCTCCTGCGGCGTGTCGACCACAGGGGGGACCCCGTCGGCCGGCTCTGTCAGGGGGACCACCTCGAGGGCGGCCGGCACGTCATCGCTCACCGTCAGGGCGGGGATGGGGTCCTCGGGCAGGTCGGGCTGTTCGGGGTCGTGCGTGGCGCCGTCGGCGCCCGGTGGATCGGGGAGCATGACCTCCACCGTAGGCGCTCCAGCCGGTCGCGGTGCGCACGCCGCGCATGGCCTGCGCGTGGACGCGTGGTCCGGGCGGTGCGCGTCGTGCGTCAGGGGATCAGGCCCGAGCGGATGGCGAGGGCGACCAGCGCCGCGCGATCACCCGTGCCGAGCTTGCGCGAGATGCGGGCCAGATGGCTCTTCACGGTCAGCGCCGACAGGCCGAGCAGCTCGCCGATCCGGCGGTTGCTGCACCCGTCCGCGACCAGGGCCAGGACGCCGAGCTCGCGGGCCGTCAGGTCGGCCCGGACGGGCGCCACCGCGGCGGGGACGGCCTGCGGCACCGACGGGTGCGCCTCACCGGCGACCGCCCCGCGCAACCCGCCGGCCAGCAGGCCGACCAGCTCGCGTCGCGCCGCGCGTCGTGCGAGCAGGATGACCCGGCCCGATCCCCGACGGCGCACGTTGCGCACCAGGATCTGGCCGTCGCCGTCCGCGAGGTCGGTGACGACCACGCACATCTGACCGAAGCCGCGGCGGCCCGGGGGCTGCTCGGGCGCAGCCATGGGCGACCGGCGCGCGACGGACGGCGCTCCGCGCACGACGGTCGCGCTCCTGCGCAACGGCTCGATGCTCACGTGGTTCTCCTGGCGACGGGTTCGGTACGTATCCGAGCCATCGGCAGCGCGGGCGCAGACCTTGAGCGCTCAAGGACGCCTCGTCACAGCGTCCCGTCATCGTGGTGCACGCGTGTGCGACCGGGCGACCGCCTGGCGCGGCGGGACGGTCAGCGGCGACGGGGCAGGGGCACCACGCCGGCGGGCAGCGGGGGGAGTCCCGCCGCGCTGCACAGCAGCACGCTCCAGGCGCGCAGGTGCGGGGCCAGGTCCTCCTCCAGGGCGGTCCAGCTGAACCGCAGCTCGAGGTCCACCTGGTCGGGGCGCCCTTCGAGGGCGCCGAAGCTCTGGGAGAGCACCCGGGTCACTGTGCCGCCCGCCGCGTGCGGGCTGGCGTCCACACCCGTGAAGGACTCGTTGAACCAGCTCCAGGCGACCTCGGCGAGCATCGGGTCCGCGCCCACCTCGGCCTCGAGGGACGCGCGCACCAGGGTCACGAGCCGGAATCGGCCGTCCCATGCCACCTGGCCGTCGGGGTCGTGCAGCACCACGAAGCGGCCCGAGGCGAGCTCGGCCGCGTCGGGGTCTCGTCGCGCCGAGCGGACCTCGGCCGTCAGCGCCGCGCTGAACGGCGCGATGCGGGCGGGGCCGGGGACCTCCTCGAGCGCGATCTCAGGCCGCATCCGCACGCCGCGCAACGACCTCAGCGCTCGGACGAACTCGACAGGGGCGCCGTCCGGACCAGGGGGGATCACGCCTGCGAGCGTACGGGCGGACCCTGGCGGTCTTGCGGTACGGCACGCCGCACAGTGCGGACACGTGCGCGGCTAGGCTGGCGTCCGGCAAGAAAACCCCCAACGCGCTGCCCGAACCCACCGGGCGGCAGGCGACGAAGTGGAGCAACCGCGCATGACGGCAGCAGGAACCGCCCCCGCAGGAACGGCCCAGATCGGTGTCACCGGGCTGGCAGTGATGGGGCGCAACCTCGCGCGGAACTTCGCGCGGCACGGCTACACGGTCGCCGTGCACAACCGCTCCTACGCGAAGACCCAGTCGCTGATCGAGGAGAACGGCGACGAGGGCGCCTTCGTGCCGTCGGAGTCCATGGCCGACTTCGTCGCCTCCCTCGAGCGGCCCCGCAAGGTCGTCGTCATGGTCAAGGCGGGCGGCCCCACCGACGCCGTCATCTCCGAGCTGGTCCCGCTCCTCGACGAGGGCGACATCGTCATCGACGCCGGCAACGCCCACTTCCCGGACACGCGCCGCCGCGAGGCGGAGCTCAAGGCCCACGGCCTGCACTTCGTCGGCACAGGCGTCTCGGGCGGCGAGGAGGGCGCCCTGCTCGGCCCGTCCATCATGCCCGGCGGCTCGCGCGACTCCTACGAGGTGCTCGGCCCGATCCTCGAGGACATCTCCGCCAAGGTCGACGGCACGCCCTGCTGCACGTACGTCGGCCCCGACGGCGCCGGCCACTTCGTCAAGATGGTGCACAACGGCATCGAGTACGCCGACATGCAGCTCATCGCCGAGGCCTACGACCTGCTGAAGCAGGGGCTGGGCGCCTCCGCCGCCGAGATCGGCGACATCTTCCGCACCTGGAACGAGGGCGACCTCGAGTCCTTCCTCATCGAGATCACCGCCGACGTGCTCAGCCACGTCGACGCCGAGACCGGCCAGGCGTTCGTCGACATCGTGCTCGACCAGGCCGAGCAGAAGGGCACCGGCCGCTGGACCGTGCAGAACGCCCTCGACCTGGGCGTGCCGATCACCGGCATCGCCGAGGCCACGTTCGCGCGCGCGCTGTCCGGCTCGGTCCCGCAGCGGACCGCCGCGGTGGGCGTCCTGCCCGCCGAGACCACGCCGTTCGACGTGGCCGACCGGGACGCGTTCATCGAGGACGTGCGGCTGGCGCTCTACGCGTCCAAGGTGGTCGCGTACTCGCAGGGCTTCGACCAGATCGCCGCGGCCAGCGCCGAGTTCGGCTGGGACATCGACCGCGGCGCGATGGCCCGCATCTGGCGGGGCGGCTGCATCATCCGCGCCCGGTTCCTCAACCGCATCACCGAGGCGTACGAGCGCGAGGCCGAGCTGCCGTTGCTGCTGGCCGACCCGTACTTCGCGGGCGCGGTCGGCAACGGCGTGGCCGCCTGGCGCCGCGTGGTGTCCCAGGCGGCGCTGGCCGGCGTGCCGACGCCCGCGTTCTCGTCCTCACTCGCCTACTACGACGGGGTCCGCGCCGAGCGGCTGCCCGCCTCGCTGATCCAGGCGCAGCGGGACTTCTTCGGCGCGCACACCTACCGGCGCACCGACAAGCACGGCACGTTCCACACCGAGTGGTCCGGCGACCGCGCCGAGCACGACGCGTGAGCGAGCAGATCCAGCCCGTCATCCTGGGCGCCGACATCGGCGTCTACGCGCTGGCGCGGTCCTTCCACGAGGCCTACGGCGTGCGCTCGGTGGTGGTGAGCGGAGCCGCGCTCGGCCCCGTCGCCCACTCGCAGATCATCGACAACGTCCTCGTCGAGGACGGGCACGACCCGAGGCAGCTCGTCGACCGGCTGGTCAGCCTCGCGGCCGAGCTGTCGGGCAAGCGCCTGGTGCTCATGGCCAACTCCGACTGGCTGGTCCGCGTCGTGGTGCAGCACCGGGCCGAGCTCGAGCCGCACTACGTCGTGCCGTTCCTCTCCGAGGACCTGCTCGAGCGGATCTCCGACAAGGCCACGTTCGCCGAGATCTGCCAGGACCTCGGCATCAGCGTCCCGCGCACGATCGTCCAGGACTTCGCGCAGGCGGGGGAGGACGGCTGGGCGCCCGCCCCCGTCGACATCTCCTACCCGCTCATCGCGAAGGCCGCGAGCAGCGCCGACTACCAGGACGTCGAGTTCGCCGGCAAGAAGAAGGTCTTCGAGATCCAGACCGCCGCCGAGCTGGACGAGCTGTGGGCCTCGCTGCGCGGCGCCGGGTTCCGGGGCCGCTTCGTGGTCCAGGAACTGATCCCGGGCGACGACACGCAGATGCGCTCGATCACCGCGTACGTCGACAGCCGTGGGGCCACGACCCTCCTCTGCTCGGCGCACGTGCTGCTCGAGGAGCACACGCCATCCGGGCTCGGGAACCCTGCGGCGATGGTCACGACCCGGATCGAGCCGATGCTCGACCAGGCGCGGCACTTCCTGAAGGCCACGGGGTACGTCGGCTTCGCGAACTTCGACGTCAAGGTCGACCCGCGCGACGGCTCGTATCGCTTCTTCGAGGTGAACCCGCGGATCGGGCGCAACAACTACTACGTGACCGCGGCGGGAGCCAACCCCATGCGGTTCCTCGTGGCGGACCGCGTCGAGGGCCGCGCGGTCGAGCCCGTGGTGGTCGACGAGCAGGTGCTGTACTCGATCCTGCCGAACAGCCTGCTGCTGAAGTACGTGCTCGACCCGGCGCTGCGGTCCCAGGTGCAGGGCCTCATCCGGGCCGGCAAGGTCGCGCACCCGCTGCGCTACGCCAAGGACGGGTCGCCCCGGCGGCTCGCCTACGTCGCCGCCGCGCTGATCAACCAGGTGCGCAAGTTCCGCCGGTACTACCCGGAGGTCACGGGCACCGGGTTCTGACGCCCAGACGCCCACCGGGCGCAGCACCACGTGACAAGGGCCGGGCCGCCATCGCGACCCGGCCCTTCTCGACGCACGATCGCGCGTGTGTGCGCTGGTGAAGCCGTTCAGCGAATCTGTCGCACCCGTTCGGATGTGCCCCAGGCGGTGTCGGCTGTCAGGGCGACGACGTCGAGCCGGGTGGCGAGCGCGAGGCAGAAGCGGTCTGCGAGCGAGAGCCCGGATCCGCGCTGCCACAGCGCGGCTGCGGTCTCGCCGTCCTGGGCGGTGGCGTCGAGGGGGGACAGGCCGTAGCTGGCGAGCAGGGCGGAGGCGACGGACCAGTCCCCGCCGCCGGCACGGACCTTCTGTGCGACCTCGGACCAGTTCACAGCCGAGCACACCGTGCCGCCGGCCAGTGCTTCCTCCACGACGTCCGCTCCGGGTTCGCCGGCGAAGAACGCAAGGATCGCGGAGGCGTCCAGGACAGCCGTCACGCGGCGTCCTCCGCCGCGGCGGCGGAGCGGCGGTCGGCGAGGAGCTGGGCGACGACATCCGTCCCGGCGAGCTGGCTGCGCAGGAGGTCGCGCGCCTGCTCCCGGGTCATGAGCACCAGGCCGCCGGGCGTCTCGAGCAGTAGCAGCGGGACGCCTTCAGCCAGACCGGTGTGTGCGCGCACCTCGGCTGGAACGACCAGCCGCCCGCGGTCTCCCATCGTGACGGTGTATGTCCCACTCATCACTCGAGCGTACCACTGAGAATCCCGGTGTGGGATGACGGTGTCGACGACCGCCACCCGAGCCTGCCGCCGGCGCATGTGCTGGTGGGACGCCCGAGGGCGGCGTTGGCCACCAGCCCGCCCATCCGGGTGAAACAACGCCAACGGAGCGAACCATGTCAGACCGGGCTCCTACCTTGACGCTGTGACCCAGTTCAGCGCAGCCGCCATCGCCGCCACTGTCGACGCGTACCTGGCCCACCGTCCTGACGGAGCGAACGGCCGCGCCCTGGACGTCGGCTCCCGCGCGGTCCATGCCCACTCGGGCGTCTGGCGCCCGTGGCTCGATGGCACCAAGCGGGCCCGCTCGGCACTGCCGGGGCAGGTGATGCCGGAGGCGCCCTCCCGCGCGGCCCTCGAGCTTCTTGATGAGCTACCAGCCCCGGCGGCAGCCCTGGATGGGGAGGACTGTGTCGTCACCCGCTCCCACCTCGCCACGCTGTCCCAAGGGGCTGTCGACGACCACGCGCGGACGAAGGCATGGGTCGCCGTGATGATCTGGGGCTCTGGCACGAGCAACGGCCGCGGCCCGTGGCGCACCTCCCAAGGGCTGCGCGCCGAGGCGCTTCACCGCTCGCTCGCCCAGTCGCAGGCTTCAGTGCGCGAGGGTGACGTCGCAGGCGCCTACCGCGCGTTCCGTGTCACCGGGTCGGGAGAGGCATTCCTCACCAAGTGGTTGTGGGTCGCGGGGCTGGCGGGCTCGACCGGACCCGTCCCTCTGGTGCTCGACTCCCGCGTGCTGGAGACCCTCGCACTGATCCACGGCGACGGGTGGCGTGTCTCTCGCGGAGCGAGCAGGTACGCCGCGTACGTCGACGCGATGGAGAACGCCGCCCGGCAGCTGAGCACGAGCGATCGGGCCGTGACCGGTGAGCAGCTCGAGTGGCTGACGTGGGTCCGTGCCGAGGGCTCCCTGAACCAGTGGCTCACGGATCGCGCCTGACCGACGGGATGGGCCGGGGCCGAAGCGTGTGGGTGAGGCTACCCGGAGGCGGTCTGCGGTTGCCGGACGCTCAGTCCACGATCTCGCTGGTCCCCGAATACAGGTGCAGCACCGGCACCTTGAGCTCCTCGCGCGCCCGGGACGCCCAGTCGCGGCGGAACGTGTCCTCCAGCGCGTGCGGATACGTGACGACCACGATCTCCCGGACGCCGCCCGCCTCCACCGCAGCTCGCAGCGCCGGCAGCGGGTCGTCCTCGACGACCGTGCCGGTGGCGTCGCGTCCGGCGTCGGCGAACGCCGCCAGGCTGGTGGCGAGCTGCTCGGCTGCCGTGGCCTTCGCCTGCGTCGGTGAGGGCTCGCGGCCCAGCACCACGTCCAGGGCGTCACGCAGCTCGCCCATGCTCAGGTTGTCCACGAGGGACACCAGCATGTTGCGCTCTGTGTCCGCGGGCACGAGCACCCGGTAGGCGAACTGCTCGTCGCGGTGCAGCTCCAGGATGTGGGCCACGTCGACGGGGGCCAGGGAGTCCTCGGTCAGGACCAGCACGGTGTCTATCACGGCTGCGAGCCTAGTAGCGGGTCCTCGCGTCCGCTCAGCAGCCACCGTCCCAGCAGCACGCCGCCGCTGTGCAGCAGGTGCACGGAACGGGCCTCCACGGCCGGGGTGATCCAGTGTTCGGAGGCCAGCACCCGTGGCGCGCCTCCGGCGACCAGCATCGGGCTGGCGGTCAGGCACAGCTCGTCGACCAGCCCGCGGGCGACCAGCTGGGCGAGCAGGCGAGGGCCGCCCTCGGCCAGCACGCGGCGCAGCCCTCGGTGGGCGAGGCCTGCGATCGCCTGATGGAGGTCCACCGCCCCTGTCCCGGCGATCAACACCCTGTCCGGGCCGATGCGGCCTCGCAGGCTGTCGAGGTCGGGCCGGTCGGCGATGGTGACCACCAGAGGCGGCCGCGGCCCGTCGAGTAACCCTGCGGGCAACGCGCCGTGGGCGGACACCACGGCCAGCTCGAGCCCGGGGCGCTGGCCGCGGGCGGCCCGGTCATCGCTCGAGGCGGCGGGGACCGCGAGCGCGAGGTAGCCCTCCGCGCGCGCGGTGCCGGCGCCGATCAGGACGACGTCGGCCCATCCGCGCTGGGCCTCGAAGGCGCGGTGGTCGGCGGGGTTGTTGATCGAGCCGGAGACGCGGTCGGGGCCGGTGGCGGCGCCGTCGAGGGTGGCGATCATGTTGGCGCGCACATGGGCGCCTCCGCCGGGCCCGGGGTCGGGGTGCTCGTAGAGCGCGTTGAGCGCCGCGTCGTCGTGCGGTGCGATGCGCTGACCGGCGCGCTCGATCGGCAGCAGGACGTCGAGGGTGGGCACCGGCATCGGGCCAGGCTAGCGGCGTGACCCTGGGGCGACAGCGGGGCCGGCGCGACCACCGGGGCGCGCGGCGCCGCGGTGGCGTGCTGCGTGGCCTGCGGGCGCGGCGTCGTCCCCGAGCTCGGCGGCGACCGCGACCACGTCCCCCACGACGACGACCGCGGGGGAGGTGACGCCTCGGGCTGCCGCCTTCTGGGCGATGTCGGCCAGGACGCCCACGGTGGTCCGCTGACCGGGCAGGGTCCCGCGCTCCACGATCGCCACCGGTGTCTGCGGGGACCGCCCGTGGGCGATCAGGGCAGCGGTCCGCGCGGCGAGGTCGGCGACCGCCATCAGCAGCACCAGGGTGCCCTCGACCCGGGCGAGGGTCGCCCAGTCGGTGGCGCCGTCGTGGGCTGAGGCCACCGTGACCTGGCGGGCGAGGCCCCGATGGGTCACCGGGATCCCGGCCGCCGCCGGCACGGAGAAGGCGCTCGTGACGCCCGGGACGACCTCGACGTCGATCCCGGCTTCCCGGCAGGCGAGTGCCTCCTCGCCGCCCCGGCCGAGCAGGTAGGGGTCGCCGCCCTTGAGGCGCACGACGCGTTGGCCGGCGGTGGCGCGCTCGACGAGCAGCTCGTTGATCTGCGCCTGGGTGAGGGTGTGGGCGTGGGGCGCCTTGCCCGCCTCGATGACCTCGACACCGTGCGCGAGGCCCTCGAGCAGGTCGCGGGGCCCCAGGCGGTCGGTGACGACGACGTCGGCCTCGGCGAGCAGGCGCCGTCCTCGGACCGTGATCAGGTCGGGGGCGCCCGGACCGCCCCCGACCAGCGCCACGTGCCCGGAGCCGGGGCGGTGGCGCCGAAGGGGCAGCTCGCCCGCGTCGAGGAGCGTCGAGATCGCCGAGCGAAGGGCTGCGGCGCGCCGGGGATCGCCGCCGGCGCTGACGGCCACCGTGACGTCGCCCGCCCGGGCGACGGCCGGGGTCCACGCCGTCGCGCGGGCGGCGTCGCCGGCGTGGACGCACCAGACGCGCTCGGCCTCGGCCTCGGCGGCGACCGCGTCGTCGGTGCGGCGGTCGCCCGTGGCCGTGTGCACCAGCCAGGCGCCCGCCACGTCCCCGGGCTGGTAGTCGCGGCGCTCGTGGCGCACTGCGCCGCTGGTCACCCAGGCAGCGAGGTCCTCGCACAGCTCGGGGGCGACGACCCGCACGCTCGCGCCGTCCTGCACGAGCGATGCGGTGCGGCGGGCGGCGACCGGGCCGCCGCCGACCACCAGGACGTCGCGGCCGCGCAGGTCGAGCATCACCGGGCGCCTGTGGGCGATGGTCTCGTCGTCGGTGGGCATCGGTCAGCCTCCGCTCAGGCCGGTCAGGCCGCGCGCGTGCAGGATGCGCCGCTCCAGCGGGGTGAACACGGCCAGCTCGATGAGGATGCCCACCGCGAAGATCACCAGGATCGCCGCGATGACCAGGGACATGTCGCTGGTGTCGCGGCCCAGGTTGAGCAGCTGGCCGAGGCCGGCCCCCAGACGCGGCGTGTTGGTGATGAGCTCGGCGGCCATGAGGGATCGCCACGCGAACGCCCAGCCCTGCTTGAGCCCGCCCAGGAACCCGGGCAGCGCGGCGGGCAGCAGGACATGCCGGATGCGGGTCCACCCGGACGCGCCCAGGACCCGCCCCACCCGCAGGTACAGCGGCGGGACCTGGTCCACCCCGGCGAGCAGGCCGTTGACGATCGAGGGCACGGCGCCCAGCAGCACGACCGTGAAGATCGCGGCGTTGCTCAGCTGGAACCAGATGATCGCGGCCGGCACCCAGGCGATCGACGGCAGCGACTGGAGCCCGGTCACCAGCGGTCCGAGGGCGCGGCGCAGGAGCGGGAGGGTGGCCATCGCCGTGCCGAGGGCGACGCCGATGACCACGGAGGCCAGGAACCCGATGCCGCCGCGTTGGACGCTCAGCCAGGCGGCGCGCACGGCTGAGCCGTCCTGGGTCGCGGCGACGAGCGTGTGCCAGACGTCCAGGGGACGGGGGAGCGCGTAGGAGGGTTTGACGCCGGACTGGGCGACGAGCTGCCAGGCGCCGAGGAGCACGAGCAGCGCGACGGCCGTCGGCCAGAACGCGCGCCATGTCGCCGTCCACCAGGGGGTGCGCGTCGTCTGGACGGCGGTCTCG
>Ga0233375_1000494_pt1 | contig 21178 bp, 19 predicted proteins | sample ElkDunMinimDraft_10_FD_191539 | JGI IMG/M metagenome (GOLD analysis project Ga0233375, IMG submission 191539) | Fecal eukaryotic communites from dung pellets of Tule Elk in California, USA - Elk Dung E16 | ecosystem: Host-associated > Mammals > Digestive system > Large intestine > Fecal | place... | reverse complement strand
GGCCAGGGACTCGGTGATCGCCTCCACCGCGAACTTGCCGGCCGTGTACAGGCTCCAGCCCGGGAACGAGAGCAGGCCGAGCACGGAGGAGACGTTGATGACGTGGCCGCTGCGGTTGGCCCGGAAACCCGGCAGCACGGCGCGCAGGACGTTCCAGACGCCGAACACCTGGACGTCGAACATCGCGCGGGCGTCGGCGTCGGACACCTCCTCGACGGCGGCGAGGTAGCCGTAGCCGGCGTTGTTGACCACGACGTCGAGGGTGCCGAAGCGCTCGGTGGTGGCGGCGACGGCCTGGGTCACCTGCGCCTCGTCGGCCAGATCGACGGGCAGGGCGAGCAGACGGGACGTGTCGGTGCCCGCGAGCGCGCCGGTCAGGCGTTCGGGGGAGCGAGTGGTCGCGGCGACGTTGTCGCCGCGCTCGAGCAGCTGCTGGACGAGCTCGAATCCGAGCCCGCGCGAAGCGCCGGTGACGAACCAGGTGGCGGGGCGGTCGGTGGGGTAGGCCATGGCGGGATCTCCTCGGGTGAGGTGGGGTGTCGCGTCGGCACGGCGTGCCGACTCATCAAGAGTCCCGCCGGGACGGCCGCGAAAGAGGGCCATACCCGGCCCTGCCCGACCTCGGTCTGCGCTGACTAGGACGCAGCGGTCCAGGCTGCGTGGACCTGCCGCCGGTACCGGCTCGGCGAGGTGCCCGTGACCCGTGTGAACGCGTGGCTGAACGAGCTCTCCGAGGAGTAGCCGAGGCGCTGCGCGAGCACGGCGACCGTCACGTCGGTGCGCCGCAGCTCCCGCCGGGCCAGCTGGATGCGCCAGTGCGTCAGATAGGTCAGCGGCGGCTGGCCCGAGGCCTGGCGGAACCGGTGGGCGAAGTGGCTGCGCGACATCCCCGCCGCGGCGGCGAGCTCGGCGAGTCCCCAGGCGCGGGCCGGGTCGGAGTGGATGAGGGCGGTGGCGGGGCGCAGTCCGGGGTCGGCCGCGAGGCGGAGCCAGCCCGGGTGCGTGAGCATCTCGTGGCGCAGTCCGAGCCGCAGCGCCTCGAGCAGGAGCAGCTGGGCGTGCTGGTCCCTGGCGAACTGCGCGCCGGGGCGTCCGGAGACCGACTCGTCGATGATCCGGTCCAGCAGGCGCCGCAGCTCCTCGGCCTCGCCGCCCGGCGCGCTCGCGCGGGTCACACGGGGGAGCGCCGAGGTGAAGATGCCGGCGGTCGCCGGGTCGAGGGCGACGTGGCCGCCGAGGATCAGCACGTCGTCCTCGGCGCCGTCACCGTACCGGGCGGTGGCGGCACCCGCGGCCGTGCCCGGGAACGTGTCCGAGATCGTGTCCGAGATCGTGTCGGAGGCCGGCACGGGCGTCAGGTGCGGGTCGCTGCACAGCACCATCGAGCCGACGCCGTTGAGCACCACCGCGTCCCCGGTCGCCAGGCGCACGGGAGCGTCGTCGTCGGCCACGAGCCAGCAGGAGCCGCGGACGACGGCGTCGAGCTTGACGGGTGCGTCCGTCGCGAAACGGACCGACCAGCGACCGCCGGCCCGGAGCTCGCCGGTGATCACGCTGCGGGCGCCGGCGAGCGCGAGGATCTCGGAGAGCGGGTCTGGGGCCACAGGCCGGACTCTAGCGCAAGGATCGGCGACTACGGAGCATTCAAAGTCCGGGTCTGCCCCTGCAGGCTGGTGATCATGCAGAGAACAACGTTCACCAACCGGAACATCGACCTGGCCGCGGATCTCCACCTCCCCGCGGATCTCCACCTCCCCGCGGATCTCCATCTCCCCGCGGAGCCCGACGCGCACGAGAGGTACCCCGCCGTCGTCGTGGTCCACCCGGGAAGCGGCGTGAAGGAGCAGACGGCCGGGATCTACGCGCGGAGACTGGCGGAGATCGGCTACGTGGCTCTCGCCTTCGACGCCTCCTACCAGGGTGAGAGCGGTGGCGAACCGCGGTTCCTGGAGGATCCCGCGACCCGCGTCGAGGACGTCCGGTCGGCCGTCGACCACCTGACGACGCTCGGCTACGTCGACGAGGAGCGCATCGGGGTGCTCGGCATCTGCGCCGGTGGCGGGTACGCCGTCAACGCCGCTCTGACCGACCATCGCATCCGGGCCGTGGGGACGGTCTCGGTGATCAACATCGGCCGGGCGTACCGCGAGGCCGGCGGGCCCGAGGGGTCGGTGGCGGCGACCCTGGAGGCGGCCGGCCGGCAGCGCACGGCGGAGGCTCGTGGGGCCGACCCGCTGGTGACGCCGTGGACCCCCGCGAGCGCCGAGGAGGCCGCGGGTGCCGGGATCGCGGATGCCGACGTGCTGGAGGCCGTCGACTACTACCGGACGCCGCGCGGCGCGCACCCGCGGTCGTCGAACCAGTTCCTGTACCGCAGTGCCGCACAGCTGCTCGGGTTCGACGCGTTCCATCTCGTGGAGGAGCTGCTGACGCAGCCGCTCCAGGTGATCGTCGGCGACCGGGTGGGCTCGTTCGGCTCGTACCGCGACGGGCACGAGCTGTACCGCCGGGCGCCGGGTCCCGCGTCGCTCCTCGTCGTCGAGGGCGCGGGCCACTACGACCTCTACGACCGGCCGGAGTACGTGGACCAGGCCGTCGACCGGCTGGGCGTGTTCTACCGGGAGCACCTGGCGGACGCCGGGCACCCGGCACCGTAGGACGCAGAGACCTACTCGTACGGGTGCGCGCCGCCGGACCGGGTGCCCAGAATGGGGGCATGCCGGAGAAGAACACGGGGAAGAACCCGGGAAAGAACCCGGGAAAGAACACCGAACTGGCGGACTTCCTGCGCCGTGCACGTAGCCAGGTCGACGCGTCCCGTTCCGGTCTGCCGGCCGACGGCCGGGTGCGGCGGGTGCCAGGCCTGCGCCGGGAGGAGGTCGCGTTCCTCGCGGGCGTCTCGACCGACTACTACGCGCGGTTGGAACAGGGTCGGCGCATCGTCCCGTCGTCGTCCGTCGTGGACGCGATCGGGCGGGCGCTCGCTCTGGACGAGGCGGGGCGCGCCCACCTCGCCGACCTGATCGGTCTGGGCACCCTGACGCAGCAGCACCGCACGCGTCCGGTCCAGCGTGTGCGCCCCGGCCTCTACCAGCTGCTGGACGCGCTGGGCGAGGTGCCGGTCATCGTGCTGGGCCGCCGGTCCGACGTGCTCGCGCAGAACCGGATGGGCAAGGCGCTGTTCACCGACTTCGAGCAGTTCCCTGCGCCGCGGCGCAACTACGCGCGCTGGATGTTCCTGGACGACGGGGCGCGGGCGCTCTTCGTGGACTGGGAGGAGCAGGCCCGTGTCACCGTGGAGAGCCTGCGCCTGGAGGCGGGCAACGATCCCGCCGACCGGGCGACCGCGGAGCTGATCGCCGAGCTACGTGCGACCAGCCCCGAGTTCGGCCGGTGGTGGGACGAGCACCGGGTCAACCAGCGCACCTACGGGTCCAAGCGGCTGCGCCACCCGGTGGTCGGTGACCTGACCGTCGAGTACGAGACCCTCGCCCTGCCCGGGGATGCGAGCACCACGCTGTACGCCTACTCGACGGAGCCGGGCTCGCCGTCGGAACGGGCCCTGAGCCTTCTGGCGAGCTGGTCGCTCAGCGGCGACGGCGCGGCGCGCCCCACGGCCTAGGCCGCGGGGCCGCCGGGCCCGCTTGCCGCTTCTCACGGCCCGGCGGCCTGGCGGCCCGGCAGCCCCGTGGGTCGGTCAGGCCACGCCGCCGGCCGCGTCGAGGTCGAGTGCTCGCGGCGGACCGGACAGCGAGGCCTTGGCGTCCAGGGCGAACCCGAGCACCACCTCGTCCTGACCTGCCTCCAGCCCGTCGAGGCCGAGCGCGACGACGTGGGCCGGGTCGTCCAGCGCGCCGTCGGGCACCTCGTGGCCGTGCGCCTCGGCGAACGCGCGCATGGGCTCGGTGTCGATCATCCCGGGAACGAGCGCGGTCACCAGGGTGCCCTGCCCGGCCAGCTCCAGCCGCACGCCGTTGGTCAGGCCCCACTGGGCGGACTTCGCGGCGGCGTAGGCGGTGTTGCCGTCGACCGTCTGCCAGGCCGCGCCGGACAGCACGTTCAGCACGGCGCCACCGCCGTTGCGGGCGAGCACCGGGGCGAACGCGCGGATCATCGCGAGCGTGCCGAAGTAGCTCGACTCCATGGCGAGGCGGATCGAGGTCAGGTCGCCGGTCACGAGGTTGCCGCCGTCCATGAACGCGGCGTTGTTGACCAGCACGTCCACGTCGGCGGCGGCCTCGGCCGCCGCGGCGACCGAGGCAGGTTCGGTGATGTCCAGGCGGAGCACCTCGGCCCCGGGCACGTCGACGAGCTCCGGGCGGCGTGCGGTGGCGTACACCTTGGCGCCGCGCCGGAGCAGCTCGGTCGCGAAATGGTGTCCCAGGCCCCGGTTGCTCCCGGTGACCAGTGCTGTGGCGCCCTGCAGATCCATGGCTTGCCTCTCGTAAGATGACCGTGTGGTCATGTTGTCGGACGCCGAGACCCTAGGCACAACATGACCGAGCGGTCAACTTGCTACGATGGCGCCGTGACCCCGACCGCCCGCACCTTGCCTGACGCCGGCCGACCGCTGCGCGCGGACGCCGCACGCAACCGCGAGGCGCTGCTGACCGCCGCCGAGGAGGAGTTCGCCGCGCGCGGGCTCGACGCCTCGATCGCCGACATCGCCCGCCGGGCCGGGGTGGCCAAGGGGACCGTGTTCCGCCACTTCGCGACCAAGGAGGAGCTGGCCACGGCGATCGCCGCGCGCCACGCGGAGGAGCTGACGGCGCTCGCCCGGCGGCTGCACGGGTCGGTGGACGCGGAGGCCGCGATCCTGGAGTTCCTGACCGAGGCCGCGGCCCGGCTGCAGCGCCGGCGGGTGGCGGTGCTGATGTCGGTCCCGGCGCCCGGTTCGGAGCTGGCGCGGCTCCAGCGTCAGGTGCACGACGAGCTGGTCCTGCTCGTCGACGAGGCGCGGGAGGCGGGAGTGATCCGCGCCGACATCACGGGCACGGACGTCTTCCTGTTGATGTGTGCGCCGGTCCACACCGTGGACTACCTCGCCGACCCGCCCCCGGAGCTCTGGCGGCGGTACGTGGGCGTCATCTTCGACGGCCTGCGGCCCGAGGGCGCCCACGCGCTACCCCACCCGGCGCCGAGCTGGCCCTGAGGGCGGCCCGCGACCAGCCAGGACGCCTACAGTTGGACCATGCCCGCCACCATGAAGGAAGTGGCAACCCGTGCCGGGGTGTCGCTGAAGACCGTGTCACGGGTGGTCAACCGGGAACCGCACATCCGTCCGGAGACGATGGCGCGGGTCGAAGCCGCCATCGCCGAGCTGGGCTGGACACCGAACCCGAGCGCGCGGAACCTTCGGACCGGCCGGACGGGCAACGTCGGCATCGTCGTGGCCGAGCTGCGCCGGCCGTACCTGGCGATGCTCGTGGAGGCGCTGGTCCACGAGGCCGGTCGCCTGGGTCTCACCGCGACGGTGGAGCCGACGCACCGACGTCCGGGACGGGTCTCCGACGTCCTGGGGGCACGCGGCCACCTGTACGACGGCGTGCTGCTGATCGATCCCGAAGGGCTGGAGCCGGACACGTGGGGTGGTTCGCCGCAGCCCGTGGTCGTGGTCCAGGGCGGCCGGTGGCGCGCACAGGTGGACCGGGTCGACGAGGACGTGGTGGAGGCCGCCGGGCTGGTCGCCAGACACCTGGGGCTGATGGCACGCACGCGTCCGGTACTGCTCGGACCCGACCGTGCACGGTCCGCCGTGGACCACGAGGACCTGTCCGCGGTGCTCCGGGCCGCCCTGGCAGCCGTAGGGATCGAGACCGCTGCGGTGCCCCGGATCTCGCTGGGCGGCGTCGGCGACCGCCGGGCGGGCGCGCGCGCCGCGGAGGCGGCACTGCGCGTGCGCCCCGACCTCGACGCCCTGCTGTGCGTGAACGACGAGGTGGCGACGGGCGCTCTGTCGTACCTGGCCGACCAGGGCATCGCCGTGCCGGACGACGTGGCGATCATCGGCTACGACAACCTCGCCGACGGCCAGTTCACCACACCGACGCTGACCACCGTGGACCCGTCTCCGGCGCGGCTGGCCAGGGCCGCGCTGGAGCTGCTCACCGAACGCCTGCGCGGTGGTGCCCCGGCCGGGCCTCGGCAGATCACCGTGCCCGTGACACTGGTGCGCCGCGAGTCGACCATGGGGATGCCATGAGCACGGATGCAACGAACGGGACCAGCGCGAACGGGGCCAGCGTGAACCGGCGCCCCACCCTGGCCGACGTCGCTCGCATGGCCGGCGTGTCGGCGAAGACGGTCTCCAACGTCATGCTGGACCGTCCCAACGTGTCGGTGCGCACCCGCGCCACGGTATGGGCCGCCGCGGAGTCGGTGGGGTACCGGCCGAACCACGCCGGCCGCGGGCTGGTGTCGGGCCGGACCGGTCGCATCGCGGTGGTGGTGCCCAACCTCTTCCAGCCCTACTTCGCCGAGATGGCCGAGCGGCTCATCCTTGCGCTGGAGGACGAAGGACTGACGACGACGCTGCGGATCGCGGGCGACGTCCACGCGGAGCTGGCGGCCGTCATCGGGTCGACGACGCGGGACGCCGACGGGGTGGTGATCTGCCCCGCCCACTTCCGGGCCGCGGCCCTCGGAGGCCGGGCGCCCGACAACCCCGTGGTGCAGGTTGGCGGCCCGCCGGCCACGTCGCTGGACTGCGTGATCATGGGGGAGCACGCCGGGGCCGCGGCGATCACGCGGCACCTGCTGGACGCGGGGCGTCGGCGCCTCGCGATCATCTGGAACGGGCTGAGCACCGAGAGCGGTCGGTACGCCGGTGTGGTCGACGCGCTCGCCGAGCGCGGGATCGAGCCCGACCCGGCGCTGTTCGCCGTCGGGTCGGACTGGGACCGCCGCGAGTCCGGGTACGAGGCGATGATCGGACTGCTGCGCACGGGGGTCGAGTTCGATGCGGCCGTGTGCGCCAACGACGCCACGGCGATCGGCGTCATGCGTGCCCTGCGCTCGCACGGCCGTCGCATCCCCGAGGACGTCGCCGTGACCGGCTTCGACAACACGGACGAGAGCGAGTTCGCCAGCCCGCCGCTCACCTCGGTGAGCCCTGAGCCGGAGGCGATGGTGGCGGCGGCCGTGCGGATGCTCGTCGAGCGGCTCGACGGCTACGACGGTCCGGCGCGGGCGGTCCACACGGGCGCCGAGGTGATGATCAGGAGATCGTCCGGGTCGTGACCCGTCATGCCGTGGACCCGAGCCGGACGGTGACCAGGGACCAGGGCGGCAGAGTGACCTCGACCCGGCCGTCGGTGGCCCGGGCCGCAGTCGTGACGGGCTCGGCCGGTGAGGCCTCGAACGGCGCCCCGGCATCCGGGGAGCCGCCCGCCAGAGTGGTGACCGTCGCCGGGGCGGCGCCCTGCGCACCGTCGACGACCACACGCGCGGTCCGTTCCTCGTCGGCGAGGCTGACGAGCGTGACGTGCGTGCCGCCCTCGGACCCGCTGGTGGCACCGGCCACGAGGTCGGGCCACGGGCGCAGGTCGTCCTCGTGGTCGTGGACGAGCACACCGTCGAGCCATGCCCGGACGCGCGCCCCCTCGACCGTGACCCGGACGTGCAGCGGAACGTCGGTGCGCACGCCGTCGAACGGGTGCGGGCCGTCCACCTCGTTGCCGATCCCGTCGTCGCGCCGGGCGAGGATCAGGGACTCGTTCCGCCAGCCGCCCACCTGGACCTCGTGCACGGTCTCGCCGTCGGCACCGCCGAACCCGACGACGAAGCCCTCCTCGCCGTCGGTACGGGTGGCCACGAGCTCGAGCTCGGTCCCGTCGGTGACGAGACCGTCGGTGACGAGGGTCGCCGTGCCCTCGGGTCCGACGAGCTGGTCGGGGTGCGTCGTGTCGCCCACCCGGATCCCGGAGAAGCGCGTGGTCGACCCGGGGGAGCGGAGCTGGAGCCGGTCGGTCCGAGGCGGCGACTGCGGTCGGTCCTCGTGGCCCGTGACCGCGCAGCCGAGCACGAGCTCGCCCCGCACCTCGGCCATCATCTGCTGCACGTGGTAGCTCGGGCTGGGTAGCACGTCGGTGTCGGTGAAGTAGATCAGGTCCGGCAACCACTGCGTGCTGCCGACCCGCGCCAGCAGCGGTGCGTAGGACGACAACCGCACGACGTCGGAGTTGCGTTCGACGGCCGTCATGTAGGCCGCCTCGGCGAGGGCCGAGCGCATGGTGGAGGTGTGGGCGGCCCACTCGCCCAGGTAGACGGCTGGTCCTGACCGGTCGTAGTGGTCGAACCGGTCCAGGTGCTGCAGCAACCAGCGCGGGGAGCGGTAGCTGTGCTCGTCGACCATCGGCACCCCGAGACGGCGGGCGAGCTCCCAGCCGGCGTCGTAGTCCGGCCCGTAGGGCTTGGGGCCCAGGGTCCCGATCACGGTGACGTCCGGGTGCTGCTTGTGCACGGCCTCGAAGAGCTGCCCGAAGCGGTCGGCGAACTGTGCGTCGACGACGTCCTCGTTGCCGATGCCGAGGTACCGCAGGCCGAACGGCTCCGGATGGCCGGCCGCCGCGCGTACCGCGCCCCAGCGTGTCTCCGGCCCGCCGTTGGCGTACTCGACCAGGTCCAGCACGTCCTGGACGTACTGGGGCATGCGCTGCTGCGGGATCGCCTGCGGCCCTCCGGGAACGTTCTGACAGCACACGCCGGCCGCCACCACGGGCATCGGCGTGGCACCGAGCTCCTCGCAGAGCAGGAAGTACTCGTGGTACCCGACAGCCATCGACTGGTGATAGCCCCAGGTGTTGGGCATCGGCACCCGGTCCTCGCGGGGGCCGATGGTGTGCTTCCAGTGGTAGATGTTGTCGAGGCCGTAGCCGTGCGCCACACAGCCGCCGGGAAACCGGACGAAGGCCGGGCGCAGGGCGCGCAGCGCGGCGACCAGGTCCGGGCGGAAGAGCCGGGCGCGGCCGCTCGCCGGGTCGACGGGACGCAGCTCGACCAGGTCCACGTCGACGGCGCCGGAGCCGACGTCGAGCGTCAGCGTGGCGCGCGTCGGGGCGGCACAACCGAGGTCCACCTCCACCCGACGCCAGTCGTCGTCGAGCGGAAGCTCGACCCGGCTCAGCACCTCCCCGGACGAGGCGGTCAGCGACGCGTGCGCCCGGGCCGACGGCGTGGCCCGGCGCGCGGCGAGCCGCAACCGGTAGGTGCCCGGCTCCACCAGCATCCCGGCGGGGTCGTAACCCCGGTTGGTCAGGCGGGCCGGCCCGGCGAGCCTGACGTAGGTCGCGTTCGCGGCGGACACGGGCCGTGCGCTGTGCACCTGGACGCCGCCCGGGGGTGCGTCCGGCTCCCAGCCGGTCAGCGGACCCCAGCCCGCGTGGTCGGCGGGCGTCGCCTCGAAGTCCCCGTTGCGCACCAGGTCGGCGTTGAGGCCGCCGTCCAGCGCGTAGTTGATGTCCTCGAGGAACAGGCCCCAGAGATCCGGGCTGACCCGGGTCCCCGTGGGTTCCGTCACGTGGACCGTGACGTGGTTCCGGCTGCTGGTCATGGGTTCGCACCTCTCTCACGGCGGCGGGAGATCTCGGTGTCCTGCGCCCACGGTCCCGGGCGTCGCGGGACAACGTACAGCGATGTCAGCATGTTGTCTACACCCGTTGACAACGCTGAACTAGGTCCGCGATCATCGTTTCCGCTCGGGCACGACGAAGGCGGGTCACCGACGACCTGCCGGGCCGAGAGGACGCAGGCGCACGACATCCGGAGGACTCAATGATGAGCAGAACACACCGCGCCGGTGCAGTGCTGGCGACCGGAGCGCTCCTCCTCACCGGTTGTACCGGTGGGGGCGACAGCAGCGGTGCGGCGGACGGCACCGTCGACATCCTGGTGGTCAAGCACGGCCTGACCGGGCCCATGGCGGACATGGGCTGGGTGGCGGACCTCGAGAAGAAGGCCGGCGTGAAGATCCGCTGGGAAGAGGTCTCGGCCGACTGGAGCCAGAAGAAGGCCACGATGCTCGCCGCGGGCGAGGTGCCGGACCTGATCGTGGGTGGGAACGCCGTGACGAACGCGGACCTCGCCACCTACTCGTCCCTGTTCGAGGACCTCTCCGACGACCTGGACGCCCTGCCGAACGTGCAGGGGATGCTCGACTCGCACGCCGAGCTGGCGGCCATGGCCACACGCTCGTCGGGTGAGGTCTACGCCCTGCCGAGCTACCGGCGCTACTGGCCGGAGACCATCTCGCGGCAGTACGTCAACCAGGAGTGGCTCGACAACCTCGGCCTCGACGTCCCCACCACCTGGGACGAGCTCTTCGACGTGCTCGTCGCCTTCAAGGAGCAGGACGCGAACGGCAACGGCGACCCGGACGACGAGATCCCGTGGGACTGGAACCCGGTGGACCCCGCAGGGTTCGCGGCAGGCCAGCCCACCATGCTGCTGAGCGGGCTCGGCCTGCCCACCACCTACGGCGGTGGCCAGGGGTACGTGGTCGAGGACGGCAAGGTGCTCAACTTCCTCGTGGACGAGCGGTACCGCGAGGTCATCGAGTTCACGCACCGCGCCTACGCGGCCGGGCTGGTGAGCAAGCAGGTGATGACGCAGGACTACTCGGCCTTCCAGTCCGTCGGGCGCGGCGACGGCGACGTCGCGAAGGTCGGCTTCAGCTGGGGATGGACGGCGTCCGACCGGTTCGGCGCGCGGCTCGCCGACCAGTACACGTCGACGGCGCCGCTCGAGGCGGAGGCCGGCCAGTCGACACCGGTCACCTGGAACTACGACACCGAGAACTTCAGCCCCAACCACATCGTGATGTCGGCGGACACCGCGGACCGGGACGGTGCGCTCGCCGTGATCGACGCCTTCTACGACCCCGAGATCTCGGTCCAGGTGCTCTGGGGCGACCTGGGCACCAACGTGGAGCGCGACGGCGACGGGTACACGGTGCTCCCGCCCGCGGACGAGAACAGCGACCCGTCGACCTGGAAGTGGACCACGACGCTCGCCGACGCCGGCCCGCACTGGATCCGTGACGACGTCGACGTCGAGCCGCCCGCTGACCTCGCCGAGGCCACCGAGCAGTCGGAGCCGCTGCGTGAGGCGCTCGCGAACGTGGACCCGGACACGGACATCTACCCGTTCAAGTACGTGAACATCTCCACCGAGGACCAGAGCACCATCACGCTGAACGACACCACGGTCCTGAACCTCGCCATGACGGCTTTCGGGCGGTGGGTGACCGAGGGCGGCGTCGAGGAGGAGTGGGACGACTACGTGGCGCAGCTCGAGTCCGCGGGCCTGCCGCAGAACGTCGAGATCTACCAGCGCTACTACGACGAGTACGTGGCGAGCCGGTCATGACGCTGGTGCGAGAGCGGACAGGCCTGGCGGCCGCCCCGGCAGGCCGGGGCACGCCGCCGGGCCGGGCCGAGCGCGTCCGGCGGCACCTGAGCCGCTACTGGCAGCTGTGGGTGCTGCTGCTGCCGGCGATCGGCTTCACCGCGGTCTTCGCGTACGTGCCGATGTACGGCATCCAGCTCGCCTTCCGGGAGTTCGACTTCCAGGCGGGCCTCACCGGCGGCCGGTGGGTGGGGCTGAAGTACTTCGAGATCTTCTTCGACAGCCCGATGTTCGGGACGGTGCTGCGCAACACGCTCACCATCAGCATCGCGACGCTCGTCGTGGGGTTCCTGGCGCCGATCGCCCTCGCGCTGGTCATCAACCAGATCGTGAACGCGACGCGCAAGCGCTTCATGCAGACGGCGACCTACCTGCCGCACTTCATCTCGATCGTCGTCGTGGTCGGCATGCTCCAGGTGCTGCTGAACCCCTCGAACGGCACCGTCACCCGCCTGTTCAGCGGGTTCGGGCTCGACCTCGACCTCCTGGGCGACCCAGACCTCTTCGTCCCGGTCTACGTGATCTCCGAGGTGTGGCAGCACTGCGGGTGGAACTCGATCATCTACCTCGCCGCGCTCGCCTCGGTGGACACGCAGCTCTACGAGGCGGCCCGGATCGACGGCGCCAACCGCCTCCACCTGATCCGCCACGTCGACATCCCGGCGCTCGTGCCCACGATGATCATCCTGTTCATCCTCACGATGGGCGGGGTGCTCTCGACCGGCTTCGAGAAGATCTGGCTGATGCAGAACGCGCTGAACCTGCCGGTGAGCGAGGTGATCGCGACCTACACCTACCGGATCGGCATCCTCGGCAACCAGTTCAGCCTCGGCACGGCGATCGGGTTGTTCAACACGCTCATCAACTTCCTCTTCCTGGTCGTCACGAACTGGCTGGCCAAGAAGTTCGCCGACACGAGCCTGTGGTGAGGCACATGAAACGACTGTCCGCGCTCCGCGCCCGTACCCCCGGCGACATCGCCTTCTCAGTGGTCCTCGCCGTCGTCTGCGCCGTGATCCTGTTCGTGACGATCTATCCCCTCTGGTTCGTGGCGATCGCCTCGATCAGCGAGCCTCGGCTCGTGGCCACCGGCCAGGTCACCTTCCTGCCGCAGAACATCAGCCTGTTCGGCTACGAACAGATCTTCGCCGACGAACGGATCTGGACGGGCTACCGCAACACGGTGGTCTACACGGTCGTCGGCACCGCGCTCAACATGGTCGTGACGCTGCCGGCGGCGTTCGCCCTCTCGCGCCGCGAGTTCCGGCCCCGGCGTGCGCTCATGCTCTTCTTCGCGTTCACGATGTTCTTCAGCGGGGGCCTCATCCCGCAGTACCTGCTCTACCGCGACATCGGGCTCCTGGACAACTGGCTGGTGTTCGTCCTCCCGACCGCCCTGAACGTGTACAACCTCATCATCGCCCGAGCCTTCTTCGAGAACGCGCTGCCGGAGGAGCTGTTCGAGGCCGCCACTCTCGACGGCGTCGACTACTTCCGGTACTTCCTGAACATCGCGCTCCCGCTGTCCAAGGCGATCGTCTCGGTCATCGCGCTCTACTACCTGGTGCAGCACTGGAACGACTTCTTCACGGGCCTGATCTTCGTGCGCGACTACCAGCTCCAGCCGCTGCAGATCGTGCTGCGCGACATCCTGCTGTCCAACCAGGCCTTCGCGGGCGGCGCCGGCGGGGCGGGCGGTTCCGGGGGTGCCTACGGCCAGGACTTCGCCGACCAGATCAAGTACGGAGTGATCATCGTCTCCACTCTGCCGGTGCTCCTGCTGTACCCCTTCCTGCAGAAGTACTTCGAGAAGGGCGTCATGATCGGGTCGGTGAAGGGATGATCGACCGGCTCGTCACCCTGCACACCCACGTCGGCACCTGGGGCTGGCGCCTGCTGAAGCTGCACCTGCTCTGGTTGCTGCACACACTGCGCGGCGGTGTCGTCCTCGGTGTCTTCCCCGCTACCGCGGCGGTCCACGACGTGCTGCGGCACGACCTGATGAGCGACGACATCGCCGAGCGGAGCGGCCTCCGGGCAGAGTTCGACGCCGCCTGGCGGGCCAACCTGCGCGGCGCGAACGTGCTCGGCTACGTGCTGGCGCTCCTCTGGGCGGTGCTTCTGGTCGAACGACAGCTGCTCGCCGGCGCGGGCAGCGGCCTCGCCGGTGCGGCCGGGAGCCTGCTGTGGTTCGCGGCCGCCTTCCTCGCCGTGGCCACCGCGCTGGTCTGGCCGCTGGCCGCGCACTACGACGAGCCCCCCGTGCTGCATCTGCGCCGCGCCGCCACGCTCGTCCTGGCGCGGCCCGCGACCGCCCTGGTCACAGCGTCGGCCGGCAGCGTGATGCTCGCCGCCTACTACCTCGTGCCCGGCCTCGTGCCGGTGCTCGGCGTGGCCGCGCCCGCGCTCGCGACCACGTACTGCCTGCGGCGCAGCGGCATCCTGCCGAAGCCCGCCCCTCCGCACGACCCACCGCACGACCTACCGCACGACCTCACGAAGGAGAGCACGGTATGAGCACGACGACCACGCCGTCCGCCACCACCGGCCCGCCGCCCGGGCCTGTCGGCCCGTGGCACGTCGAGGGGAGCCGACTGATCTGGCGCGGTGGCGGCGAGACGCTCGTCGTCGAACCGTGGGGCGCCGACAGCGCGCGCGTCAGGTCGGCGCTGGGGGAGGTCGTCGACACCGACTGGGCCCTGCTGCCCGCCCCGGAGGTGAAGGATGCCCGCATCGAGCTCGACGGCGCCGTCGCCACCCTGGTCAACGGCGGTCTGCGGGTGGTCCTGACCGCGCACGACCACTACCACTGGCAGGGCGGCCAGCGCCGCTTCCGGTGCCACGTCAGCTTCCAGGACGCCGACGGCCACGAGCTGCTGGCCGAACGCGAGTCCGGCGGCGCGCTCGCCCTGCGTGCCCGCCGGTACGACGCCCACCCCGCGGGCGGCTGGCGGACAGGGCTCTCCCTGGAGAGCCCGGCCGACGAGAAGCTGGTCGGGATGGGCCTGTACCAGCAGGACCACATCGACCTCAAGGGCTGCTCGCTCGAGCTCGCCCACCGCAACTCCCAGGCCAGCGTCCCGTTCGTCGTCTCCAGCGCCGGATACGGGATGCTCTGGCACACGCCCGCCGTCGGACGGGCGACCTTCGGCCGCAACGGCACCGACTGGAGCGCCGAGTCCGCACCCCAGATCGACTACTGGGTCACGGCGGGCGACACACCGGCGCAGATCACCCGGGCGTACGCCGACGCCACCGGCCACGCCCCGGTGATGCCCGAGCGCGGCCTCGGCTTCTGGCAGTGCAAGCTGCGCTACGCCTCCCAGGACGAGCTGCTCGACGTCGCACGCGAGCACCGACGCCGCGACCTGCCGCTGGACGTGATCGTCGCCGACTTCTTCCACTGGCCCAAGATGGGTGACTTCCGGTTCGACGACGAGTTCTGGCCCGACCCTTCCGCGATGGTCGCCGAGCTGCGCGAGCTGGGCGTCGAGCTCATGGTCAGCGTCTGGCCCCAGGTGGCGCTCACGTCCGAGAACTTCGACGAGATGTCCCGCCAGGGCCTGCTCGTGGCCACCAACCAGGGCATCGACGTGCAGATGTGGTTCGAGGGCCCCAGCCGCTTCGTCGACACCACCAACCCCCGGGCGCGCACCTACCTCTGGGACAAGCTCCGTGCCGGGTACGGACGGCACGGCATCCGTACGTTCTGGCTCGACGAGGCCGAACCGGAGTTCGGCCAGTACGACTTCGGCGCCTACCGGTACGACGCCGGCCAGGCGCTCGCGGTGACCAACATCTACCCGCAGTCGTTCTCCCGCGCCGTCTTCGAGGGCCAGCAGGGCGACGGGGAGACCGAGATCGTCAACCTGGTGCGGTGCGCCTGGGCGGGCAGCCAGCGCTACGGCGCGCTCCTGTGGTCCGGGGACATCCACTCCTCCTGGACGGCCATGCGGCGCCAGATCACCGGAGGCATCCACGTGGGCGCGGCGGGTGTCCCGTGGTTCACGACGGACATCGGCGGGTTCGGCGGCGGCCGGACCGACGACCCGGCATTCCAGGAGCTCCTGGTCCGATGGTTCCAGATGGGTACGTTCATGCCCGTGATGCGCCTGCACGGGGACCGCGCGCCGCAGGTGCCCGTCGTGGCGGCCGACGGCAGCCGCCGCCTGCCGTCCGGCTCGGGGAACGAGCTGTGGAGCTTCGGCCAGGAGAACTACGAGATCCTCGCGCGGTACGTGCGCCTCCGCGAGCGCCTGCGCGACTACACCCGGGACGTGATGCGCGCCGCGCACGAGGACGGTCAGCCCGTGATGCGGGGCCTCTTCCACAACTTCCCGGACGACCCGCAGGCGTGGGACGTGGGGGACCAGTTCATGCACGGCCCGGACGTGCTGGTCGCCCCGGTCCTCGAACCCGGGGCGACGTCTCGTGCCGTGTACCTGCCCGCGGGCGCCCGCTGGACCGATCTGCACACGGGTGCCGTGCACACCGGCGGCCAGTGGGTCGAGGCGGACGCCCCGCGGCACCTCGTCCCCGTCTTCACGCGTGACGGCGCTCTGTCCGACCTACAGGGTTATCTCGTGCCCTGACAGCCTGCCGCCCAGCCCAACCCACCGATCACCAGGAGGACCCCTTGGCCACCGTCACTGCCGTCGTCAACCTCGACCTGCCCGGCCCCACCATCTCCCGCCACGTCTACGGACACTTCGCGGAGCACCTCGGACGCTGCATCTACGGCGGCTTCTGGGTAGGTGAGGACTCCGACGTCCCGAACGTGCGCGGCATCCGGCGCGACGTCGTCGACGCGCTGCGCGCGCTCGGCATCCCGAACCTGCGGTGGCCCGGGGGGTGCTTCGCCGACGACTATCACTGGGAGGACGGGATCGGGCCGCGTGACCAGCGGCCCCGCATGGTCAACTCGCACTGGGGCGACGTGGTCGAGGACAACTCCTTCGGCACCCACGAGTTCATGGACCTGTGCGAGCTGCTCGGCGCCGACGCCTACGTCAGCGGCAACATCGGCTCGGGCTCGGTGCGCGAGATGAGCGACTGGGTCGAGTACCTGACGCGCGCGGACGACTCGCCCATGGCCACGCTGCGGCGTGCCAACGGCCGCGACGAACCCTGGAAGGTGCCCTTCTGGGGGCTGGGGAACGAGGCCTGGGGCTGCGGCGGGAACCTCCGCGTCGAACAGTTCGCGTCGCTCGCCCGCCAGTACGCCACCTACACGCGGGACCACGCCGACAACCGCGTCTACCGCATCGCCGCGGGCGCGAACGAGGACGACTACGACTGGACCGAGACCCTCATGCGGTCGTTCGACCCCCTGGACCAGGACGACCGGCCCGCCACACCCTTCCAGGCGGTCTCCCTGCACTACTACACACGGACCGGCCGGTGGACCGAGAAGGGGAGCGCCACCGAGTTCAGCCTCGAGGAGTGGTATCTCGCGCTGGCCCGCGCCACGTGGATGGAGGAGCTCATCGAGCGGCACTCGACGGTGATGGACCGGTACGACCCGCGCAAGAAGGTGGGTCTCGTCGTGGACGAGTGGGGCACGTGGTGGGACGTCGAGAAGGGCACCAACCCCGGCTTCCTGTACCAGCAGAACACCCTTCGCGACGCCCTGGTGGCCTCCTTGCACTTCGACGCGTTCCACCGCAACGCCGACCGGGTGGTCATGGCGAACATCGCGCAGACGGTCAACGTGCTGCAAGCGATGATCCTCACCGACCCCGACACGGGCGCACTCGTGCTCACACCGACCTACCACGTGTTCGAGATGAACCGGGGGCACCACGACGCCGCCGGGCTCGCCGTGCACCTCAAGGGAGCACCGCAGACGGAGTCGGACGGCCGGGCGCTGACCCTCGTCTCGTCGTCGGCGTCCACCCGGGGCGACACCGCCCTGATCTCGCTGTCGAACCTCGACGCCGAGCAGGGGCACACGGTCACGCTGGACCTGCGGGGCCGCGCGGTCACGGGGCACCGGGCACGGGTCCTGACGGCACCCGAGCTCGCGGCGCACAACACGGCGACGGCTCCCGACACGGTCGCGCCGTCGGACCACCCGGGGATCCGGCCGCACGACCTGGGTCTGGAGGTGGACCTGCCGGCCCACTCGTACGTGACCGTGGAGCTCGGGGTGGCGACGTAAGAGATCGGGACGCACGGTAGAAGTACGCCGGGGACGTGCCCGGAGGCCCGCCCCGAGACCTGCGCGGAGATCTGACCCGGACCGGGAGGGCGGGCCGTGCGTACGAGAGGACCGTGAGCACCACGAACGAGACGCAGAGCAGTGCGGCACCGCTGACGGTCGAGATGTGGGGCGATCTCCAGTCCGTGTGGTGCTACATCGAGTTCGGCGCGCTACGGACGGCGGCGCGCGAGCTGGGGGACGTCAGCCTCCGGTTCCGGACGTACTCGCTGTTCCCCGACCAGGAGGCACGGTACGCCGGAGACACGGACCGCGACGAGCCGACGTTGTTCCGGGCGGGGGTCGCCAACCTGGCGGCGCAGCTGGGCCTGGACTACGACGAGGCCCGCCTGCTGCCGACGGGGTCGCAGTGCGCCCACGAGCTGGTCCAGCTCGCCGCCGCGTACGGGACACCGGTCCCGATGGCCGACCGGCTCTTCCGGGCGCATTTCGCCGAGGGCCTGGACATCGGCGACGTCGACACGCTCGTGGAGCTGGCCGCCGAGTGCGGCCTCGACCGCGACCAGGTGGTGGTCGCCCTGCGCGACGGCTCGTACGCGGCCGCCGTCGAGCAGGACAACCACCTGGCCTACCTGCTCGGCGCGAAAGAGGTTCCCTTCGCGGTGATCAACCGGACGTACACGCTGACCGGTACGCAGACGGTAGGTACCGTCCGGAGCGCGCTCCTGCTCGCCCGGCGGGCGCGCCGGTCCCCGGGCGCCCCGCCGTGACGGCAGCCCCCACCCGTTGCGCGCGACCGGGACCAGATCTGGCTGCGGCGGTGTTATGAGCAGTGACGGCACCCCACCTGGGTGTCAGAAGGGAGGCCAGACGTGTCGCACGACCACAGCACGTCGCCGGAGTCGCTGAAGCCGGAGTCTCTGAACAGGCTCACGGAGACGCAGGGGTACGGCGAGTACCTGCCCCTGTTCACCGACATCACCACGAAGGAGCAGTCATCATGACCAGCGGGATCCACGACACCGGGCAGGTCACACGCGAGCCGGGCACCGAGACCGCGGTGCTCGCGGGCGGATGCTTCTGGGGTATGGAGGACCTGATCCGCCGTCAGCCGGGCGTGCGTGCCACGCGCGTCGGGTACACGGGCGGCCGGAACGAGCACGCCACCTACCACAACCACCCCGGGCACGCGGAGGCCGTCGAGGTCGTCTTCGACCCGAGCGAGACCACGTACCGCGACATCCTGGCCTTCTTCTTCCAGATCCACGACCCGTCCACGCTTGACCGGCAGGGGAACGACGTCGGAACGAGCTACCGCTCGGCGATCTTCCCCCTGACCCCGGAGCAGGAGGACGTGGCCCGCGACACCATCGCGGACGTCGACGCGTCGGGCCTCTGGCCGGGCAAGGCGGTCACGACCATCGAGCCCGCGGGTCCCTTCTGGGAGGCCGAGCCCGAGCACCAGGACTACCTGATCACCTACCCGAACGGTTATACCTGCCACTTCCCGCGCCCGAACTGGGTGCTCCCGCGGCGCAGCACCGCGTCCGCCTGATCGCGGCACCTGTCGGAGCAGAGCCGCCACAGAAGGCGACCTGCACACACACCTCTCGCCCAACCGGTACGTCCTGCTGCCCACGGAGGCACTACTCGTTCGGCACGTCGAGGTCGGCCTTGCGCAGCCGGAACACCTGCAGTCGCAGGTCGTAGTACTTCGTCGTCTCGCCGACCCACTCCATGCCCATCTCGCGCGCGGTCCTGATCCCACGCTCGTTCCCGGGGCGCACGACGGCGAAGACCTCCTCCTCGTCGCGCGAGAACGCGTAGTGCGCGAGGGCGTGGCCGGCCTCCGACCCCAGGCCGTGACCCCAGACCGACGGGGCGAACTGGTAGCCGAGCTCGAGGTCCTCGGCCTCCGGGGGCAGGCCCAGGATCTGCCCGGAGCCGATCAGCTCGCCGCTGGAGCGGTCCTCGACCGCCCATCGGCCAACGGGCCGACCGGTCCCGGGGCCCTGGTCGGCGACCCAGCGCTCCAGGACGGTCCGCATGCGTTCGGGATCCTCGATCCGGCCCATCGCAGGAGCCAGCCACCGGGCGACGTCCGGCTCCCCGTAGATCGCCAGCGCACCGGCGGCGTCGTCCACCGTCCAGTGGCGCAGCCGGAGGCGCTCCGTCTCGATCGTGGTGCCGTCGATCGTGACCTGATGGCTCATGGCTCCTCCTGGCTGGGCTCCTCCTGGCTGGCCGGGACGGAACCGGCCTCGATCACATTGGACCTCGCGCCAGGGTGGGGTGCACCCCAGGTGGCCTACGCCGTGAGCGTATGGGACGCGTCCGACCGAGAGTCCGGTCACAGCGGATGCTCTCGGGCCGCGAGGCAGACCACACTTGGGTACGACGGCACGTAGCTCGCGCCGTCGCGCGACGAAAGGACGACAACGTGCCGGACTTGGCATTCGGGATCGACGTCGGCGGCTCGGCCCTCAAGGCCGGTCTCGTCGACCTCACCACGGGCACAGTGCAGGGCAAGATCTCGCACGTCACGACGCCGGCGCCCTCCACGCCGGCGGCGGTCACGGCGGTCATGGACCAGCTGCTCACCCGGCACGAGGTCGGGAGTGAGGTACCGGTCGGTATCTGCATCCCGGCGCCCGTCGTCCGCGGCACGGTCGTCTTCATGGCCAACCTGGACCAGGAATGGGACGGCCTCGACACGCCGACCTTCGTGCAGGAGCGCCTCGGTCGGCGCGCCGTCGTCGTCAACGACGCGGACGCCGCGGCGCTCGGTGAGGCGGCCTTCGGCGCCGCGAAGGGTGTCGTCGGCACCGTCATCGTCACCACGCTGGGCACAGGCATCGGCTCGGGAGTCGTGGTGGACGGCAGGCTCGTGCCCAACATCGAGCTGGGCCACCTCGAGATCGACGGGCACGACGCCGAGTCGCGTGCCTCGGCGCGCCAGAAGAACGTCGAGGACCTGTCGTGGAAGCAGTGGGCCGAACGGCTGCAGCGCTACTACGCCCACGTGGAGATGCTCTTCTCCCCGGACATGTTCGTGGTCGGGGGCGCCATCTCGGAGGAGGCCGACCGCTTCCTGCCGCTGTTGGACCTGAGGGCTCCGATCGCGCCCGCGGTGCTGCGCAACGGCGCGGGCGTGATCGGGGCCGCGTACGCGGCGTCGGTCACCGGCTGACGCGCGACCACCACCATCAGCCCCTGGACCAGCGCCCGGCCTGGTCGACGACCAGGCCGGGCCGCGGGGCGAACGGGTGGTGCCCGGTCGGCGGCTCGACCGAACGCGTCGCCCGCTCGCAGGGGCGCGCTGCAGCCCGACGGACGTGCACGTGAGTCCGCCTGCTCGCGGCACCGGTGCGGTGACCGGCATGCTCTGCGGGCTGGTGAGCCGATGCCCCGTCGGCTCAGCCGAGGCCCTCACCCGGCGAAGTAGAACCGTGGCGAGGTAGAACGCCAGCGGGTGCTGAAGTTCTACTTCGCCACGGTTCTACTTCGCCACGGTTCTATCTCGGCGTGGGGCCGGGAGGTCAGCCGAGGCGTTCGCCCGTGGTCGCGGAGAACACGTGGGAGTGGCCGGCCTGGATGGACACGGCGATGACGTCG
>Ga0233375_1000493_pt1 | contig 21180 bp, 20 predicted proteins | sample ElkDunMinimDraft_10_FD_191539 | JGI IMG/M metagenome (GOLD analysis project Ga0233375, IMG submission 191539) | Fecal eukaryotic communites from dung pellets of Tule Elk in California, USA - Elk Dung E16 | ecosystem: Host-associated > Mammals > Digestive system > Large intestine > Fecal | place... | reverse complement strand
CCGAGACCTGCACCCTGGGTGCCGGCACGCCGGTCGACGACGACGACCACGTGCACGCGGCCGCGGTCGAGGTGAGCGGGCTGTTCACCCTGCCGCTGACCGAGGCCCGCGAGCTGTGGGAGGCCACCCTCCCGCGCCTCTTCGGCTGACACCTCCCACCCCCCGGGGTGGGAGTACGACCCGGTCGCACCCAGGCTGCCTGGGTGCGACCGGGTCGCCCCGTCACGTCCGGGCCGTCAGGGGGTGAGGCGGTGGTACACGCGGTCCCGGTAGACCAGCGGGCGCGCGCAGGTCACGCCGTGGCTGAGGGCCCGGAGCGAGACCAGGTGGCTGTCGCCGACGGGGGTGCGCTGGACGATCCGCCCGCGCACCCACGCCTGCGCCCCGTCGACGACCGGCTCCCCGGTCGGCAGCGGCGTCCAGCCGCCGGCGGCGAACCGGTCGATCCCCGAGGTCGCGAACCGCGTCGACACGTCCTCCTGGCCCTCGGCCAGGAACGACACGGCGACGGTGGCGGCCCGGGACAGCGCGGGCCACGACGACGACCCCGACGCGAGCGAGAACGCGAGCAGGGGCGGTGCGGCGGACACGGAGATGACGGACGTGGCCGTGAACCCCACGAGCCGGTCGGCGTCCCGCAGGGTGACGACCGCGACGCCGGCGGCGTGCCGGCGGAACACCTGCTTGTACTCCTCGGGCGTGAGCGCCGGCTCGTCGTGGTCGGCCAGGAGCCGTTCCAGGTGCTGCAGGTCGTGGGTGCTCGTGGTCATCGCGCCACCTCCAGGGTGCGGGCGGGGCGGTCCGCGCCGACGGCCCGCCGCAGGGGGTGCTCGGCGCGCTGCCACCAGCGCTCGACGGCCGGCGCGACGTCCGCGAGCTCGGCGTCCAGCAGCGTGAGGGAGCGGGTGGGGACCGTCGCGGCGAGCTCGACGAGCACGGGCCGCAGGTGCACCTCGCCGACCAGCGCGTGGGCGGCGGAGGCCGAGACGACGAGCGGCACGGCGACGGCCCCGGCGAGGCCGTCGGGGCCGTACAGGTCGAGGAACGACTTGAGCAGGCCCGTGAACGACGCCTTGTGGACGGGGGTGGCGACGACGAGGACGTCCGCGTCGGCCACGGCCTGCAGCGCTGCGTCGAGGTCGGGGGTGCGGGGCTGTGCGTGCAGCGTCGGTGCCAGCGTCGCGAGGTCCACGACGGACGCGGGACCGGCGGCCGTGGCGGCGGGGTCGAGCCGCACCGCGAGCGTGCGGGCCAGGGCCGCGGCGGCGGCGAGCGTGCGGGATCCGGGCCGGGGGTTGCCGACGAGCGCGGCGACGCGCACGGGGTCGGGTCGGGACATGGTCTCTCCTGGGGCGTCGGTGGGTGTGCGGGGGCGCGCGCGACCGGCCGTCGGGTCGGTGGCGCGGCGGGCGGGACGCGGGCGCCGGGGTGGCGGGCGCGTGACCGCGGTGCCGACATCGGCGGTCGGCGGCGTGCCGGGTCGTGCTCATGCGGTCCCCTGTCCCGCCGGCGGGTGCGCGCGGCGTGGGTGCGTCCTGGCGTCGAGGCTAGGCACGCCGTCCGCAAAAGGGGATAAGAACGGTCGGCTTTCTTGACTGGTGAGACGTCCTCCCGGGTGCGCCCGCCCCGGCCCGAGCACCTACAGTGCCTGCGTGCCCGTTCGTCCCGTCCGCCTGCTCGGTCCCTCCGACGCCACGACGTCCGCGGTGGCCGCAGGCCTCGCGGCGCTGCGGGAGGAGGTCGAGCTGCCGGGCGCCCACCCGCCCGAGGCGCTCGCCGAGGCGCAGGAGGCCGCCCGGCGCGGACCGGGCGACGCGCATGTCCCCGGCCCGCGTGCGGACCGCACCGACGTGCCCTTCGTGACCGTCGACCCGGTGGGCTCGACGGACCTCGACCAGGCGGTCCACGTCGAACGGCGCGGTGCCGGGTGGCGGGTGCGGTACGCCATCGCCGACGTCGCCGCGTTCGTCGCACCCGGTGGGCCGCTGGACGCCGAGGCGCACCGCCGCGGCCTCACCTGCTACAGCCCCGACGGGCGCGTGCCCCTGCACCCGACGGTGCTCTCGGAGGGTGCCGCCAGCCTCCTGCCCGGGCAGCTTCGCCCGGCCGTGCTGTGGAGCATCGACCTCGACGCCGACGGTGAGCCCGTCGACGTCCACGTGGAGCGGGCCACCGTGCGCAGCCGGGCCCAGCTCGCCTACGGCGAGGTGCAGGACCGGTTGGACGCGGGGACGGCCGACGACCTCCTGCGGTCCCTCGCCGCCGTCGGCCGGCTGCGCGAGGCGCGCGAGCGCGACCGCGGCGGGGCGTCCCTCGACGTCCCCGAGCAGGAGGTGGTGCGCGCCGCCGACGGCACCTTCGGCCTGCGGTTCCGCGCGACGCTGCCCGTGGAGGGCTGGAACGCGCAGATCTCCCTGCTGACCGGCATCGTCGCCGCGCGGCTCATGCTCGACGCCGGTAGCGGCGTGGTCCGGACGCTGCCGCCCGCCGACCCGCGGGACGTCGCGCGGCTGCGCCGCACGGCGGGCGCCCTCGGCATCGACTGGCCCGACGACGTGCCGTACCCCGACCTGCTGGCGGGCCTCGACTCGCACCTCGGCCCCCACGCCGCGTTCCTGCGCGAGGCCACCACGCTGTTCCGCGGTGCCGGGTACCGCACCTTCGGCCCGCACGACGCGGCGCCCACCGGGCACGACGCGGAGCACGCCGCGATCCGCGCGCCCTACGCGCACGTCACCGCCCCGCTGCGCCGGCTCGTCGACCGCTACGGCACCGAGGTCTGCCTCGCCGCCGTCGGCGGCCACGACGTGCCGGGGTGGGTGCAGGAGCGGCTCCCCGAGCTGCCCGCCACGATGTCGCGCACCGGGCGGCGGGTCGCCGCGTTCGACCGCGGGGTGCTGGACCTGGTCGAGGCCGCCGTGCTGGCGCCCCGGGTCGGCCAGGTGTTCACCGGTGTGGTCGTCGACGCGGACGAACCGCGGGACGGCCGGGTGCGCGGCGCCCTGCAGCTCCGCGACCCCGCCGTCGTGGCCCCCGTGACCTCGGCGTCGGGCGTGCTGCCGCTCGGCGGGACGCTCGACGCTCGACTGGACGAGGTGTCCGTCCCCCACCGACGGGTGACGTTCGTGGCCGCATGACGGATTCGTCCGGATTGCCCCTACCATCGGCGTCCATGACACCTCGTCCCTGGCGCAGCATCGTCGTCGCCGGGCTCGTGCTGATCGCCGTCCTCGGCATCGGCGGGGCCGCGACCGGGCTGTGGAGCGAGCTGGCGGGCGACCCGTCGATGCGCGTCCAGGGCCTCACCGAGGAGGTGCCCTGGCACGAGGCGCTGCCCGTGCCGTCCTACGGTGCGGCGGCACCCGAGCCCGCACCGGCGCCGGAGCCGACGTTCGACCTGGCCGCGCACTCCACGACGGACCCCGCGAGCCCCTGGGTGATCGTCAACAAGCAGCACCCCATCGCGGCGGACCACGTGCCGGGGGACCTCGTGGACGTGGGCGGTGCACGGGTGCGGGCCCTCGTGCAGCCGGACCTCGCGGCCATGGTCGCGGCGGCGGACCAGGCGGGTGCCCGGCTCGTCGTGCGCAGCGGGTTCCGGTCGTACGCCGAGCAGGCTGCGGCGCGCGCCGACGTCGAGGGGCGTCGCGGGTTCGCGCACGCCGAGCGCTACTCCGCCCGCCCCGGCTTCTCCGAGCACGAGACCGGGCTCGCGGTCGACGTCGACTCCGGGACGCAGCCCACGTGCAACCTGCAGACCTGCTTCGCGCAGACGGCCGAGGGCCTGTGGCTCGCGGAGCACGCCTGGGAGCACGGCTTCGTCGTGCGCTACACCGAGCAGAACACCGCGGTCACCGGGTACGCGCCGGAGGGCTGGCACCTGCGGTGGGTGGGTCGCGAGCTCACCGCGTGGCTGCACGCGCAGGGCATCGGCTCGCTCGAGGAGGCGTTCGGGGTGCCCGGAGGGCCGGACTACCCCACCGGCTGAGGGTGCCGGGCAGGGCCGCGCCCGCGGCGGGAAAAGCCGTCGCCCGCGTGCCGCGCCCGACCTACCGTCGAGGGGTGAGCACGTCCGCCCCGCACCCACCCGCCGGCACCGGCGCGCCGCTGCGCACCCGGGTGGTGCGGGCGGAGCGCGGTGCACTCCTCGTCGTCCCGGACGACGACCTGGGTGCGGCCGCGCGGCGCGCGGAGCTGCCCCGTGACGGCCTCCTGCCGCTGCCCGACGGCACGCGCACACCCCCGACCGTCGGCGACGTGGCCGCCGTGGTCGGCGACGCGCGTGACGCGTGGCCCGCCGACGGCCCGCACGCGCCGGCCCTGCACGCGACCGCCCTGCACCCGCGCCGCACGGCGGTGGTGCGCGACTCGGCCGGCCGCACCTCGCTCGAGCAGGTCGTCGCGGCGAACGTCGACGTCGTGCTCGTGGTCGAGCACCTCGACCCGGACCCGGACCTGGGGCGCGTCGAGCGGCTGCTGACGCTGGCGTGGCGCTCCGGCGCCCGGCCCGTCGTCGTCCTGACCAAGGCGGACCTGGTCCCGGACCCCGACGGCATGGCCGCGGAGGTGGCGCAGGTCGCGATCGGCGTGGACGTCCACGCGGTGAGCGTGCTGGACGGCGCGGGGCTCGATCCGGTCCGGGCGCTGCTGGCGCCGGGTGTGGCGCTCGTGGCGGTGGGGGCGTCGGGCGCCGGCAAGTCGAGCCTGGTCAACAGCCTCGCCGGCCGGCAGGTCATGGCGACGGGGGAGATCCGCGCGGACGGCCGGGGCCGGCACACCACGACCCACCGGGAGCTGGTGCCCCTGGCCGGCGGTGCGGTGCTCGTCGACACGCCGGGGCTGCGGGGGGTCGGGCTCGTCGCCGCGCCCGACGCGCTCGACACCACGTTCGCGGACGTGGCGGCGCTCGCGGCCGCGTGCCGCTTCACGGACTGCTCCCACGAGCGGGAGCCGGGCTGCGCGGTCCGGGCGGCCGTCGCGAGCGGTGAGCTCGCGGAGCGGCGGCTGGTGAGCTGGCACAAGCTGGCCCGGGAGGCTGCCTACCAGGCGCGGCGCGCCGACGCGCGGCTCGCGGCGGAGGAGCGGGCCCGGTGGCGACGTATCACGCGTGACCACCACCGGGCGTTGCGGGGGCACGGCGCCCCGCGGCCCTGAGCGGTGACGGGGCGCCGCGCCGCGGCGGGCACGCAAGCGGTTCGACGTCCGCCTGCCGCGGCAAAAACGATTAGGGCATGACCGTCCGCTCGCCAGGCCGCACCCCGCTCGGGTGTGATCGGGGAGTCGTTCGGGGACGGCGTCGAGGACGACGCGTCCCCGGGCGCGCCGACCGGCACGCCGGCGCCGACGCGCCCGACGCCGACCCGACCCGAGGAGAGTCCATGTCCCCCCGCACGAAGGTGGTCTCCACCACCCGGCGCAAGGTCGTCGCGGCCCTCGCCGCCAGCGCGGTCGTGGCCGCCGGCGTCACGGCGCTGACCTCGACCGCGGCGCAGGCCGCCGCCGGCTGCCGCGTCGACTACTCCGTGACGAGCCAGTGGCCCGGCGGCTTCGGCGCCACGGCGACCGTCACCAACCTGGGCGACCCGCTGTCGTCCTGGGACCTGCGCTGGACGTTCGCCGACGGCCAGAGCATCCAGCAGCTGTGGAACGGTGTCGTCTCGACGACCGGTTCGCAGGTCAGCGTGAAGAACGTGGCGTGGAACGGCTCGCTCGGCACCAACGCCAACGTCCAGGTCGGCTTCAACGGCGCGTGGAGCGGCAGCAACAGCGCACCGACCTCGTTCACCCTCAACGGCACCACGTGCACCGGTGGTGTCGTGGGCCCCACGTCGAACCCGACGACGCCCCCGGTCACGACGCCGACGCCCGTCGTCACCCCGACCCCGGTCGTCACGCCGACGCAGAACCCGACGACGCCCCCGCCGGTGTCGAACAGCCAGTTCCACGTCGACACGACGAACCAGTCGTACCGCGCGTGGCAGGCCGCGTCCGGCACCGACAAGGCGCTGCTCGAGAAGATCGCGCTGACGCCGCAGGCGTACTGGGTCGGCAACTGGACCGACGCGTCGGTCGCGCAGCAGGAGGTCCGGGACATCACCGGGGCCGCCCGCGCTGCCGGGAAGACCGCCGTCCTCGTCGTCTACGCCATCCCGGGCCGCGACTGCGGCTCGCACTCCGGCGGCGGCGTCTCCGAGTCCGAGTACGCACGCTGGATCGACACGGTCGGGCAGGGCATCCAGGGCAACCCCTGGGTCGTCCTCGAGCCCGACGCCCTCGCGCAGCTCGGTGACTGCTCCGGCCAGGGCGACCGCGTCGGCTTCCTGCAGTACGCCGCGAAGTCGCTGACCGCCCGGGGTGCCCGCGTCTACATCGACGCCGGCCACTCGGCGTGGCTCTCGACGACCGAGGCCGCGAACCGCCTCAACCGCATCGGGTTCAGCGACGCCGTCGGCTTCTCGCTCAACGTGTCGAACTACCGCACGACCGCCGAGGCCAAGGCCTACGGGCAGGAGATCTCGCGCCTGACCGGCGGCAAGACGTTCGTCATCGACACGTCGCGCAACGGCAACGGCCCGGCCGGCTCCGAGTGGTGCAACCCCCGGGGCCGCGCCCTGGGTGAGCGCCCCACGCGGGTCAACGACGGCAGCGGGCTCGACGCGCTGCTGTGGATCAAGCTGCCCGGTGAGTCCGACGGTGCCTGCAACGGCGGGCCCGGTGCCGGGCAGTGGTGGCAGGAGATGGCGCTCGAGCTGGCCCGCAACGCGAAGTGGTGACGCGACGCCACCGGCCGGTGGCGTGTCGCTGACACGACCACCCACCGGTGCGCGGCGGCGCTGAGGCGCTCGCGCACCGAGGACGAGGCCGCGGACACCCCGGACGGGGGAGTGTCCGCGGCCTCGTCGCGTGCGGGTCCCCGGGGCGGGCGATCCGTGTCCCGGCCGTCCGACCTGGCACGCCGCTGACCACGGGTCGGACGTCCCGTCCCGCTCACAGGGACGAGACCTACCCTCGAGAAGTTTCCCCCGTCCTCGCTGAGCAGAGCGGAGCCGACCCATGCAGGTACAGCTCGAGCGTGTCCTCGAACAGGTGCTCGCGCGCAACCCCGGTGAGCGCGAGTTCCACCAGGCCGTCACCGAGGTCTTCGAGAGTCTCGGCCCGGTGCTCGAACGGCATCCCCACTACGTGGACGCGGCCGTGCTCGAGCGCCTCTGCGAGCCGGAGCGGCAGATCATCTTCCGCGTGCCGTGGGTGGACGACCAGGGGCAGGTCCGGATCAACCGCGGCTTCCGCGTCGAGTTCAACTCCGCGCTCGGCCCGTACAAGGGCGGCCTGCGGTTCCACCCCTCGGTGTACCTGGGCATCGTCAAGTTCCTGGGCTTCGAGCAGGTCTTCAAGAACTCGCTGACCGGCATGCCGATCGGGGGCGGCAAGGGCGGCTCGGACTTCGACCCGCGCGGGCGCTCCGACGGCGAGGTCATGCGCTTCTGCCAGTCGTTCATGACCGAGCTGTACCGGCACATCGGTGAGTACACCGACGTGCCGGCCGGCGACATCGGCGTGGGCGGACGCGAGATCGGCTGGCTGTTCGGCCAGTACAAGCGCATCACCAACCGCTACGAGTCCGGCGTCATCACGGGCAAGGGCGTGACCTGGGGCGGCTCGCTGGTCCGCACCGAGGCCACCGGCTACGGCACCGTCCTGTTCGCCGAGCGCATGCTGGCGACCCGCGGCCTGTCGTTCGACGGCATGCGCGTCGTGGTCTCCGGCTCGGGCAACGTCGCGATCCACGCGATCGAGAAGGCGCAGGCGCTCGGCGCCCACGTCGTGGCGTGCTCCGACTCGCGCGGCTACGTCGTGGACGAGGCGGGCATCGACCTCGAGGTGCTCAAGCAGGTGCGCGAGGTCGAGCGCAAGCCTGTCGAGGAGTACGTCGCGCGGCGCGCCGGGGCGCACTACGTGCCGTCGGCCCGCGTGTGGCAGGTCGACGCGCAGGTCGCGCTGCCGTGCGCCACGCAGAACGAGCTCGACGAGACCGACGCCAAGCGCCTCGTCGACGCGGGTCTGCTCGCCGTGGCCGAGGGAGCGAACATGCCGCTGACGCCCCAGGCCGTGGCCCTGGTGCAGGGTGCCGGGGTCCTGTACGCCCCCGGCAAGGCCGCCAACGCCGGCGGTGTGGCGACGTCCGCGCTCGAGATGCAGCAGAACGCCAGCCGTGACGCCTGGTCGTTCGAGCACACCGAGGAGCGGCTCGCGACGATCATGGCGCGGATCCACGACAACTGCGCCGAGACCGCCGAGCTGTACGGCGACCCGGGCAACTACGTGCTCGGCGCCAACATCGCCGGTTTCACCAAGGTCGCGGACGCGATGCTCGCCCTCGGCGTCGTCTGACCGGCCCGATCCACCCGCGAAGGGCGGTCCGGCAGCTGCCGGACCGCCCTCGCGCGTTCGAGGGGCCGCGCGTTCGAGGAGCCGCGCGTTCGAGGGGCCGCGCGTTCGAGGAGCCGCACGTCCGAGGGCCGCGCGTCACGGGGCCCGTCAGGACGTCTGCCGCATCGCGCGCCGGACGTCGGCCAGTGTCGCGTCCGCCTCCTGGGCCGCCCGCGCAGCCCCGCGGGTCAGCACGTCGCGCACGACGAACGGGTCGCGCGCCAGCTCGGCCCGGCGGGCCCGCAGCGGCGCGAGGTGCGCGACGAGGGCGTCGGTGACGTACGCCTTGAGCGCCGCGGCACCCCCGTCCGCCATCTCGTCCGCGAGGGCCTGCGGCGTCCGCCCCGACGCCAGCGCACCGAGCAGCAGCAGGTTGGAGACCTCGGGGCGCCCCGCCGGGTCGTAGGTGATGGTGCGTCCGGCGTCCGTCCGCGCCCCGCGCACCGCGGCCGCCGTGGCGTCGGCGTCCGCGCGCAGCTCGATCGCGTTGCCGCGGCTCTTGCTCATCTTGGCCCCGTCCGTGCCCAGCACGAGCGGCGCCTGCGACAGCAGCGCGGACGGCTCGGTGAGCACGGGCCCGTACCGGCGGTCGAACCGCCGGACGATGGTGCGCGTCAGCTCCAGGTGCGGCAGCTGGTCGCGCCCCACGGGGACGAGGGTGCCGCGCACCGAGAGGATGTCCGCGGCCTGGTGCACGGGGTACGTCAGCAGCAGGGCGGACAGCCCGCGCCCGGACGCGGCGAGCTCGGCCTTGACCGTGGGGTTGCGGTCGAGCTCCGCGACGGACACCAGCGACAGGAACGGCAGCATGAGCTGGTGCACGGCCGGGACGTCCGAGTGCACGAAGACCGTCGTGGTCTCGGGGTCGAGCCCGGCGGCGAGCTGGTCGAGCACCACCTCCCGCACGGTCGCGGGCAGGTCGCCGGCGTCGTCCCGGTCGGTGACCACCTGGTAGTCCGCGACGACGACGAAGGTCTCGACGCCGTGCCGCTGCAGCGCGACGCGCATCGCGAGGGTGCCGAACAGGTGCCCCACGTGCAGCGGACCCGTCGGGCGGTCGCCCGTGAGCACCCGGACGTCGCCGGGGTCGCGCGCCAGGACCTCCTCGAGCGTCAGGACGTCGGGGCGGTCGTGGTCACGCGGGGTGTGGTCCGGCCCCCGACGGACCCCGGCACCGGGAGCGGGGGACGGGCCGGCGGACGGGGCGGAGCGGGCGGTGGTCGGCATGGCGGTGCTCTCCTCGGGGAGGAGCCGTCGCGCGGCCGCGCAGGGACCTGACGTGGACCCGCCGAGCCGCGTGAGCAGCTCGGCGGGTGACCCACGGCTGCGTCAGGGCAGCCGCCACCACGTGACGTGGGTGCGGGTCGAGGTCATGACCCGGACCCTAGCCGCGCGGGTGCGGCCGCCTCAAGGGGTCCGACGGGTCCCGTCGGTGCCGGGTCGGGGGCGGCCGGCCGGTCGCGCCACACGCGGTCCCCGAGGAGCGTGAGCAGCCCGGGCAGCAGCACCAGCCGCACGAGGGTCGCGTCGACGAGGATCGCCACGGCGAGCGCCACCCCGAGCATCTTCATCTCCAGCATGCTGAGCGTGGCGAAGATCGCGAACACCGAGACCATCACCGCCGCGGCGCTCGTGACGACACCGGCGGAGTCGGCCACGCCGTCACGCACGGCGTCCCGGGCGGCCACACCCCGCGCCACCCGCTCCCGCACCCGGCTGAGCACGAAGACGTGGTAGTCCATCGACAGGCCGACGAGCACCACCATGACGAACAGCGGCACCCAGTCGATGACGAAGCCCGGGGTCGCGAACCCGAGCACGCCCGCCAGCCAACCCTCCTGGAAGACCAGGCGCAGCACCCCGAAGGCGACGCCCACCGACAGCAGGTTCAGCGCGGTCGAGACCAGCGCGAGCGGCACGCTGCGGAACGAGACGGCCATGGTCACGCAGGTCAGCAGCAGCACGACCCCGATCACCCAGGGCATCCGCTCGGACTGCCGCTGCGTGCGGTCCAGGTCGGCCGCGGGCCAGCCACCGACGACGGCCTCGACGTCCAGGCCGTCGAGCGCGGCCGGGACCAGGTCGTCACGGACCTCGCGCACCACGTCGTCCAGGGCGGGGTCGGCGCTCCGCAGCGGCACCGCCAGCTCCAGGACGTGGGTGCGGCCGTCGTCGGAGGCGACGGGCGGGACGTCGCCCAGGTCGGTGAACCGGCCCGTGGCCAGGGCGGCGGACCGCAAGGACCCGAGCGCCGCGACGACCTCGGCCTGCTGAGCGGCGTCGCCGCGCACCACGACGTCGACCGTCTCCCCGCGCGACGGGAACGTGTCGGCGACGCGGGTGAGGGTGCGCACCTCCGCCAGGTCGGGCGGCAGGGTGTCGAGGTCGCCGCCGTGCAGCCGCATGCCCAGCGCGGGCGCGGCGGCGGCGAGCGTGACCAGGCCTGCCACCACCACGGCAGCGAGCGGGTGCCGCACGGCGGGGCCCAGGACCCGACGGCTGACGGCGCCCGGTCCGACGCGGCGCTGCACCCGCCACAGCAGCGGCACGCGCGGGCGGTCGACCCGGTGCCCCAGGGTGACCAGCAGCGCGGGCAGCACCGTCAGGGAGCCGACCACGGAGACGGCGACCACGGCGACGGCGCCCGTCGCGAGGGACGAGAACGTCGCGAGCTGCAGCAGGTACAGCGCGGACAACGACACGGCGACCGCGGCACCGGAGACGACGATCGCGTGCCCCGACGTCTCGGCGGCGATCTCCACCGCGTCCAGCGTGCTGCGTCCCCGGGCGCGCTCCTCGCGCTCCCGCTTGAGGTAGAAGAGCGTGTAGTCGACGCCGACGGCCATCCCGATGAGGACGACCATGCTCGCGACCGTCGGGTCGGCCGGCACGAGGTGCGACAGGACGGCGGAGATCCCGAGCGTCGCCGCGACGCTCGACACGGCGAGCAGCACGGGGATCCCGGCGGCGACGACCGCGCCGAACGCCAGCAGCATGAGCAGGAGCGTGACGGGCAGCGAGACGATCTCGGCACCCACCAGGTCCTCGGCGACCCGCTCGTCGATCGCGGCCTGCAGCGACACCTCGCCGGCCTGCTCCACGTCGAGCCCGGGATGGCGGTCGGCGACCTCCGTGACGGCCTGCGCGAGCGGGGCCACGTCGTCGGTCCCGTCGAGCAGCTCGACCGCGACGAGCACGGCGGAGCCGTCGGGTGCGGGGACCGGGGGCCCCACCGCGGACACCTCCGGGCGCCCGGTGAGCGTCCGCGCGACGTCCTCGGCGCCGGCGAGCGCCGCGTCGAGGCCCTCCGGCCCGGCGGTGAGCAGGACGAGCTCCGTGTCCGGCTCCGCGAGCCCGGACTCCGCGACCCACGCCGCAGCGGTGCCCGACCCGCCGACGCCCGTGTCCTCGTCCTGGATCGTCTGCGTGGGCACGAGGGCGGTGAGCGCGGCGCACACGACCACGAGCGCGAACCACCCGCCGATCGCCCACGCCGGGTGGGTCGCGCTCCAGCGGGCGGCGCGGACGGCGACGCGGGAGACCGGGCCGTGGGCCACCGCGCGGGGCGCGGGTCCCGCGGTCGGGTCGGGGGCGGGTCCGCGGGGTGCGGGACGGTGTCCGAGGGTGCGCATGGTGGCCTCCGAGGGCTCGACGAGCGGTCGGGTCCACGCTGTCCCGGCGGGGTGGTGCGGGTCAGGAGTGGCTGCACCCGGACGGATGGTGGACCTGGCACCCCCGACAACCGGTGCGCCCGCGGCCAGGATGGGCGGCATGGAACGCCGTACCCCCTGGGCCGCGACCGGCAGGTCGCTCGCGCTCGTCCTGCTCGCCGTGCCGAGCCTGCTGCTGACGGTCGCCGCCGTCGTGGGCCTGGTGCTCGCCCCGCTGGGTGTCGGGCTCGCGCTGCTGCGCGCCGTGCTGCCGGCGGTCCACGGCCTCGCCCGCGCGGCACGTGGCCTCGCCACGTCCGCCCTGGGGCACCCGGTGCCGCTGGTCGCGCTGCGGGCGCAGGACCCGTCGCCGCTGCTGGACCCGGCCGTGTGGGGGCTCGGTGCCGACGGCAGGCTGCGGGAGGTGGACGTGGCGGCCCTGAGCCGCAGCGCCGGCGAGCCGTTCCGCCAGGGGTGGCGCTGGCTCGTGGACGCGGACGCCTGGCGCCTGCTCGGGTGGGTGGGCTTCGCGGCCACGGGCGGGCTGCTGCTCAGCGCACTGGTGGTCCTGCTGGTGCCGGTGGCGGTCGCCGCCGTCGTGCTCGCGCTGGTGCTGCCGGCCGCCGCGGGCACGCCCTGGCCCTGGGCGCTCGCGCTCGTCGCGCTCGCCGTCCTGGCGGCGTGGACGTGGTGGCGCGGGGGCGACGCGCTGGGGCGGGCGCGTGCCGCGGCGGACGCCGCCCTGCTGTCGCCCGGCCGGCAGGCGCTGCTCGAGCAGCGGGTGCGGGACCTGGCGGCCTCGCGGTCGCGGAGCGTCGACGACGCGGCCGCCGAGCTGCGGCGCATCGAGCGGGACCTGCACGACGGGGCGCAGGCCCGGCTCGTGTCGCTGGGCCTCACCCTGGGCCTGGTCGCCGAGCTGATGGCCGACGACCCGGACCAGGCCCGCGCCCTGCTCGCCGAGGCCCGCGGCACCACCGCGGCCGTGCTGCGGGACCTGCGCGAGCTGGTCCAGGGGATCCACCCGCCGGTGCTCGCCGACCGTGGCCTGTCGGGTGCGGTCGAGGCGCTCGCCCTGGACCTGGCCGTGCCCGTCACGCTGACCGACCGGCTGCCCGGGCGACCGCCGCCGGCCGTCGAGTCGGCCGCGTACTTCGCGGTCGCCGAGTCGCTGGCCAACGTCGTCAAGCACGCCGACGCGTCGCGGGCGTGGGTCCGGCTGGACGCCGCCGGCCCGGTGCTGCGCGTCGAGGTCGGCGACGACGGCGTCGGCGGGGCGGACCCCGCCCGCGGGTCGGGTCTGCAGGGCGTCCGCGCCCGGGTGGCGGCGTTCGACGGCACGATGGGGGTCGACAGCCCGCCGGGCGGTCCGACCGTGATCCACCTGGAGGTGCCGTGCGCGTGGTCCTCGCCGAAGACCTCGCCCTCCTCCGCGACGGTCTGATCCGGCTGCTCACGGCGCACGGCTGCGAGGTCGTCGCGGCCGTCGAGGACGCCCCGGCGCTCGAGGTCGCGCTCGCGGACCCGACCCTCGACGTCGCCGTCGTCGACGTGCGGCTGCCGCCGGGGTTCAGCGACGAGGGCCTGCGCGCCGCGATCGAGGCGCGCCGCCGCCGGCCGGGGCTTCCGGTGATGGTGCTGAGCCAGTACGTCGAGCACCTGTACGCGCGCGAGCTGCTGGCCGACGGCGCCGGCGCGGTCGGCTACCTGCTCAAGGAGCGGGTGTCCGATCCCGCCGGCTTCGTCGAGGCCGTGCGCACCGTGGCCGCCGGTGGGACGGTGCTCGACCCGGAGGTGGTCGCGGCGATCATGGCCCGGCGGCGGGCATCGCCGCTGGCACGCCTCACGGCGCGTGAGCGCGAGGTGCTGGCGCTGATGGCGCAGGGGCGCTCCAACGCCGGTGTGGCCGCGGCCCTGGTCGTCACCGAGAAGGCCGTCGCCAAGCACATCGGCAGCATCTTCACCAAGCTCGACCTGCCCGTCGGGCCCGACGACCACCGCCGGGTCCGGGCCGTGCTGGCGTGGCTGGACGGGCAGGACTGAGCACGCGCCGCGGGCGGACGTCCCGGCACGTGGGGGAGGATGGTGGACGTGCCACCGCGTCGCCGTACCGACCCCACCGACGGGCGCGCCGCGCTGCAGGCGTGGCGCGCCGACCCCGCGGGCGCCGCGACCGCCGTGCGCCGCACCGCGGTGCGCTTCACCCTCGAGGAGCTCGCGGACCTGGCCCCCGGCAACGCCGTCGAGGTCCGCGTGCCGCCCGACGGCGCCGTGCAGGCGGTCGAGGGGCCGCGCCACACCCGTGGGACGCCGCCCAACGTGGTGGAGACCGACCCGGCGACGTGGCTGGCGCTCGCCGCCGGTGACGTCACGTGGGACGAGGCGGTGGCGGCGGGACGCGTGCACGCGTCGGGTGAGCGGGCCGACCTCCGCCACCTGCTGCCGCTGCAGGCGGCGCGGAGCCGCTGACCTACGATCGTCCCGTGCCCGACACGCCCCGCCCCGACGACGCCCACGACGACACCCGCCGGGACGTCCCGGCGCCGACGGCCCCGGCCGCACCCCCGCCCGCCGCTCCCCGGACGACGGGCGACGTGCCCGACGAGGCCGAGCTCGTACGGGTCGCCGTCCCGGCCACCGTGCGTCGCGCGCCGCGCTACGGCGCGTTCCTCGTGGCAGGTGCGCTGGTGGGCATGGTCGTGGGGCTCGTCGTCGCGGCCCTGACGTCGGACGGCAGCAGCGGCACCGCCGACGGCGGGGTGCTCCCGTTCCTGGGCGGCGAGAACGGGGTGCGCTGGCTGCTGGTGATCTCGCTGGGCATCGTCGGGACGCTGGTGGGCGGGGTGCTGGCCCTGCTCGCGGACCGGCGCAGCACGCGGGGCCGTCGCCCCGCACCGCGCGACTGACGGCGCCGTGCCCGCCGCACCGTCGCGTGGACGGGCGAGCCGGGCGGACCCGCGGTGTGCCACCATGGTGCCGTGGCCCCCCGCGCAGACGGACGTCTCAACCACGACCTTCTACCCGGCGAGAAAGGCCCGCAGGATGCCTGCGGGGTCTTCGGCGTCTGGGCACCCGGCGAAGAGGTGGCGAAGCTCACCTACTTCGGCCTCTACGCGTTGCAGCACCGCGGCCAGGAGTCCGCGGGCATCGCGACGTCGAACGGCCAGCAGCTGCTGGTCTACAAGGACATGGGCCTGGTCTCCCAGGTCTTCGACGAGACCGCGCTGAACGCCCTGCAGGGGCACATCGCGATCGGTCACACCCGGTACTCGACGACCGGCGGCTCGACGTGGGAGAACGCGCAGCCGACGCTGGGCGCGACCGCCGCGGGCACCGTCGCCCTGGGCCACAACGGCAACCTCACCAACTCCGCCGAGCTCGTCGACCTCGTCGCCGAGCGGTACGGCAGCCAGCGGCGCGGCGAGCTCGCGCGCGGCAACACCACCGACACGGCGCTCATCACGGCGCTGCTCGCGGGGGACCCCGACCACACGCTGGAGGCCACGGCCCTCGAGGTGCTCCCGCGGCTGCGCGGGGCCTTCTGCCTGGTCTTCATGGACGAGCGCACGCTGTACGCCGCGCGCGACCCGCAGGGCGTGCGTCCGCTGGTCCTGGGGCGCCTCGAGCGTGGCTGGGTCGTCGCGTCCGAGACCTCGGCGCTGGACATCGTCGGTGCGTCGTACGTCCGCGAGGTCGAGCCCGGCGAGTTCATCGCGATCGACGCCGACGGGCTGCGCTCGACCCGGTTCGCCTCGATCGACCGCGCCGGCTGCGTCTTCGAGTACGTCTACCTGGCCCGGCCCGACACCACGATCAACGGGCGCTCCGTGCACGCCGCGCGCGTCGCGATGGGGCGCCGGCTCGCGGTCGAGCACCCCGTCGAGGCGGACCTCGTGATCCCCGTCCCGGAGTCGGGCACGCCCGCCGCGGTGGGCTACGCGGCCAAGTCCGGCATCCCGTTCGGCCAGGGGCTGACCAAGAACGCGTACGTCGGGCGGACGTTCATCCAGCCGTCGCAGACGCTGCGCCAGCTCGGCATCCGGCTCAAGCTCAACCCGCTGAAGGACGTCATCCGCGGCAAGCGCCTCGTGGTCGTCGACGACACGATCGTGCGGGGCAACACCCAGCGCGCGCTCGTGCGGATGCTGCGCGAGTCCGGGGCCGCCGAGGTCCACATCCGCATCACGGCGCCACCCGTGAAGTGGCCCTGCTTCTACGGCATCGACTTCGCGTCGCGCGCCGAGCTCATCGCCAACGGCCTGGGGGTGGAGGAGATCGCCCGGTCCCTGGGTGCCGACTCGCTGGGCTACCTGTCCGAGGAGGGCATGATCACCGCCACCGAGCAGCCGGCGTCGCAGCTGTGCACCGCGTGCTTCAGCGGCCGGTACCCCATCGAGCTGCCCCCGTCGGAGCGGCTCGGCAAGCACCTGCTGGAGCAGAACCAGCTGCCGTTGGGGCAGCCCGAGGACGGGCTGCTCAGCATCGTCCCGGCGGCCGGTGGCGCGTCCGCGCTGGAGCACCCGTGAGCGCCCCGCAGCCCGTCACGTACGCGTCCGCGGGCGTGGACACGGAGGCGGGGGACAAGGCCGTCGAGCTGATGAAGGACGCCGTGCGGGCGACCCACGGCCCCCAGGTCCTCGGCGGGGTCGGCGGGTTCGCGGGCCTCTACGACGCGGCGGCGCTCACCTCCTACCGTCGGCCCCTGCTGGCGACGTCCACGGACGGTGTGGGCACCAAGGTCGCCATCGCCCAGGCGATGGACGTGCACGACACCATCGGCTTCGACCTGGTCGGCATGGTCGTCGACGACATCGTGGTGGTCGGCGCCCGGCCCCTGTTCATGACGGACTACATCGCGTGCGGGCGGGTGGTGCCCGAGCGCATCGCCGACGTCGTGCGCGGCATCGCGGCCGCGTGCTCGGTGGCCGGCACCGCGCTGGTCGGCGGCGAGACCGCCGAGCACCCCGGGCTGCTGGCACCGGACGAGTACGACGTCGCGGGCGCCGCGACCGGTGTGGTCGAGGCGAACGAGCTGCTGGGCCCCGAGCGTGTCAGGGCGGGCGACGTGCTCGTCGCCCTCGGGTCCTCGGGTCTGCACTCCAACGGGTACTCCCTGGTGCGCCGCGTCGTCCAGGTCGCCGGCTGGGGCCTGGACCGGCACGTCGACGACCTCGGGCGCACGCTGGGTGCCGAGCTGCTGGAGCCGACCCGCGTCTACGCGTCGGACTGCCTGGCCCTGGTCGAGCGGTTCGGGCCGGACCGGGTGCACGTGTTCAGCCACGTCACGGGCGGTGGCCTGGCGGCCAACGTGGCCCGCGTGCTGCCGCCCGGTCTGGTCGCGGACGTCGACCGGGCGTCCTGGGTGCTGCCCCCGGTGTTCACGCTCGTGCAGGGCCTCGGGGCCGTGCCGTGGGGCGACCTGGAGAGCACCCTCAACCTGGGTGTCGGCATGGTCGCGGTGGTCGCGCCCGACGTGGCGGACGACGTCCAGCGTGCCGCGCGCGAGCTCGGGATGCCCGCCTGGGAGCTCGGCACGGTGCGGGACGCCCGGGCCGACGACGCGACCGCGGCGGACGTCGTCGCGGGCACCAAGGGCGTCCAGGGTGGCGCCGTCCGGCTGCACGGGGCCTACCGCACGGCGTGATGATCCGCAGGACCTCGACCGCACGGGCGGGAGCCGGAGAGGGCGCCCGCGGGCTCGCACCCGTCACGGTGCGAGCCGGAGACGGTGCGAGCCGGAAGGCCGGCGCGAGCCGGAAGGCCGGCGCGAGCAGCGGGTCACCGCGTGGACCGCGCCTGCGCGCGTCACACGCGTGGTGCCGGCGGACGCACGACGGCGCTCCGACCCGGGGGTCGGAGACGCGCGCCGTGGTCGTCTGCGCCGATCAGTCCCCGAGACTCAGAAGTCGTCGTCCCGGGGCCAGCGGTCCCAACCGGCGGGGTCGTCGTCGTCCGTGCTCACCGCGCTGCGGCGGCTGTCCGTGACGACATCGTTGCGGCTGCGCGACGTGAGCTCCTGCTCGAGAGCTCGGTAGTTGGTGTCAGGGCTGAAGTACTTCAGCTCCCGCGCCACCTTCGTCTGCTTTGCCTTCTGACGGCCGCGCCCCATGGCATCGACCCCCTCTAACGTGGAAGCGGGGCGGCTCCGTGCTGACACGTGCGGCCCCGGGTGCTGTTGAGTCTCTTCGTGTGGCAACGGTACAGGGTCGCGATCCATTCCGACCACCTGCGTCGGGTGGGTTGGGACACGTCCTGCCAGGTGCCGGCAGGTGCTGACTCCGCGGATGTCCGCTCTGACTCGGGTGTTCCTCGGGTCGGCGCACGGGTGGCCGGCCGCGGCGGACGGGGGAGCACCCCTCGACGCACACGAGTGTGACGCAGATCACATAGTGCGTCGGGGCTGTCGCGGGAACGTGTCCACGACCCGCCATTCGTGCACGTCAGAGCGTTGATGCGCTTCGACTTAGGACGTTTGCCCTGGTCACACCCTGCGTCGTGCAGAGCACCCCGAATCGGAGTAATCGTCCCACGAGACGAACCTCACACGTTCGTGCGCCGCCGTTCGGGTGGCGATCGGAGATGTGTCCGGATTACGACGGGTTTAGGCTGCTCGTTGTCGACGGCACCCCAGCGCCGTGGTGACGGTTTCGGCGTCCGGATCACGGTGGCGACGACCGGATCCGCGTCGCCGACGACCTGCCGGGGTGCCCGATGTGTCAGATTCAGTACCAAGACGTACGCCCCGCCGCGGACCAGTGACCTGACTCGGATGGTCGGGGCGGTCACACATGGGAGGTATCCAGTGTCCACCGCACACTCGTCAGAGGCCGAAGCGCTCCTCACCCCGTCCGAGGTCGCGACCCTGTTCCGGGTCGATCCGAAGACCGTGACCCGCTGGGCCAAGTCCGGGAAGCTGTCCTCGATCCGCACGCTCGGCGGGCACCGCCGCTACCGCGAGTCCGAGGTCCGCGACCTGCTGAACGGCGTCCCGCAGCCCAGGACGACCCCGCAGTCCTGAGGTCCGGCGCAGGGGGCACCAGCGTCGACGTGTTGCGCGCACCGCGGGGGAGTGTGCGAGACGTCCTGACGCCGGCCTCCGGCACCAGGCCTCCGGCACGCACGACGGCCGCGGTCGGGCCACCCGGATCACCCGGGTGGCTCGACCGCGGCCGTCGGCGTCGTACCTGCGGCGCGTGAGCGCCGGGCGTCAGTCCCGCGTGGCGCGGCGCACGATGCCCACGACCACCAGTGCCACGACGACGCCAGCCACCGCGAGCACCTTGCGCGCGCGGGCGCGGTCCTCGGGCAGGGCCGCCGGGTCCGTCGCGTCGAAGACCAGACGGCGGCCCCGGTCCTTGGCCCGCTCGGCCTGCCGGCGCGGGTCGACGCGGTCGACGAGCGCGTCGACGGTCTCGGCCAGCTGCGCGCGGGCGAGGGCGGCCTCGGCCGTCAGCGTGCCGATGTCCGTGGCGGGTGTCGGCGTGATCTCCTCGGCGCTCACCGGTGCATCCCCTTCTTGACGGTGTCGACGTCCTCCTGCAGGTTCTCCATGGCCTGGTCCGGCACGGGCGGCATGCCCTTCTGCAGGCGCTTGACGCCGAGCAGACCCAGGACAGCGGTGATCGCGAGCAGCACGAGCGAGACGATCAGCGCCGCGAGCCAGGGCGACACCGCGTTGGCCAGGCCCAGGATGGCCGTCGTGATGAGCGTGCCGAGCGCGTAGAGCGCGAGTACCGCCGCACCGGCGACGAGGCCGATGCCGATGCCCGCCTGCTTGGCCTTGGCGCTCACCTCGGCCTTCGCCAGGCTGATCTCGGCGCGGACGAGGCGCGTGGCCTGCTCGCTCAGGTCGGAGACCAGGCGACCGAGCGACCGGGGGTCCTCGGGTGCATCGGGGCGGGCATCGTCCGCCCAGCCGGAGTGCGTTGCCATTCGACGACCTTTCTCACCTGCGGGGACGGGTGCTGCGACGGTCTTCAGTCTGCCCGTAGGAGTCGGTGCGCGCGAGGGCGGGGGCTCGCGACGCGCCGCGCAGGAGGTCGTCGGTCGGGGGTGGGCTCAGTCGACCCAGGGGTGCACGAGCTCCTCGGCGGGGTGCGTGCTCGACGGCACGGGGATCGTGGGGTTGCCGGCCGGGAGCTTCGCACGGCCCCAGGCGGCCGCACCGGCGGCGAGCAGCACCAGCGTCGCACCCACCAGCAGCGCGGAGAGCCACACCGGCAGGGCCGTCGCCAGGCCGGCGACCGCGCCGAGGGCGAAGAGCGCGATGCCGATCACGGTCAGCAGGGCCGCGGCGGCGAAGGCGATGGCGGAGGGCCTGATGCGCACCGCCCGCGTCCGTACGCTGCGACCGACGGCGTCGAGCTCGTGCTGGACCGCGGCCCGCACCTTGTCCTCTGCGCGCTCGATACGGTCCCGCGCACGCTCGGCGAGCGGGTCGGTGAGGCGGTCGAGGATACGGGGGCGGGGGCGGTCGGTCGTCGTGGTCACGGTCGTGTCCTCGGTCGGTGGGAGCTGTGCCTCCACGGTAGGCGCGCAGGCCTGCGCGGCGGACGGGACGATGGGCCCGACTTGGACCGGTGACCGGCTCGTCGCGGGTCCGCGGCTGCCACGGTGCGGCGTGCCGCGGCGCGGTGCGCTCGGCGCGACGAGCGCGCTGCGGTGACCGCGGGTCGGTGCTCGGGCGTCGTGGCGGCGGGCCGTCGGGGGCGGGTGCGTCGTCGCACGGTCCCGGACATGGCGACGGCCCCGGCGGGCGTCCCGCGGGGCCGTCTGGTGTGGCTCCGACCGGCGTCGATCCGGTGACCTTTCGATTTTCAGTCGAACGCTCTACCAACTGAGCTACAGAGCCTCGCAACGAGGAAGCCGACCTCTCGGTCGGCCCTCGCAGCGACCCCGACGGGACTTGAACCCGCGACCTCCGCCGTGACAGGGCGGCGCGCTAACCAACTGCGCTACGGGGCCTCGTGGTGACCGGAGCCACCCTAAGCCATCCTGCTGAACTGCTCGTACCCCCAACGGGATTCGAACCCGTGCTACCGCCGTGAAAGGGCGGGGTCCTAGGCCGCTAGACGATGGGGGCGGGTTGTCCGCCCCTGAC
>Ga0233375_1000492_pt1 | contig 21190 bp, 15 predicted proteins | sample ElkDunMinimDraft_10_FD_191539 | JGI IMG/M metagenome (GOLD analysis project Ga0233375, IMG submission 191539) | Fecal eukaryotic communites from dung pellets of Tule Elk in California, USA - Elk Dung E16 | ecosystem: Host-associated > Mammals > Digestive system > Large intestine > Fecal | place... | reverse complement strand
ACTCGCGACGCGGATACTCACTCGGGAACGCGAATACTCACTCGACGGTGACGGACTTCGCCAGGTTGCGCGGCTGATCGACGTCGAGGCCCTTGGCGGTGGCGAGGCCCATCGCGAAGATGTGCAGCGGCACGACGGCCAGGAGCGGCTCGAACAGCGGGCCGGCCAGCGGGATGCGCAGCACCTCGTCGGCGAAGGGCAGCACGGCGGCGTCGCCTTCTTCCGCCACCGCGATCACGCGCGCACCGCGGGCGCGGATCTCCTGGATGTTGGAGACGACCTTCTTGTGCAGCTCGGCCGACTCGCGCGGCGACGGGACGATCACGAACACCGGCTGGCCGGGCTCGATCAGCGCGATCGGACCGTGCTTCAGCTCGCCGGCGGCGAAGCCCTCGGCGTGGATGTAGGAGATCTCCTTGAGCTTGAGAGCCCCCTCGAGCGCGATCGGGTAGCCCACGTGGCGGCCGAGGAACAGCACCGAGCGGGTGTCGGCCATCCAGTGCGCGAACTGCTCGATGTGCGCCTGCTCGTCGGAGAGGATCTGCGAGATCTTGGCCGGGATCGCCTCGAGCTCGCGCGCGTGCTCGGCGATCTCGACGGGCGAGAGCGCCTGCCGCAGTCCGCCGATGTGGAGGGCGAGCAGGTACAGCGCCGTGATCTGCGCGACGAAGGCCTTGGTCGAAGCCACCGCGACCTCGGGCCCGGCGTGGGTGTAGACGACGGCGTCGGATTCGCGCGGGATGGTCGCACCCTGCGTGTTGCAGATCGACAGCGTCTTCGCGCCCTGCGCAGAGGCGTACTTCACGGCCATCAGGGTGTCCATGGTCTCGCCGGACTGGCTGATCGAGACCACGAGCGTGTCGGGGCCGATCACCGGATCGCGGTAGCGGAACTCGTGGGCGAGCTCGACGTCGACGGGGATGCGGGTCCACTGCTCGAGGGCGTACTTGCCGACCGCTCCGGCGTACGCGGCCGTGCCGCAGGCGATGACCACGATGCGGTTGATGCCGATGAAGAGCTCGTCGAGCCCGTCGAGCTCGGGGATCTGCACGACCCCTTCGTGGATGCGGCCGCGGATGGTGTTGGCGACGGCTTCTGGCTCCTCGGAGACCTCCTTGGCCATGAACGACGACCAGCCGCCCTTCTCCGCGGCCGACGCGTCCCAGACCACTTCGAACGGCTCCACGTCGACGTCGTTGCCGTCGAAGTCGGTGACCGTGACGGCGTCAGGGGTGATCGCGACGATCTGGTCCTGGCCGATGGCGAGCGCGTTGCGGGTGTGCTCGACGAACGCCGCGACGTCGGAGCCGAGGAAGTTCTCCCCCTCGCCGAGGCCGATGACCAGCGGCGAGTTGCGGCGGGCGCCGACGACGACCCCGGGGCTGTCCTGGTGCATCGCCAGCAGCGTGAAAGCGCCCTCGAGGCGCGAGACCACCGAGCGGAAGGCGGCGACGAGGTCGCCGTCGTGCTCGCGGTAGGCGCGGCCGAGCAGCACCGCGGCGACCTCGGTGTCGGTCTCGCTGCGGAAGGTGTACCCCTCGGACAGCAGCTCCGCCTTCAGCTCGGCGAAGTTCTCGATGATGCCGTTGTGGATGACGGCGAGCTTGTCGTCGTCGGCGAGGTGCGGGTGCGCGTTGGCGTCGGTCGGCCCGCCGTGCGTGGCCCAGCGCGTGTGGCCGATGCCGGTGGTGCCGTCGGGCATGGGGTGCGCGGCGACGTCGTCGCGCAGCACGCTGAGCTTGCCGGCGTGCTTGCGCATGTCCAGGCGACCGGCATCGTCGATGACGGCGATGCCGGCGGAGTCGTAGCCGCGGTATTCGAGACGGGCCAGGCCCGAGAGAAGGATGTCCTGGCTCGGCCGCGGGCCGACGTATCCGATGATTCCGCACATGGCGCCCATCCTAGTTCGGGGCGACCTGCGCCCTTCGCCTGACGGCGCCCGGCGCGGCCCGCGGGGGCGCGGCGGTGGCCGCGGACACGCGTACGGTTACGGCACGCGCGCGTTCGCCGGCGGCTGCGCGTTCCCGGCGATGACGTCGCGCACGTTCTGGACGACGTCGGCGTTTCGCAGCAGCCCGTCGTGGGCGCACTCGCCCCCGCCGAACGACAGCGCGCCATCGCCGCCCAGCGCAGCGGCGACCCCGGTCACCCCGGGGGCGACGCGGTCCTCGCACCGTACGACGAAGGCGGTGTCCGCCTCGGCCACGGCCGAGTCCCGCGAGACGAGTCCGTCGCCGATCGAGACGACGAAGCCGCCGGCGCGCAGCCTGCCGTCGCCGGCGATCGCGTGCACCTCCAGCACCGCGGGCCAGTCGGGCATGTCGGCGAGTTCCGCGGAGCCGGCATGCAGCGCACGGCCCGCCTCGCCGGTGTTGGCGATCGAGGTGCGCAGCCAGGTCGGCAGCCCGCAGCCGTTCATGGCGTCCGCTTCGAGGTCCCGGTTGCACAGGCCCACCAGCGCGGGCACGATGAGGGCCCGCCCGGCGGACCCCGCCCCGATCACGGTTCCGGTGGCCAGCGAGATGACGTCCAGCAGCATGGCGGCATCCGACCCCAGCGTGGGGGTCCCCACCGTGATGACCTGACCGATCATCGGGACGAGGTCGGGGTGGGCCGCGACGGCGTGGCGCAGCGCGAGGCCCCCCATCGAGTGCGCGACCACGTCGACGGGGGCACGGGTCTCGAGAGCGAGCTGCCGGATCGAGGCGGCCAGGCCGTCGACGACGTCGCTGCCGCCGATCCATTCCGCCGCGGTCTGCGAGTAGTCGAATGCGTACAGGGTCGTCCCCGGAAGGGACTCGAGGCTCTGCTGCAGCGAGTCCGTGATCTCGTTGATGACGACGGGCGCCTCCTCCGCTGCGGACGCCGGGTGCGCGAACGGCGACTGGGCGATGCCGGGCTGGTCGTCGGCCGCGCCGGGCAGCGACGTGCTCAGCCAGCCGTGGACGAAGAGCACCGCCTGCGCGGAGTCGTCCCCGCCGGGGAGAGCCGCGTCCACGGCCGAGAGCGGCACCAGCGAGCCGCTCCGCCGGTCGCCGGAGAGCCCTGTCGCCGGCGCCACGGGTGCGACCGGAGCGACGACCACCTCCGCCCGCACCGGCGCCGCCGCGTAGGACGGCAGCGGTACGCCGGAGCTGGAGTACACCAGCACCGCGACGAGGCCGATCACGATGCGAGCCGACCGCGATCGCCCCGCGCGCAGCGCCCAGCGTGCCAGACGCCACCGCGCAGCCTCGCGCGCTCCGGCGCGCGGCGCGACGGAGGTGCTCTCGGCGATCGACGGCGCGCAGGCGCCCGGAATCGAGGCGGCGTGCGGCGGAGTGTGGCTGCGTGGCATCAGGCGGATCTCGAGCGCGGAATGGTAACCCCCATCCCACGATTATGGGGGGTGTCTGCGGCGTGTCGGTAAACGATTCCCGAAAAAACGAAGCGGGACCCTCTCGAGTCAGCCATTTGGGGACTGAAGTACTCGAGAGGGTCCCTTCGCCCGCGCACTCCCGGACGATCCGTTGGGGACGGAGCATGCCCAGAACGCCGCTTGGGGGGCAGCTGAGATTTACGCGCAGGCGCGCCCATGCTATCGGATCGCAGGGCCCCGACGTCGAACCGGCAGGCGTGCCGCAGGTGAGGCGACGCGCGGGAATCCGGGACCGGTCGACGAGTTCTGTCCCCCCTATGGCGGACACGCCGGGTCTGTGTAATATGGCCGCCGACGGGCAGGGGCCTGAGGCATTTGGGGAGTCGCCGGCCGAAGCTGTCCGTCGACCATGGGGGCATTTGGGGACACCGTGCACCGTGGGGGGCGTTGTGCCGTGCGCTGCAGAAGCGCACGGCACAACGTATTTCCGGGCTCGGATTACTGAGGGTTCCCATCCCCGGAGCCCTGTGCGATACTCAACCCACGCCGGCTTCGAAAGGAGCCGCGGGTTGCCGAGGGGTCGGCATCCCGCTTCAGTCCGATGGGGAATCGGACTGCGACAGAAACGGCGCCTATTTGGGGAAGCTCGGGTTTCGGCTCGGGTTTGGGGACGCGGGTTTCGACCCGCCTTTGGGGACACTGGGGAAACGTTCATGGGGAAACGGTTCTGCCCGAGCGCGCACTGCCGCGCGCTCAGGCCATCTGATCACGCACGACTCGACGTCGGAACTCTGCGATGAGCGTCGCGGCGCTGCCTCTCGAAACCGAGGCGAGCGTCCGCGCCCCTCGTGTTCAGCCGCTCTTCCAGCAGCGGCTGGCATGGCTGCGCAGACGACGGGCGTGGATGGGCACCGTGGATGCCGCGATGATCGTGGCGGCATCCACCGCAACGGTCACCGCGCAGCTGGTCGCATCGGCGGGAGACCCCGCCGCGGCGCCCTCGACGCAGATCGTCGCGGCGGGCGTGGTGATGGCTGCGGTCTGGATCATCGCGCTGGTCGTGCTGCGGCGCGCGACGTACCGGCACGGCAGCGGACAGCGCCTCGAGCTGCTGCCCGTCGTGCACGCGGCGGCGATCGGCCTCGCGGCGCTCGCGCTCGTGGCCGGCGCGACCGGCTGGCAGGTGCTCTCGCCGCACGTCGCCACCACCCTGCCGATCGGCGTGGCCGTACTCGTGGCGGCCAGGGCGGGACGGCAGGTCTGGCGCTCCCACGGGCGGCAGGGCCCGGCGATGTCGCCGCGCACGCTCATCGTGGGCGACCACCTGAGCATCGAGCACACGATCCGCTCGCTGCGACAGGACGGCCGCATGCGGCACAACGTCGTGGGCACGGTCCTCGAAGACGAGGGTGTCGCCGAGGTCAGGGTCGATGACCGCACCTACCGGGTACTGGGCGCCCCCGGCGAGGCCGCCCGGATCGCGCGGGAGCTGTGCGTCGACACGGTGATCGTCGCGGGCGGCTCGGACGACCCCGACTTCGTCCGCCGGCTCAGCTGGAGCCTCGAGGGCGCGGCCACCGACCTCGTGCTCGCGACACGGCTGGTCGACGTGGCGCGCTCGCGCATCGGGTTCGAGCGCACCGACGGTCTGGCGCTCACGCATGTGAGTCTCGCCCGCTTCGACGCGTCGAGCATGCGCGCCAAGCGCGCACTCGACGTGATCGTCGCCCTCGTCGCGCTCGTTCCGATCGCGCTGATCACACCGATCATCGCCGTGCTCGTGAGCATCGAGACGCCGGGGGGCGTGCTCTTCCGCCAGCGACGGATCGGGCGCGATGGGCGCGAGTTCGACATCCTGAAGTTCCGCACGATGGTGGCGACGGCCGAAGAGGATCGCGCGGCGCTCGAGGCGCTCAACGAGGGTGCGGGGCCGCTGTTCAAGCTGAAGTCCGATCCTCGGGTGACCCGGGTCGGCGCGGTGCTGCGCCGCTTCTCGCTCGACGAGCTCCCCCAGTTCTGGAACGTGCTGCGGGGCGAGATGAGCGTGGTCGGCCCGCGCCCGCCGCTGCCCTCCGAAGTGCACGGCTACGCCGGCACCGTGTTCCGGCGGCTGTACGTGCAGCCGGGCATCACAGGGCTCTGGCAGGTGAGCGGACGCAGTGACCTCACCTGGGAGCAGAGCGTGCGGCTGGATCTGCACTACGTCGAGAACTGGTCCCTCGCCACCGACCTCGCCATCATCGCGCGGACGGCAAGCGTCATGGTGCGACCGCGGGGGGCGTACTGAGATGGCGCGCCACACTCCCATCGCCGCCATGCCGGTGACGGCGCTGCGTCCGCGGCTGTCGTCCGCGCCGGTCACGCCGCGCCCCCTCGGCGCGGACGTGATCGACGTCCCTGTGATCACCATCGCCGGCGGGCCGGTGCACCTCGTCGACGACCGGCAGGCGCGGCGTCTCATCATGGATGCCACGCACGCATCGGGCCTGCCGCCGCTGGCGGTGTGCTCGATCAACCTCGATCACGTGCACCACTTCCGTCGGGCCGGAGACGATTTCGGACCCGATGCACCGGTGCGCTGGCTCAACCTGATCGACGGCGCTCCCATCGCGCAGCAGGCCCGGCGCGTGACGGGCCTCGCGTACCCCCGATTGGCGGGAAGCGACCTGATCACCGGCATCCTCACCGATGCCGCCGCCGCCGGGCTCTCCGTGGGCGTGCTCGGCGGATCGGCGGAGGTCACCCGAGGTCTGCGGGAGACGCTGGCCGCCCGCTTTCCGGGCGCACGGTTCGCCGGACACTGGACGCCCTCGCGCGAGGCGCTGTCCGACGAGGCGCGGTGCGCATCGGTCGCGAGCGAGATCCGCGCGGGGGGCGTGGACATCCTGCTCGTGTGCCTCGGCAAGCCGCGGCAGGAACGCTGGATCGCGCAGAACGGCCCGCAGACCGGAGCCTCCGCGCTCCTGGCCTTCGGGGCCGTGGTTGATTTCCTCGCCGGCCGAGTCTCCCGCGCTCCGCGGTGGGTCTCGCGCGCCGGCGTGGAGTGGATGTGGCGGCTCATGCTCGAGCCAAGGCGCTTGGCGCGTCGGTACCTGGTTCAGGGACCACCGGCCTACCTGGCCGTGCGTCGATCGCACTCCTCCCCCAGAGGGCATGAGCCGTCCACCTGACGAGCACCCGTTCGGCCGCCCGGAGGCCGGACGGGTGCCTGTTGGAACACCAGACGTTGCGCGGGAGAGCAGGACGCGCGTCTTGACGACCCCGATGAGGTGGACCGTCGTGGCCGTCTCCCTCGTGGTCGTCGCCGGCTGTGCGGGTGCCGGGTGGCTGCTGACGTCGGGCGGGAAGGAACCCGTCCCCGCACCGTCCGCGGCGCCGTCGGTGACGCCCGGGCCGCTCCCCGAGGCCACGCTCGTGGCCGGCAGCGAGGTGCAGGACCCCGAGGAGTCATCCGCGCCCTACGCGGGCGTGCCGCCGCTGCCGACGCCGACGCCGCTCGTGGCCGCGCCCCTGCCCGCCGGCGCCTCCGCCGACGGCGCTGTGGTGGAGGGCTTCCCCTCGGGTGTCGCGGGGCCCCTGCCGGGGGCGGACGTCGTCACCAGCTCGATCGCCGTCGACGGCGCCGTCATGCAGGCGACGCTGACCGCGCGCACCGACGCGACGGCCGACGACGTGCGCGCCGGCTACGCGGACCGGTGGGCGGCGCTCGGGCTCGCCCGCGCGGATGCCGGTGGCGGGGTCACCGGCGACGCCTACGCCGACCCGTACTCATCGGTGATGATCGCCTTCGCCGACGGCGCGGGCACCGGCACCGTGTACACCGTCTACGCCGTGCTGCGGACGGGGTGACGGCGTGTACATCTCACTGACCAATACGCCGGACGAGGCCGAGCCCGACCGGCAGAGCGCGCCCCGGGGCGCGCGGACCGTGTCGTCCACCGTCGTGACCCTCGGCATCGTGTCGCTGCTCACCGACATCTCCTCCGAGTCGGTCGCGGCGATCCTGCCGCTGTACATCACCGGCGTGCTGGGGCTGTCGACGATCGCGTTCGGAGTGCTCGACGGGCTGTACCAGGGAGTCAGCGCCATCGTCCGGATCGCCGGCGGCTATGCGTCGGACCGTCTCGACCAGCCCAAGTGGGTCGCGTTCACCGGATACGCCCTCGCCGCCGTCGCCCGCGTGGGACTGCTGTTCGCCTCGGGATTCGCTGCGATCACCGCCGTGGTCACCGCCGACCGCATCGGCAAGGGCATCCGCACCGCTCCGCGCGATGCGCTCATCACCGCGTCGAGCGAGCCGGGGAGCCTCGGGCGGGCCTTCGGCGTGCACCGCATGCTCGACAACATCGGCGCCGCCCTCGGCCCGCTGATCGCCTTCGTCATCCTGCTCGTGGTGCCCGAGGGCTTCCACATCGTCTTCACCGCCTCCCTGGCGTTCGCGCTCATCGGCGTGCTCGTGCTGGGGCTGGTCGTGCCGAACGTGCGCACCCGCCCCGCGCCGGGCGCGGTGGTGCGCCGCCACACCCGGCGCCCGCGCTTCGACTGGCGCCGCATCTGGAGCGGGCGGATGCGGCGGGTGCTCGCCGCGGCGGGCATCCTCGGCGTCCTCACCATCGGCGACGGGTTCGTCTACCTGGTGCTGCAGGCGCGCAGCGACTTCGCCGCGCAGTGGTTCCCGCTGCTGTACGTCGGTACGAACGTCGCGTTCCTGGCCTTCGCCGTCCCCCTCGGGAAGCTCGCCGACCGGGTGGGGCGCGGGCGCGTGTTCGTCGGCGGCCACCTCGCCCTGCTCGGCGCCTACGTCGTGGCCGCGCTCGCCGTAGAGGACCTCGTCGCCACCGTGATGTGCCTGGTGTTCCTCGGCGCGTTCTACGCCGCCACCGACGGCGTGCTCGCGGCGCTCGCCGCCGAAGCCACGACCCCGCAGACCCGCGCGACCGGCATCGCTGCGGCCCAGACGGTGGTCGCCCTCAGCCGGTTCGTCTCGGCCGCCGGGTTCGGCGTGCTCTGGTTCGCGGTCGGCCGCGAGCCGGCGATGATCGTCGTCGCGGTGCTCCTCGCCGTCGCCGTTCCCGTCGCCGCCCTCGTGCTGCGGCCGCTGCTGTCCACGACCGGTCGGGCGGTCTCGTGAACGACCGCGCGAAGTGGGCGCTCATCGCCGCGGTGTCGGTGGTCGCGCTGGGCACGACCACCGTCGTCGGGGTGGTCGCGTGGGCGGACCAGGGCGCGCGGCTGGCCGCGCCCAGCGAGGTCGTCACGACCGATCGGTGGTCGACGCAGGGCGAGCGCATCGTGTTCCGCAACACCGCGCCCGGTGAGGGCTACGGGCACGTCGCGAGCGTGCCGCTGGCCGATCCCGGCGGCGCCCGCGCCGTGGGCGACCTCGCCTGCGACCGCCTGGACGCCACCTCCGAGGCTCTGTCGTGCCTGCGCTCGGTGCGCGGGATCGTGCCGACCTACACCGCCACCGTCTACACCGGCGACGGGCACGCACTGCTGGAATGGCCCCTCGCCGGAATCCCCAGTCGCACCCGCCTGTCTCCCGGCGGCTCGCTCATCGCGACGACGTCGTTCGTCGCCGGCCACTCCTACGCCACGGTCGGGTTCTCCACCGACACCTCGCTGCGCACGATCGGCGGGGAGGACCTCGGCAACATCGAGGAGTGGACGCTCCTCGTCGACGGCGAGCCCGCGGCCCCCGTCGACCGCAACTACTGGGGCGTCACGTTCATCGATGAGACGACGTTCTACGCCACCGTCGGGTTCAGCGCCTCCGGCGTCACCCACCTCGTGCGCGGAGACATCGCCGCGCGCACCCTCACGACGCTGGCCGCGAATGTGGAGTGTCCCTCGCTCTCACCGGACGGCAGCCGCATCGCGTTCAAGCGCGTCACCGCCGGGTCCGGCGCGAACGTGCACTGGACGCCGGCGGTCTACGACATCGCCACCGGGCGCATCGACCTGCTGCCCGAGACCCGCGGCATCGACGACCAGATCGAGTGGCTCGACGACGACGTCATCCTCTACGGGATGCCGCGCGAAGGGGCAGCGGGAGACACCGATGTCTGGGCCCTGGCCGCCGACGGGGCGGGCGAGCCGACCCTGCTCATCGAGCACGCATGGTCACCGTCGGTGATCCGGGAAGAGGAGAGCGGATGAACGACACCGGAGCGACAGTGACCCCGACGAGGGCGCGGCAGCGGGACGGCGCCTTCACCGGACCGGCCGGGCATGCCGACGTCACCGTGATCGTGGTGACCTACAACAGCGCCGCGGACCTCGAGCCCCTGCTGGCGGCGCTGCGTCCCGAAACCGCCGAGCAGCGCGTACGCGTGGTGATCGCCGACAACGCCTCGGCCGACGACACCCTCGCCGTCGCCCGCGCCCACGACGACGTCATCGTGCTCGCCACCGGCGGCAACCTCGGCTACGCCGGCGCCATCAACGTCGCGATGGGCGCGATCGGCGACACCGACGCGGTCTTCATCCTCAACCCCGATGCCCGCGTGCAGCCGGGCGCGCTCGCGACGATGCGACGCCGGCAGTCCCGTTCCGGTGCCGCCGTGGTCGCCCCCCTGATCGTGGGCTCCGACGGCACCCGCTATCCGTCGCTGCGACGCGAGCCCACGGTGCGCCGGTCCCTGGGCGACGCGCTGCTGGGGCGGGCGCTGCGCAATCGGCCGGCCTGGCTGACCGAGACGGTGCACCAGCCGGACGAGTACGACCACGCGCATCCGATCGACTGGGCCAGCGGCGCGGCGCTGCTGATCAGCGCGGATGCCGCGCGCGCGGTGGGGCCCTGGGACGAGCAGTTCTTCCTGTACTCGGAGGAGACCGATTTCCAGCGCCGAGTGCGCGACGCCGGAATGCGGATCTGGTACGAGCCGGCAGCGCGCGTGCAGCACGCCGAGCGGGGCTCCGGGTTCTCGCTGGCGCTGGACCGACTGATCGCGGTGAACCGCGTGCGCTACGCGCGCACCCACATGGGCCGCGCGCGTGCCGCGGCGTACCGCGGCACGGTCGCGCTGCACCATCTCGTTCGCTCGCGCGGCGCGAGCTACCGCGCGATCTTCCGCACCGTCGTCGCGCAGTCGACGTGGTCGACGCTGCCCCGCGCGCAGCGCGACGCTCCCGCCGCGGAGCTCAGCGCCGCCCACGGCGCCATCATCATCCCCGCTCACGATGAGGGCGCCGTGCTCGCACGCACCCTGGCGGGGCTGGCACCCTTCGCCGAGAGCCCCGGGGTGGAGGTGGTGGTCGTCCCCAACGGATGCACCGACGACACCGTGGCGGTGGCCCGCAGCTGCGGCTTCGCCCACGTCGTCGAGAGCGCCGAGGCTTCGAAGGCGGCCGCGCTGAACCTCGGCGACCGGACGGCGTCGGAATGGCCGCGGCTGTACCTCGACGCCGACATCGAGGTGACCCCGGCCGCGGTGCTCGACACCCTGCAGGCGCTCGGCACTTCCCCCACCCTCGCCGCGCGGCCGCGCTACGAGTGGGACCTCGCCGGCACCACCGCCGTCGTGCGCGCCTACTACCGGGCCCGCGGGCGGCTGGCCATGGCGCACGCGTCGCTCTGGGGGGCCGGCGTCTACGGCGTCTCCCGGTCGGGACACGGCCGCTTCGCCGCCTTCCCCCGCGCGGTGGCCGACGATGTGTTCGTCGACCGGCTCTTCGCGCCGGAAGAGAAGGCGATCGTCGAGACCGAGCCGGTCATCGTGCGCGTGCCGAAGACCACCCGCGCGCTCCTCTCGGTGCTGGGAAGGCAGGCCCGCGGCGCCCGTGAGCAGTCCTCCCACACCGCGGGTCACACGCTCGGGCAGCTCCTGGCCTCGGTCCGCGGACCGGTGTCGCTCAGCGACGCCCTCGTGTACGGAACCCTCTCCCTCGCCGCACGGCGCACCCGGCGCGCCGGAACGTGGGAGCGCGACGAGACCAGCCGCGCGGCGCCCGCCGCAGCGGCCACCCTTCTGAAGGCGGATGCATGAACGAGCGCAGACGAGTGCTGCTGATCGCCCCGGCGGCGGACGGCAATGACATCAGCGAGGCGTGGAACGCCTTCCAGTGGGCGGCGCTGCTCGCCGAGCGCCACGACCTCACCGTGCTGTCCACCTATAAGAAGGGCCACGTGCCGCTGTCGCAGCAGCTGCCCGGCGCCCGGGTGGTCGAGTGGAGCGAGCCGCCGCTGGTGAGCCGCTTCGAGCGTCTCAACAGCCTGCTGCAGCCGGGATACTTCCCCTTCCGGCGTCGCGCGCGCCGGTGGATCCGCCGGCGGCTGGCCGAGGGCGAGACGTTCGACGTCGCGCTGCAGGTCGTGCCGGTGGCGATGCGGTACCCGTCTCCGGCGGCGGGCCTGGGGATCCCGTTCTACATGGGCCCGGTGGGCGGCAGCCTCGTCTCTCCGCGCCCGTTCACCGCGGAGGAAGGGGCGACGCCCTGGTATCAGCGGCTGCGTGGCCTCGACGCGGTGCGGCTGCGACGGGATCCGGCGCTGCGGCGCACGTACTCCTCAGCGGACGCCGTCATCGGCATCGCCCCGTACGTCCAGACGCTGCTGTCGGACGTGCCGCTGCAGCGGTTCGAGACCATGAGCGAGGTGGCGCTGCACCGCGTGCAGCCGCCGATCGACCGCACCGGCCGCGACGGACCGGTGCGGCTGCTGCACGTCGGACGCACCATCCGCACGAAGGGCCTGCGCGACCTCATCCGCGCCATGGACCAGGTGAGAGACCTGCCGGTCTCGCTCGACGTGCTCGGCGACGGCAACGACCGCGCCGAATGCGAGGCGCTGATCGCCGCGCGGGGACTCCAGGACAGGGTGACGCTGCACGGCACCGTCCCCCGCGCCGTGGTGGACGAGTTCTACGCCCGCGCCGACGCCTTCGTCTTCCCCAGCTACCGCGAGCCCGGCGGCGGGGTCATCATGGAGGCGATGTCCTTCGGACTGCCGCTGATCCTCTGCGACCGCGGCGGTCCCGCCGCGTTCGTGAACGACGACTGCGCGATCCTCCTCCCCGCCGTGTCGCCGGATCAGCTCGCCGACGACTGCGCACGGGCGGTGCGGCGACTCGTCGAAGACCCGGCGCTGCGTCACCGGATGGGCGAGGCCGCCCGGCAGCATGCCGAGGGGACCCACCTCTGGGAGCACCGGGTGCAGCAGATGGAGCGCCTCTGGGGCTGAGCGCGGGACACCGGCGACCGGCATCCCGCGCGCCGCATGTCGTCAGAGCCCGCCGGTGACGTCACGTCGGGCGCGAACCGGACGCAGCCCGCGCGCCCGCACGCCGCCCGAGCGGACGTCCTCCTCCTCGCGCGCCACGCGCGCCGCCGCATGCGCGTGCCCGGATGAGGTCAGCCCCACGGTGCGCAGCGCCCCGCAGAGACCGGCGATGAGGAACAGCAGCCCGCCCGCGATGGGGAAGGACAGTCCGTCGAAGAATGCCAGGAGCACCGCGATCGTGACCATCGAGACCGCCAGCGCATTCCCGGTCAGCGCCACGCGTTCGTCCGCGGCCATCCGGCCCGCGCGCAGGGCGCTCCAGATCGCGCCGACGAAGAGCGCGGCCAGAGCCGCCGCCCCGAGCAGCCCCAGCTCCACCGTGATGAGCACCCATTGGTTGTCGAAGATGTAGTACCGCGGCAGGAAGGTGCCGAATCCGGCGCCGAACAGCGGCGATGTCGCGATGAAGTCGGGCGCGCGCTCGAGGCCGTTCGTCCGCGAGACCGAGCTCGGGTCGGTTCCGGTCGCGGCGAACAGGCCGAACACCGTCCAGAACAGGCCGGGCACCGTCAGGACCACGCCCGTCGCGAGCAGTCCGCCCGCCACCACGGCCGGCAGCCGCGCGGCACGGGGCAGGGCGGGGATCATGAGCACGATCGCCATGACGAACCCGATGAGCGCCGAGCGCGAGACGGCGACGAAGGACGACGCGCTGATGAGTGCGACAGGAAGCCACCACAGCGCCGCCGGCAGCCCGCGCGCGCCGCGGAACCCGCGCGAGACGGCCGTGGCGATCGCGATGGGAAGGATCGCGCTGAGCGCGACGCCGTACTCGAGCGGGTGACTGGCCGTCCCGGACGGTCGGACGAAGGTGCCCCGGGCGTCGATCCCGCCCGCCGACGCCGAGAGCCCCGGGATGGACGCGAAGACATCCGTCAGCGTCTGCCCGGTGACGAACTGGGCGAGCCCGAGCGCCGCGAGCAGCCCGCCGGCGATGGTGAGTCGGCGCAGCAGCACCACCATGTCGTTCCAGGTGCGCACGCCCTCCACGGCGACCAGCAGCACGCCGGTCCACGACAGCAGCCGCAGCAGCGAGGTCATGGCCGGGCTCACCTGATCCATCGGCTGCCCTCGCAGCATCGCCGCCGCGTAGCTGACGAGCGCGATCACGACGAGGGCGCCCACCGCCAGGCGCACCGGCTGCCGCACCGCCCGGACGGCGAGGTCGGCGGTCTGCAGCCGCGACAGCACCCAGAAGACCAGCAGCACCAGTCCCCAGAGCATCGACGGCCGCCCGAGCGAACCGAGCGGCGCGAAGCCGACGTTGGAGGGGATGGCCAGCAGCAGCACCAGGAAGACCGTGATCATCGCCGTCGCGGGGAACGCGCGCGTGCCCCGCAGCGCGTTGTGCCGTCGCGCGGCGATGGCGCCGACCGGTGTGGACACGGCCGTCTCCTACCGCCGCCGGCGTGCGCGCGAGAGCAGCAGGCCGTCGGCGAGCGCGGCGCCCACGAGCACCAGGGTGACCGCGCCGACGCCGACGAAGGCGGTGACCATCACCCGGTTGCGCCGCTGTACGAGACTCTCCTCGTCGACGAAGACCGGCATGACGGTGATGCGGTCCCGCGTCCCGATGCCCTGCTCGTCCTGCAGGTTCTTCAGCACCGTCGCGGTCTCGCCCACGAGCCGGTCCAGCACAGCGGTCGCCGCCGCGTCGCTGGGCGCGAGCACGGTGATCATGAACACCGGCCCCGACGTCGTGGGGTCGCGCGAGATCGTCACTTCGGTGCCCGGATGCTCGTCCAGCAGCGGCGTGAGCACGTTGGGCGAGCCGAGGGCGCGCACGACGATGTCGGCCGCCTGCCCGAGGCCACCTATATAGAGGTACGGGTTGCCTCCTTCGGGGATGCTGGACTCCCCCGGCAGCAGCACCTGTGTCGCGGTGCGCTCGTACTCGTCACCGGCGGCCGTCCACGTGCCCACCGTTGCGATCGCGGCGAGGATCAGGCCCGGGACGACGATGTACCACCGCCGTCGCAGTCCGCTCAGGATGTCTGCGAGTTTCACGGGGTGTCCCGTCCTGGTCCGTGCATGGTCGTCCTCCCGGGCGATGTGATGCGCCGCCGGACACCCGGCGCGCGACGTGCGGTGCGATCGACGGCGACGGCCAGCCAGCCCGCCACCAGCGTCGCCGCTGCCGCCATGGCCGCATAGGCCGCGAATCGGCTGCTGCGGGTGGGCGTCACGTATTCGATCCGGGTGGTCAGCGGCGCGATGCTCGTCGTGATCCGCACGTCCTGCGCTGCTGCCACCTCGTCCTGCAGCTCGTCGGCCCTGGTCTGCACGGCGCGGGTCAGCTCGCGCTGATGCTCCTCCACCCACGACCGGGTCTGTCCGACGATCTGGATCTCGATGTCGGCCTGCGAATAGCTGGCCTGCCACTGCCCACCGGTGTTGGGAAGGCCGACCATGATGCCCTGACGGACGCCCGCGCCGTAGAACGGCGCGTCGGCGCGCGCGTAGCCGCCGGCGGGACGACCGTCGTTGATCTCGGCCGCCACGAGCGAGGCGAACCCGATGATGTCCTCGTCCTGGCTGCCGTTGTCGGGAAGCAGTGTCGCGTAGTCGGCGAGGACGAAGCGCACCACAGTGCGCGTGGAGTACATCCCGCCGCTGCTTTCGAACCAGACCGTGACTGCGGCGGCGATCAGAAGGGTCGCCAGCACCACGTACCAGCGTCGCCACACGACGACGATCAGCTCGCGGATCGTCACGCCCCACACCCCCCTGTGCGCACCGGCCTCCCCAGCCCACGCGCGCCGCGTCCCGCAGACCTCTCGGGAGCGTCGCGCGTCATCGGCGCCACCCCCACAGCCTCTCACAGCCCGACGGATTATGGTCCTCTCATCTTGTGTTCGGTGTGCGCGGCCGCTGTTACGTTTTACCCACCCAGGGCTGATCCTCACCCGGACCCGCCATTCCGGCTTCGCCCTCCGAAGAGGAAGCCATGCGCTCACCCGCTCACGCTCGTCTCGTGTCATCGGGTCGCGCCCGGTCCCTCATCGCCGCTGCTGCGGCCCTCGCGCTGGCCGCAGCGATGGCCGTCGGCGCAGGCGCCGCGAGCGCCGCGGAGAGCTACGGCGCATTCAGCGACAGCCTGACGCCGGCGGAGCAGGCCGATCCCGACCGCGAGGCGGTGGAGCTCGGGGTGCGGCTGTCCACCTCCGTGGCCGGAGCCGTCACGGCGCTGCAGTTCTATCGCGGTCCCGCACAGGTCGGCAGCTACACCGGCACGCTGTGGACGGGAGACGGCACCGCGCTGGCGACGACCCGGTTCCCCGCGTCGACGGAGGTCGGCTGGCAGACCGCGGCACTGCCGGAGCCCGTGCGCCTCGAGGCCGGGCAGTCGTTCGTCGCGTCCTACTACGCCGCAGAGGGCGCCTACCCCGTGACCGTCGGCGCCTTCACCGCCGAGTCCGTCGAGAACGGCTTCACCGTGCCGCGCGGGGCCGGCGTGTACCGATACGGCGAGAGCGGGTTCCCGACAGGCTCCTGGCGCGAGTCGAACTACTTCGTCGACGTCGTCTTCACCCCCGCCGGAGCATCGACCCCCGACCCGTCGCCGGAACCCACGGACCCTCCCACGGAAGTGCCGGACGCGCTGGATCTGCCCCGCATCCCCTGGGAGGGCGGCTCGGCGTACTGGGAGCAGTTCCCCGACGCCGCACGCTGGAGCGACCCGTCGTTCTTCCCGATCGGGGTCTGGTGGGGCAACATCAGCAGCGACGCCGAAGCGCAGTGGGACAAGGCCCACGGCATCAACTTCTACGCGGGGATGTGGGAGGGAACGGATTTCTCGCTGTTCGAGCGCAACGACCAGTACTGGGTCGGCGGCCGGCTGAACGACACGTTCGATGAGGACTCCCCCCACTGGCCCGGCGTCTTCATGGAAGACGAGGTGGACGGCTGGGCCGACAGCCCGGAAGCCGGATTCGCCATCCTCCAGGGGATCAGGGACGAGTGGGAGGGCAGCGGCAAGTTCTTCTACGCCAACTACACCAGTCTCGTGATCGGCCCCGACATGGCGCTGGCGGATCAGGAGAACTACGTCAACGCATTCGCCGACGTCGTCTCCGTCGACACGTACTGGCACACGGCGCCGTACTGCGACTGGACCCCCTATCGCGCCGCCTTCCTCGCCGAGCCCGTGCCGCAGGAGTCGTGCCACAGCTCGTCCAGCTACGGCAAGACCGTGACAGGGCTGGCCAAGCGTGACGCGGCGGACGGCGAGCGCCAGGCGCTGTTCAACTTCGTGGAGCTGCTCAACCCGACCCCGCCGGACTACGGCTACGACCTCACCGCCACGGGCGGCCAGATCAAGGGGGCCGCGATGAACTCGGTGATCAACGGGGCGCGGGGGCTCATCTACTTCAACCAGTCCTTCGGCGGGCCCTGCCCGTCGGGCATGGCGATCCGCGATGCGCAGACGTTCGGACCCGAGTGGTGCGGCGCCGCGCAGATCGAGGCGATGGGAGAGGTGAACAACCTCATCCAGGCCCTCGCCCCCGTGCTGAACACGCAGTCGTACGAGTGGTCGTTCGGCGACGGCACCGACACGATGCTCAAGGTGCACGATGGCAGCGCCTACATCTTCGCCATGACCGCCGACGGCGGATCCGGCGAGCGCACGTTCACCCTGCCCGACGGCCTCGACGGCGCGGCGGTCGAGGTGGTCGGCGAAGACAGGACGCTCACCGCGCAGGGGCGCACTTTCAGCGACACGTTCGCCGACCCGGACGTCTACCACGTCTACCGGGTGCCGCTGGCCGGCTGACGCCCCACCGCCGCCGACGGGCGGCGGGCCGAGTCGATCAGCCGCAGGAAGTCGTCGGCCCGCGCCTCCCACCGGTGCGCGTACGCCAGCGCGATGCGCGCCGCCTCGGCGGACGGCTCCTCGACCGGTGTGCGGCCGACCGCGTCGCGGACGGCGCGGACGAAGGCCGCGGGGGTGTCAGCGACCGTCACATGTGCTGAGTCGATCCAGCGGGATGCCGCGAGGTCGCTCGAGACGACCGGCACGCCGGCCGCGAGGTACTCGAGGGTCTTGAGCGGGAAGCTCGCCCGGTTGAACGGCGAGTCGGCGTAGGGGGTGAGCCCGACCGCGATGACGGCCAGCTGGGCGCGCAGCGCCTCGGCCCCCAGCGCTCCCGTCCACTCCACGCGCTCGTGGGCGATGAGCGCGTCGAGCCGCCGTCCGAACGCCGGGTCTCTGTCGGCGCGGGGCCCGATGAGGCGCAGGCCCACCCCCGCTGCCACGACGGCCTCGAGCAGGGCGAGGTCGAGGCGCTCGTTCAGCTGTCCGACGACGCCCGCGACCGCGTGCCGAACGGCGCGGTGCGGCGCGAGCACCGGTGCGCCGTTGGGGATGACTTCGGCCGGACCCGCCGCGCCCAGCGCCCGGACGCCGTCGATGAGCGGCGCGGTCACCGCGGCCACGACGTCCGACCGGCGGGCGTTGTCCGCCAGGGTGCGTCGCACCGCTGCGGCATCGAGCCCCATCAGCCCCGCCCCGGCGACCCAGTCGTCGGTGAGGTAGAGCACGCGCGGCGCGGAACCTCGTCGGGCGAAGCGGGTGAGCGGGTGAGAGAGCACCACGGCGCGCGGCGAGGTTCCCCGACGCCGCGAGCCGGCGATCGTCTGCGCGTGAAGCACGCCGGTCAGCAGGGTGATCGGCCAGCGCGTGAATCCGGGCGGTGCGGGCACGCGCAACCGGTCGACGCCGGGCGCCACCGGGGCGACCGGGTAGGCGCGAGCGCCGACCCACTCCCCCCAGGCATCGCGCCGGGGCGGATCCACCCACAGCACGCGGTGGCGCTCGGCGATGGCCGTCACCAGCCGCCGGTCGGTGCCGGGGGTGTCGTCCCAGCCGACCCCGGCGATCCACACGATCGGGTCGTCCCGCCCGCTCACGGCCGGCCGTCCCGGTGCCGGGCGGCCACCGGCGCGGAGTTGAAGTCGTCCGTGGACTCCACGCCGCGGGCGCGCCGCACCCGCTTGCCCACGTAGTAGCCGGCGTACCGTGCGAGCGCCGTCGTCTCGGCCACGCCCCGCAGCCGCGCCGGGTGGGCGACCGCGTCGGCGTACTGCTGCGCCTGCCGCTCGGCGGCGTGGGCGAGGGAGAAGCGCTCCCGCACGAGGCCCAGACCGTACCGGCCCAGCTCGTCCCGCCGCGCCGCGTCGGTCACCAGCGGCAGCAGCTCGCGCTCCAGCGCCTCGACGCCGTATTCCGCGCCGCCGTCGACGCCGTACCAGCCGGTCCAGAGGAAGGCGTCGACCGTCTCGGGCGCGAGCGTCTTCCAGAAGCCGGCCTCGCCCTGCACGACGAGGGGTGTGCCGTAGGCGAGGGCTCGCAGCGCGCTGCCGCCCATCCCGAGCGCCACGTCCGCCGCCGCGTAGGCCGGCCGGGGATCCTCGACCTGACCGGTGAGCACGACGGTGCCCTCCCCGTACTGCTCGTTGACGGCGGCCGCCCGCGCTTCGACCTCGCCCCGGGCGGGGCCGTCGCCGACCAGCACCAGCCGGACGGGAACCACGCGGGACACCCGCCCCACCGCCTCGATCGCCGCGAGCGTGCCCTCGAGCTTCAGCTCGCGGGAGAACCGCGTGACCGACACGACCGTGAGCCGGTCGGGCCCGAGCCCGTGGCGGCGCGAGAACTCCTCGACGCCGGGGTCGTGTCCGACGTCGTTGAACGTCAGATCGACGGGCGGCTCGATGACCTCGACCAGGCGCCTCCCGGCATCCTTCTCCACGGCGGCGATCTGCTCGGTGCCGACGTAGAGGGGCACCGAGTGCGGGATGAACGACGGCACCGACATGGACATCACCGTCGCGACCACGCGCCCGCGCGAGCGACCGCGCATCGCCAGCGCCGCGTCGAGCACGGGTGGCCACTCGTACCCGTGGATCACGTCGACGTCGCGCTCGTCGGCCAGCGCACGCAGCGCCCGGGCGACCGTGGGCGAGGGGCGCTTGCCCGGCTCCGGTGCCGTGACGAACTCCAGGCCCAGCTGATCGATGCGCGCGTTGAGCGCCCCCGGCCTGCCGAAGACGAGCACCTCGTGGCCGAGGCCCTGCACCGCGGCGGCGAGCTCGATGGCGTTGAGCTGGCTGCCGCCGATGCCCAGATCGTGGGGATAGACGATGATCTTCATGACCGTGCCTCCACTTCGACCGCCTGCGCGCGCCGCAGCAGCGCGAGGCTGCTGCGCGAGGCCCAGACGAGAACCGCGACGATCGCGAGACTCACCACACCGGCCACCAGGGCGGCCACGACGTCGGGCACGATCGCCCCGGCCAGCAGCCAGCTGGCACCGCCCGCGACGATGCCGCCCGCCAGCGGGATGCCCGTCGCCCGGACGAGCTCTCCCACCCGCACTCCGGCGCGGGCGAGGGCCCAGCCGTATCCGGCCACGAGGATGACCACGGCGACGGCGAACTGGGCGATCGCGACCCCGCGGATGCCGTCGATCAGCGCCCCCGCGATGAGGGCGGGCAGCAGCGCCACGAGCCACACCCCCTGGATCACCATGAGCGTCGCCGAGCGGCGCTTGACCGCGAGGAAGTCGTACGCCAGCTCGAACACGATCCGCACGATGGCCTGCAGCGCCAGCCACTGCAGCGCGAGCGCCGCCGGCGCCCACACGTCGCCGTAGACGAAGGTCACGATCGGCCACGCGGCGCCGGCGAGGAACGCGCAGGCGGGCAGGGCGACGGCGAGCACGAGGCGATACGCCGCCCGGAAGTTCACGTCCATGCGTGCCGGGTCGGACTGGATGCGGGCGAACGCCGCCGGCGCGACGGCGCGCAGCGGCTGGGAGAGGATCGTGACCGGCCAGCTGGCGAGGTTGAACGCCAGCACGTAGAAACCCAGCGCCCGCGCACCGAGCACCGAGCCGACGACGATCTGGTCGGCGTAGCCGACGGCGAAGACGGCGATGCTGGCGCCGGCCAGCGGCAGGCCGAAGCGCAGCAGCGGCCCGACGACCGTGCGGTCCCACCCGAGCCGCAGCGGGCCGGGCGCGAACACGGTGAGCATGACGGCGAAGACGACCGAGGCGACGACACGGCCGATGGCGAGGCTCATCGCCCCCCATCCCAGCAGCGCGAGCACGACCGAGATGCCGGCACCCAGCCAGATGTTCACCTGGTCGGCGATGGTGCGCTTGCCCTGCTGGAACTCCCGCTGCAGGAGGGCCGCCGGCACCGCGACCAGGCCGTTGATCGGCACGCACACGAGCATGAGCCGCACGACGTCCGCCGCCTGGGCGTCGCCCATGGCGGCGGCGAACGACGGCGCCGCCAGCCAGGCGAGCGCGAAGAAGAGCAGGCTCGCCCCCACCGAGATCGTCGCGACCGTCGGCGCGATGCGCCGCGGGTCGCCCTCCCACCGCACGATCGCGAGGCTGACCCCGAGCTCGTTGAAACTCAGCACCGCGGCGAGCGCGACGAGCGCGACGGCGTAGGTGCCGAACTCGTCCGGCCCCAGCACCCGCGCGATGACGATCGAGATGAGGAGCGTGCCGAACTTGCCGAAAGCGGTGTTGGCGAAG